>Ga0209048_10000504_pt1 | contig 41583 bp, 35 predicted proteins | sample FrelakmetCRP12CR_FD_187146 | JGI IMG/M metagenome (GOLD analysis project Ga0209048, IMG submission 187146) | Freshwater lake sediment microbial communities from the University of Notre Dame, USA, for methane emissions studies - CRP12 CR (SPAdes)... | ecosystem: Environmental > Aquatic >...
CCCACAGCCGCGACTTTCCGAAGCGCCTTGCGCCCGTCCCCTAGGCGAGCGCCTGCCCCACCGGCAGGCAATGCCGCTTGGCTGCGTGGGATTGCAGCGAATCCGGCCGAATACGCGTAATCCCCGATGCGGCTCCGGGGTATATTAGTTGATGGTGGGTCCCGGAAAATCGACCCGGTTATCGAGGTGGTCAAAGCAATGGCAGGGATGAGCGGTCCGCGCATCGCGGCGGTGGTCTGCGCGCTTTTCGCGCTTGAGTGTTCCATTGCATCCGCATCGGAAGAGGCGGTGGATCGCGCCACGCAACAAGCGCTCGAACTCGACGCGCATCCGGATCGCGGCGCCTCGGTGTTCCGGGGGTCCTGTGCGCGCTGCCACGGAGCCGACGCTCAAGGCGACGCGTCCCGGGCGATTCCGGAATTGGCGGGCCAACGATTCAAATACATCGTGCGGCAATTGGCCGACTTCGCAGGCGCCGAGCGCGACAGCGCCACCATGCATCACGTCATCACTCAGAACGAGCTGCGGGAGCCGCAGACCTGGGTCGATATCGCCGCGTATTTGAACAACCTGCCGATGAGCCGGCATGTGCAAGTCGGCGACGGCGCGCACACAGGGCTCGGACGCGGCATCTTTCATGAGCAATGCGCTTCCTGTCATCGAGGCGATGCGCACGGCGATGCGGAAGGTTTTATTCCCTCGCTCAGACATCAACACTATTCCTATCTGGTTGCTCAGCTCCAGAAAATCGCCCAGGGTTATCGGCATAACGTCGATGAGGACTTGGTGCGCTTTTTGCGCAGTTTCGACGACGAGGAGATTCGCGCGACCGCTGACTATTTGTCGAGATTGCCGGCTCTGACCAGCGTTCACAAAGCCATGCGCCGTGACGGCACCGTGGTCGACTGACCGAAAGCGCGGCCGGCGGAGGCGCATACCGTGGATCGAATAACCGACATCCTGGTCATCGTCGACCCGACGGCCGCGACCGCGGAGCAGCCGGCGATCATGAAGGCCCATGCCTTGGCAAAGCGGTTCGACGCCGGTGTTGAGCTGCTGGCATGCGACACCGAATATTCCCGAGAAACGCGAATGGCGGCGCAGTGGCCACGGACGGGCAATGCGCCTCGGGGCGATGTCTTGCCGGCGATGCTCAATCGGTGGGCGGCGCCTTTGAGGGACGACGGCATTCAAGTCGAGACGCACGCCATCGCGGGAGCCTCCCTGCATGAAAGCGTCCTCGCGTGGATGCGCAATTCCCCCGCGGATCTGGTGGTCAAGGACACGCATCATCACTCCATCGCCAAGCGCACCGTCACCTTCATGAGCAACACGGATTGGAACTTGATCCGCGCCTGTCCGTTGCCGCTCTTGTTGGCCAAAACGGCGCCTTGGGGCGCTCCGCCGGTGTTCGCCGCCGCCATCGATCCCGGACACGCGAACGATACGCTTGCCACACTCGATCATCGCATCCTGGATGTTGCCGCGGCGCTGGCAGGGCGATTCGATGCGCAGCTGCATGCCATACACGCGTATTTCCCGGCCACCATTGCCTTGGCGGGACCGAGCGGCATGCCGCCCATGGTGGATCTCTCGGCACAGGCGCTGGCGGCCGAACAGGAACGCACGCGCTCTCGGATAAGGCGGTTGACCGACGAGTACGGTGTGGCGGACGCCAATCTGCACGTCGATATGGGTGCGGCCGCAGAATATATTCCGCGGGTGGCGGCCGGATGCCATGCGGATCTCGTGGTGATGGGCGCCATCGCACGCAGCGGATTGAAGCAAGTATTCATCGGCAGCACGGCGGAGCGGGTGCTCGAAGCGCTGCCGTGCGACGTCCTCGTGGTCAAGCCGACGGATTTCGCCGACAGCCTGCCGTTCTGACGGCGGATTGCCGAGTGTGGCGGCGAACACCCTCACTGCGCCGCAAAGCCGTTTCGATCGCGCTACCCGGATAAGTACATTCGCGGATAAGAATTCCCGGCAATCAGGTCCACAATTTTCCCCCGGTGGCGCAGACCACAGTTGAGTAAAAGGAGAAATTTATGAGCCTCATACGTTGGGATCCATTCGCGGATGTAGACACTTTGTTCAATCGCATGGTGCCGGCGAATTTCATGAATTTTCCGCGCTTTGCATTGGAGCCAAATGGTAAGAAGGCCGCGTGGGCTCCTTCGGCCGATATCAGCGAGACCGACAAGGAGTATCTCATCCGCGCCGAATTGCCCGCCGTGAAGAAAGAAGACGTCCAAGTGACCTACGATGATGGAATGCTTACCATCAAGGGCGAGCGCAAGCAGCAGAAAGAGGAAAAGAGCGAGAAGTATCATCGCACGGAGAGTTTCTATGGCAGCTTCGAGCGTTCCTTCTCGCTGCCGGAGAACGTGAACGTGGATGCGATTTGCTGCGACAGCAAGGATGGCGTGCTCACCGTGCACATTCCGAAGACTGAGGTGTCGAAGCAGAAGCCGAAACAGATCACCGTCCAGTGATCGTCGCGTTTTGAAGCGGCTTTTTGATCCCGGCGGTAGCGCTTTTGCGTTACCGCCTTTTTCGCCCGCTTCAGAACCCGAGGTTTGCCGAGAGCCCGAGGCACGGGCTAGGAGGCCGGTTGGGAGGCGGCATCGGCGGCGGCCGTCGATTGCGCATACTGGCGGCCGAGGTTCAAGAACCCCGTCGCGGGAATTGGCGGATCGCTCGATGATCCGACCGCGCAGGGCGGCGCAGGGCGCTTTGAAATCTGCAACCCCTGCAACATTTGCGCGAGCCGCTGCGGAGTCCCCAAGTCGCTCCACCCGCAGCGTCCAACGGGCAATACGCATAGGGCGGATTCCTCGCCCGTCAACAAGTCCCGGGAGAAATCGACATTGAGTAATGTCTGATACACGACCGCGGTGGCATCCGGCGTGTGGGGGGTCTCGATGTCATGCGCCACCGCTTTCTTCATGTTCGCCACGGTCTGCGGGAATTTCTTGGAGAAGACCTCCAGAAGCTTGGCTGCGTGCGCCGCCACGATGAAGGCGTTCCAAAGTGCACCGGCTTTGATCAGGTCGCGCGCGCGGCCCGCGCCCGGCTTCTCGACAAATCCGCTCACCGGCGCCAGAGCGCCGGCTCGAGCGGATTCCGGGATGATGTATCCAAGATCCGGTTCCGCATCGTCGGGCGAGATGCCGAGCAATACAACTTGCTTGCAGCCGCCATCGAGTTCCCGAATGCCGCGCTGGAGCGATGCGGCAAGGACGGCTTCATCATTCACATGATGATCGGAGGGCAGCAAGACGATCCGCGCGTGCGGATCCCGGTTGATGACATGCAGCAGGGCCAGCAACACTCCATTGGCGGTGCCGCGATTGTCGGGCTGCACGATGATATTGGCGCTGACCATGCCGGCAAGGGCGGGACGCCACCACCGCCGGTGCTGCTCTGTGACCACAACGCAAATATGGTCGGGCTCCGCAACGGCCCTTGCCCGCTCCAGTGCTTCATGTAAGAGCGAGATATCGCCCCTCAAGGAGCAGAATTGCTTCGGTACCGATACGCCCGTTTCGTCGGTCGTCAAGCTGCGCAAGCGGGTGCCGTCGCCCCCAGCGAGTACGATGGCCCAAGTCTTGCCTGCAGCACCCATGAACAGCCTTTGTGCGTCTTGCAGTGGTTTACGGAACGCCTCTCCCGGTGCGGATCAGCGGATTGTCCGCCGATCGGATCTCATTGCACAGTAGGAAATCTACATAGCGATCGTTGCGACGTGAATTCTTCGTGGCATCCGCAGAAGAGCGCGCAGTTCAATAGTTCAACCCAAATGACGCGGTGCGTTTGCTGAACACGTTATGAACCCGCGGCGGGTGCGATTCGGGTAAGAGATTCAAGCAAGTCGTACGGGCTTTCCCGAATGGCGTACGCCTCGGCGCGAGCCTACATTGCAGGGAAGCCGGTGGGCAGTGGCGGCGTCGATGCAGATGCGGCGCTGATATATAGCCGAGTAAAGCTAAGGAGATCATCATGAAGACCGATGCGCAGATTCGCGACGACGTGGAGACCGAATTGCGATGGGACCCGAGCGTCGATGGAACCATAGGCGTTATCGTGCACGACGGCGTGGTCACGCTCACGGGCGAGGCCAGGCACTATGCGGGCCGTTGGGCCGCCGAAGACGCGACCAAGCGGGTAAAAGGCGTGCGAGCCATCGCCAATGAAATCCAGGTGAAGATGCCGGTGGCCGGAATGCGCAGCGACACCGATATCGCCGAAGCGGCGGCCAACGCGTTGCGCTGGAACGTGACAACCGAGACTGCGAACATCAAACCGGTCGTCAAGGATGGATACATCACGCTCGCCGGGCAGGTGCAATGGGGCTTTCAACGGACTGCGGCTGAAAATGCGGTTCGCAACCTGATGGGGGTCAAGGGCGTATTGAACAGCATTACGGTCGCGACACCCGTCAAGGCCGTCGATGTCAAACAAAAGATCGAGGAAGCATTCAAGCGTCACGCGGTCCTGGATGCCAAGGACATTCAGGTCAACGTGAACAACTCAACCGTCACTTTGAGGGGTCATGTGCGCACGTGGCAGGAGCGGGAGGACGCTGCGCTTGCCGCCTGGGCGGCGCCGGGCGTGGGCTTGGTGGAAAATCAGCTCTATTTGCAATAAGAGCGATTGACGCCTCGGATACGGTTTGCCGCGGGGGTCCGATGGGCCGCTGCGCGAATCGTGTCCGGCGGATTGCCGCCCGCAGCGTCGCAGGCGATGCTACGTACATGTCCGAATCCTCCGCATATCGGGTGCATGGAATACTGCGCCGGTACCAGCAGCGAGACCGACATGCCATCACCTAGCCGGACACATTCGTCGAAGGGAACCGAGGGATCGCAGAAGGCGGCGCCGGACGAATCAATCCTGTGGTTCGACCAGCCGGAATCGAGCGACGTCAGCCGTGTGGGGGGCAAGAATGCCGGGCTGGCGGAAGTCACCCGTACGCTGGCCGGCCAGGGTATTCGCGTACCGCCGGGCTTTGCCACCACGGCGGCAATGTACCGTCACTATATCGACGCCAATGGGCTTGAGCCCAAGATTCGGCAGCAGTTCGATGAGTACCACCGGGGAGCGAGGTCGCTTGCCGACACCGGTGCCGCAATTCGCCGGATGATCACGGACGCGGAGTTTCCTGCGGCGATCGATCAATCGATTCGAGCCGCCTACCTGGAGCTCGGCAGGCGATGCGGTGCGGCGGACCTCGCGGTGGCGGTGCGCAGCAGCGCCACGGCCGAGGACTTGCCGCAGGCGAGTTTTGCAGGCCAGCAGGAGAGTTTCCTGAACGTGCGCGGCCCATCCGAGCTGCTGCGCGCATGCCGAAAGTGCTATGCCTCGCTGTTTACCGACCGCGCCATAGTCTACCGGGAGACCAACGGTTTCGATCATCTGCAAGTGGCGCTCGCCATCGGCGTGCAGAAAATGGTCTGCGCGGACCGGGCCGGGTCGGGCGTGATGTTCACGCTCGATACCGAGACCGGATTCCCGGGCGTCGTGGTGATCAGCGCGGCGTGGGGACTCGGCGAGAACGTCGTGCAGGGAACGGTCAATCCGGACAAGTATGTCGTATTCAAGCGGTTGCTCGACGATGAGCGCCGGAGCCCGATCATCGAAAAGACCCTCGGCACCAAGAACAAGAAGCTCGTCTATGGTGCGGGCACCGGTGCCCGAACGCGAAACATCCGCACCACGCCTCATGAGCGGGAAACGCTGGTGCTGAAGGATGCGGAAGTTCTCGAGCTTGCTCGCTGGGCGGTCGCCGTGGAGCGCCATTACGCCAGGCCGATGGACATGGAGTGGGCGAAGGACGGCGACAGCAACGAGATATTCCTGCTGCAGGCGCGCCCGGAGACGGTGCAGTCAGCGAAGTCCGCGACGATGCTGAAGACCTACAGCCTCCTCAAGAAGGGAGCCCGTATCGTCACCGGCGCCGCCATTGGCGAAGCCATCGCCACCGGCAGCGCCTGCATGATCCACAGTGCCAGGGATATCGAACGGTTCCGCGAAGGCTCCATCCTGGTGACCGAATCCACCGATCCGGATTGGGTGCCCATCATGAAAAAGGCGGCCGGGCTCGTCACCAATTACGGAGGCGCCACCAGCCACGCCGCGATTGTCAGCCGTGAATTGGGTCTTCCGGCGGTGGTCGGTACCTTGCACGGCACCGACCTGATCAAAGACGGACAGGCAGTTACGATTTGCTGCGCCGAAGGCGAGCTCGGCTGTGTGTACGACGGTATCCTCGAATTCAAGGAGACTGAAGTCAACCTCGCCGATGTGCCATCGACCCATACGGCGATGATGGTGAATATCGCGAGTCCCGCGGCCGCGTTTCGCTGGTGGCGCCTGCCGGCCAAGGGTATCGGCCTCGCGCGGATGGAATTCATCATCAACAACATCATCAAGATTCACCCGATGGCGCTGGTGCATTTCGACGATTTGACCGATCAGAGGGATCGGCACCGGATCGAAGAGTTGACCCGCGGATACGCCACCAAACAAGCCTATTTCGTCGACACCCTGGCCTGCGGTATCGCCAAAATAGCCGCGCCGCATTTCCCGAATCCGGTGATCGTCCGGTTGAGCGATTTTAAGAGCAACGAGTACGCTCACTTGATCGGCGGCGCCCGCTTTGAGATCGCCGAGGAAAATCCCATGCTCGGCTTGCGCGGTGCGTCCCGCTATTACAGCGATCACTACAAGGAGGGATTTGCGCTCGAATGCCGGGCGATTCGCAAGGCTCGCGAGGAGATAGGCTTCGGCAATCTCATCGTCATGGTGCCGTTTTGCCGCACGCCGCGCGAAGCCGACCGCGTGTTGTCGGTCATGGCCGAACACGGTCTGAAGCGCGGTGAAGACGGCTTGCAGGTGTACGTGATGTGTGAAATTCCCTCCAATGTGATACTTGCCGAGGAGTTTGCGGAGCGCTTCGACGGATTCTCCATCGGCAGCAACGATTTGACGCAATTGATCCTCGGGGTTGACCGGGACTCGGCGGAATTGGCCGGCCTGTTCGACGAACGCGATGCGGCCGTCAAGCGCATGATCGTCGATGTCATCGAGCGTGCGCATCGGTGCGGCACCAAGGTTGGAATTTGCGGGCAGGCGCCGAGCAACTATCCCGAGTTCGCCGCATTCCTGGTCGAAGCGGGCATCGATTCCATCTCACTGAATCCGGACAGCTTCGTGGCGACGAGCCGAATTGTGGCCGAGTCCGAGCGGAAATTGGCGCGGTCCGCCAAGTAGCCCCGCGTCGAACACGGCACAAATGCGGCTTCATCGATACGAGTGGCGGGGAGGGTGTCGGTGCAGCGTTTGGCGGTATTGACCAGCGGGGGCGATGCACCGGGAATGAATGCGGCAATACGGGCCGTGGTTCGCTCGGCAATCGCACATGGATATGAAGCGATGGGCGTGCGCGACGGCTTCACCGGATTGATCCACGGCGACATCCATCCTTTGGGCGCACGAGACGTGGGCGGCATTATTCAGAGCGGCGGCACCAAACTCGGCACGACGCGTTGCGAGGCGCTGCGAACCGGGCCCGGCCGTGAGCAAGCCCTGGATGCCATCCAAGCGCACGCGATAACGGGAATCGTGGTCATCGGCGGCAACGGTTCGCAAGCCGGTGCGTCGGCGCTGCATGAATGCGGCGTGCCCGTCATTGGCGTCGCATCGACGATCGACAATGATGTGTACGGCTCGGATATCACCATCGGCGCGACCACCGCGGTCGACGTCGCGCTGCAAGCCATCGATAGTCTTCGCGTTACCGCTTCGGCAATGCGCCGGGCGTTCCTGCTGGAAGTGATGGGCCGCAACTGCGGGTATCTCGCGTTGATGGCGGGCATCGCCGGCGGCGCCGAAGTAATCGTCTTGCCGGAGGCGGATACTGAGCCGGAGGCCGTCGCCGAGGAGCTGCGAGCCGCCTGCGCGCGGGGAAAGAGTCATGCGATTGCGGTCGTGGCGGAGGGCGCCCGATACAATGCGGATGCTCTGATGCAATATTTCCGGGAACATCACGATCGGTTGGGATATGAGCTGCGCGCGACCAAGCTCGGGCATATTCAGCGCGGCGGCACGCCGGGGATGTTCGATCGAATGCTGGGCACGCTGCTCGGGGCGGCGGCGGTGGATGCGGCGGTCGGAGGACGTTATGGGGTGCTGATCGGCAGCCGCGACGGCAAGCCGGCGGCCACGCCGCTGCGCGAGGTCGCATGCAACGCCAAGTTCGCCGACACGCGTCTGCTCGAACTCGCGCGCGTTCTGGCGATGTGAGCCACGATAACCAAGGTCAACGCGGAGGAATTTGATCATGCTACTGAAAGAGATTTGCACCCCCAATGTGGTTTGTTGCGGCGCGCAAACCAGTGTTCTGGAAGCAGCGCGTCTCATGCGACAAAGACACGTCGGGGACGTGGTCGTGGTTGACGATCCTCACGAAGAAGGCATACCGCTTGGGATCGTCACCGATCGGGACCTGGTGCTAGAAGTATTGGGCGACGGACTCGATCCGTCTACCACCCCATTGGGCAGCTTGATGCGCACGCCCGTGGTCATCGCGCACGAGTCCGAGGATTCCTCGCAGGTGATCGAACGCATGCGTGCCCACGGTGTTCGCCGGGTGCCGGTGGTTGGACACCAGGGGCAGACCGTCGGCATCGTCACGCTCGACGATCTGCTGCGTTTGCTGATTGCCGATGCGAACGCCTTGCTCGGCATCATGAACACCGCCCAGAGTCATGAGCAGCGCTCGCGCCGCTGAAATGTCCGAGTAGACCCGGCGGATGGCCCCTAAGGTGAACTCGATTGCACCGGACCCGCCCCGCGGGCGAAGGCCCAATCCATCGACCTGCTGACCAGTCCGCCGCCGAGACTGGCGCAGACGATGTCCTCGAGCGTGTAGGCGGTGCCGCTCACGATGGCCTGGGCCGCACGCTGCCCGCTGCGGATTGCCGGTCCGATCCCCTCGCATAGGTCCCGGGTCGCAAGACCGGCGGAATCACCGCACAAGAAAGCGTTCCCGACTCGCAACGTATCCATCCCAGCATGCAGATAATAACTGTATCCGCTCGGCTCGATCGGCGTTCGGATCCCGAATTTGCGGTTCAGCTTGGAGGCCAGACGATCCCAGTGCTCCCGGATGTTTGTACCGCGCCGCTTCATGCGCGCCGCCATGGCGCCCACCCCGACGTTCAGCCAGCCCGAGGCCTTCGGCACGTACCAGCTGTAGCCGGGCAGTCCGTGTTCGAAGAACCACAAGTGACAGTCCGGGTCCTGCCAGTCGCAGGGGAACTCGAGTTCGAGAGTCGCCGTTTGCAGCTCGCGATTTCGGTGCAGCACATCACCGAACAGGGACCGGCGCACCGGACATGCAGTTCCGGCGGCGCCGATCAGGTAGCGGCAACGCAAGGTTCCATCGATCAGATAGCCGTCTCCGTCGCTGCGAATCTCCTTGACGGCGTGTTGCAGGCATTCGGCACCGGAGCGTTGCAGCAGCCAGGCATCGAATTCGACGCGCCGGATGGAATGCTGGACGCACGGCAGCGGCATGTTCAGACCCAGCATGTGCCAGTGAATCCGCCTGAAGCTCAGAAACCCGTACGGGTAGGAGTCGATCTCGAGCCCCAGATCGCTCACGACCTGCGGCGTGATCCAGCCCGCACAAAGTTTGTGGCGCGGGAAGCGCTCCTTGTCCAGTACCAAGACGTCCGCGCCCGCGGTCTTCAAGCCGTGTGCGGCCGCCGAACCGGCGGGACCGCCTCCGACGACTATGACCTCGGCGCTTCGCACGGGGTGGCGGCTTATTTGGGGTACATGAATTCGCGGGTGAGCGGAACGGAGTTATTTTCCTGTTTGGCGAACAGCACCTGAAAGAGCTGCAGCGCACCGGTTTCGAATGCGGCGATCGAGCCGGCCAGATACAGCCGCCACATGCGCACGAAAGCTTCGTCGTAACCCAGCGCGCGCACCGAATCCAAAGCGGTTTCATAGCGCGCGAGCCAATCGCGCAGCGTCAGCGCATAGTGCAGGCGGATGTTCTCGACGTCGAGAACCGACAAGCTCGATGGCTCGAAGATCTGAGTCATTTCGCCGAGCGAGGGCGGGTAAGCGCCTGGAAAAATGCGCTGTTCGATCCAGGCATGGAACGGTTCCGGCCGGTTGCGCCCGATCGAATGAATCAGGCCGCGGCCTTCGGCGGTGAGCGCACGCTTGGCCACGCGGCCCAGCTCGGGGTAATTTTCCCGGCCGACGTGTTCGAGCATGCCGACCGACACGAAGACGTCGTAGGATCCGCTGATGTTGCGGTAATCGTCCTCGATGAACTCGACCCGGCCTTCCATGCCCTGCTCGCGGGCGCGCCGGCGGGCGAACTCGATTTGCTCCTTGGAAATGTTGAAAGCCCGCACTTTGGCGCCGTAGCGGCCGGCGATGTGCAGCGCCAAGCTGCCCCAGCCGCATCCGGCCTCCACCACGGAATCCGCGGCGCCGAGCCGCAGTTTGCGGCATATATGGTCCATCTTGGCGACTTGGGCCTGCTCGAGGGTGGCTTGCGCGGTCGGATAATAGGCGCAGGTGTACGCCATCGTCTCACCGAGCCAAAGCGAGTAAAAATCGTTGCCGAGATCGTAATGGCGGCGAATATTCCGGCGCGATCCCGTCAACGTATTGCGTTGCGACCCGCGCAAATGGCCGGCAAGCCGGTTCATTATCGATGTGCCGGCATCCAAAGCGCCGAATACCTTGAACAGCGTGGTCGTGAATTTGACCAGATCCCCTTCCACCTCTATTTGACCGGTGCAGTAAGCATCCCCGAAACGAATTTGCGGATCGAAAAGCAGCCCGAACAGCGTGCGCCGATCCGCGATTCTCACGTGTTCGACCGGCGATACGCCAGCCGGCGCCACACGCTCGCTGCTCCAGCGAAGATTGAATTCGATGGGCGGGTTGCCCAATTGGCGGAGCAGCCGGCGCAGCAGGCGCGCCTCGAGCGAGGGGTGGTGGGGATCGACCCGATGCGCGATCGTGGGCGCGCGCAAATCCGCAGATTCCATGTTCAAGTCCGCAGATTCCATATTATTGTTCATCTTCCATTACTCCGGCCGTCGATATTGTTCACTCAGGTTAAACCTGCGAACCGGCAGCGCAATGGTGGACGGTACGTAGCATCAATGTGGAAGGCCCGCGTCCGATTTGCGCCGATACGAGCAGCCAGGACGCAATGCACCAATTCTGCGGCTGTACGGGGCGCCGCCATGTGCAAGTGCGTAGCGCATTGCGTCAAAACCTGATTGCTTCGCCTCGGCCAGAATAATAATTGGCAGCCGCTGCCGCAAGACAGTCGATTTCGAATTGCCGCCCTTGTATTCGTCCACGGGGGACTCCACGATTGAGATTAGGCATACAATTCGTGCGCCGTGTCGCAATGCGCTGCTTGCCTGAGAAGCAAAAATATTGCGATAATCAAATACTTGAGTGCAGATCCGGGAGCGTGATGCGGAATCAGACGGCCATTGTCATTGCAGCCGCCGTGACGCTTTTCGCCCCCTGGGCGGGCGGGCTTGCGGCGGCACCACAAAATCCATGCGCAGAATCCCTGACGCAGGAGATACCGCAGCGAGCGGCTAATGCGCCGGGCGGGCGTGCGTTCGCACAACGAATCAGCTCCGTGTCAGACGATGAGCGCGAGTCGCTCATTCAAGAGCAATTGACGGCGGGCAACATTCCCCAGTTCCTGCGCCATCTGGTGCCGGTTCGGCTGCAATCGCATCTCCCCGATCAATCGCTCGAGCTCGTCGTGTGCGCCGCGCCCGATTATCTCGCGGTCGGATCCGACGATGACTTTCTGCTGATACCGATGCGCTTGTCGACCGCATTGTCGCTGGCATCGCTCTATGGATTCACGCTGCCGACGACCCGTATCGTCGATGCCATCAGTGCCCAGGCGGTAGTGCACTTGGCCCCTCAGCCGCTGCCCGCCGGGCCGGAAATGCGTTCGACCGCCTATTCGCTGCATCACAACGAATTGGTCGGCGCACAGCGTACGGCGCGCGGTGCATCGCTTGGCGAGCTGATCGCCGGCGACAAAAAAGACTTGGTTCTGACGAATCGCTTACGAGACCATTTGGATCGGGTGGCGATTTACGGCTGGCATTTGGACAATGGCAAACCGATCCAGCCGTTGAGCACGGTTCACGGTTGGCGTTACGCGGATTACAGCCATGGGGCGCGACTGATCAGTACGCGAGTCTTCGTCAACGGCATTTCGCGGTCCATATTCGATGTCATGCAGGACGCTCGACTGGCCTCGGTTCTCAGCGACGAGGGCGTGATCGGAGATGCGATTGGATTGATCGAGACCCTGAATGTGCGGGCGCGGACGGCGATGGCCGCGGTGATGCGGAGCCTGATCCCGCGGTTGGCCGGGTCGGCCGAAAACCACTAGAAACGAACAGGGGCCGCCTGCGGATCGGAGTCGTTGCGCCATCGGTGCGGCGCTTCGGGGTAACTCTCTCTCAATAAGGGTAGTTCGCAGGCATCCCGGGTTCATTCCTTATACCTTAATCCCCGGAGGCTGGGCAGACTGTCGCGCTGGATCACTGGGTATTGATTATGACGTCTAAACAGCTATTGGAATCGGAAGCGTAGGGTTTTCCGGCACGTCCATGGCGCAGCCAAGAATACTGGTCACCGGCGGCGCCGGCTTTCTCGGCATCAATCTGTGCCGCCGTCTGTTGGCCGGCGCATTCGCCGTGAGATCGATGGACATCGCGCCGTTCGACTACCCCGAGCGCGATGCGCTTGAGGCGATGCAGGCCGATATACGCGACCCGGACGCGGTGACGCGGGCAATGGCCGGCATCGACATGGTGGTCCACTGCGCGGCAGCGTTGCCGCTGAGCAGCAAGGAGGAAATACTTTCGACGGATGTCGGAGGCACGCGGACCTTGCTCGAGATCGCGGACCGACTGGGGATCGAACGCTTCATATTCATATCGTCGACGTCGGTTTACGGCATTCCCGATCACCATCCGGTGTACGAGCAGGATCGATTGCAGGGAGTGGGGCCGTACGGCATCGCGAAGATCGATGCGGAGCGGCTGTGCCTCGAATCGAGGGCGAAGGGGCGCTGCGTGCCGATACTTCGCCCTAAAAGCTTCGTAGGGCCCGAGCGGCTGGGCGCCTTTGAGCTTCTGTACGAGTGGGCCTATGAAGGAAGAAATTTCCCGGTTCTGGGCTCCGGCAATAACCGCTACCAGCTGCTCGATGTCGCGGATTTGTGCGAAGTCATCCTCTTGTGTCTGACGAAGAACGCACACGAGGTGAACGAGACGTTCAACGTGGGCGCAAAAGTATTCGGCACCATGCGCGAGAATTTCCAATGCGTGCTCGACCGCGCCGGCCACGGAAAGCGAGTCATCAGCCTGCCGGCCGGACCGGCGATTGCGGTGCTCAAGGCGCTAGAAGCATTGCATCTCTCTCCCTTGTATGAATGGATCTATGAAACGGCGGGTTGCGAAAGCTTCGTGTCCATCGGTCGCATGGAGGAGCAACTCGGATTCACGCCGCGCCATTCGAATCGCATGGCGCTGGTTTGCAATTACGACTGGTTCGTCGCGCATCGCGCCGAATATCGCGGAAAGAGCGGAGTGACGCACCGCGTTCCGTGGCGCAAGGGAGCGCTGCGTTTGGCCAAGTGGCTATTTTGATCCTCCGATTGGGACCGCAGTGAACTCATCGGATCCGCCGGCGCCGCAGCAAAGCGCAGAATTGGACCGCGTGCCCATCGTTGTTGATCTCGACGACACCTTGCTGCGTACGAATTCATTCATCGAATCAGTGTTCGTTTTGGCCCGCGCCAGGCCGTTAAGTTTGCTCAAACTGCCGCTGTGGTGGTTGGCCGGCAATGCGCATTGCAAAAGGCTGCTGGCTGCCGCGGCGCTCCCCGATGTGCATTTGCTGCCGTACCATGCGAGTTTCCTGGCGTTCCTGCGTGAACAGAAGGCTATCGGGCGGCCGTTGATTCTGGCCGCCGCGGCCGACGAGGGTCTGGCGCGGGAGGTCAACCGGGATATCGGGTTGTTCGATGAGATTCTGGCGAGCGACGGCCGTATCAATTTTCACGGGAAGGTCAAGCGCGATCGCCTGATCGGCAGATTCGGCGAGCGGGGGTTCGATTACGCGGGAAGCCGCCCGGGAGATTTGCCCGTGTGGCGCGCGGCGCGGCGCGCGCTCTTGGTGTCGCCGTCGCCGCATCTGGAGCGCATGGTCGCGGGAATTACGCCGATCGAGAGGGTCTTTCGGGAGCGGAAGACCGGCTTTTTCGACTATCTGCATGCGTTGCGCGCTCATCACTGGGTGAAGAATTTCCTGGTGTTCATGCCGTTGGCGCTGGCGCACCGATTTTTCGAGGTCGACCTGCTGGTGCGGGCCGGGTTGGCGTTCGTGGCCTTCAATCTATGCGCATCCGGCGTCTATTTGCTGAACGATTTGCTGGATTTGCCGGCGGACCGGCGGCATCCAAAGAAAAAGGAGCGCAGATTGGCCTCCGGCAGGATCCGGCTCGCCCACGCGTTGCTGCTGATGCCGCTGCTGCTGGTCGGTGCATTCACCATCGGCTGGAATTTGTCGATGGGGTTCGTCGCCGTGCTGGCCGCGTACGTGCTGCTGATGATCGAATATTCCCTGAAGCTCAAAGACCTCGTCATGGTCGATGTGCTGGTGCTCGCGTCCGGCTATGCATCGCGGGTCGCTGCGGGCGCGGTTGCCGTGGGCGTCGTACTTTCACCATGGCTCCTGACATTTTGTGTGTTTCTCTTCCTGAGTCTTGCGCTGATTAAGCGCTGCTCGGAGCTGGTGTTCGCGGAACTCACGCCGGGACCGGCTCATGCGCGCGGATATCTGGGAAGCGACAAAGTGGTGCTGGTGGCCCAGGGAATCGCGAGCGGATATCTGTCGGTGCTGGTTCTCGCTCTTTATACGAATTCCGACATCAGCCTGCGCATGAACACCCGGCACGAGTTCTTTTGGGGAACATGCCTGCTGCTGTTCTATTGGGTGAGCTACCTGTGGATCATGGCCATTCGCGGCCGAATCCACAATGACCCGGTGATTTTCGCCCTGTCCGACAAGGTCAGCCGATGGACGATGGCGCTAGCGGCCTTGTGCACGTTGTTAGCCATATGAATTCGGCGCTGATTGCCATGGCGGCCTTGATGATGCCGGCAGACGCAGCGACGCTTGCTTCGCAATGGCAGGCGTATCAGGCCGACGCACCGAAAACGATTCTGGAGCTGCAGCCGTTCAGGCAAACATCGAGCATTGATTTCCAGATGACGGGGGATGGGGGGCAGGCGACCCTCGTCAATCTGAATCCGCAGATCAACTCCTGGTTTCTCCTGACCCTTGGGCGGCCCGGCGCTCCCGGCGCCACGTCGTATCACTTGGAGAATCCGTCGCCGACGACGCAGACGCTCACCTTGAGCGAAGCCTATCCCCATGGCATTCGCATTTCCGCCGCGGGCCGCAGCATGGATTGTGAGCTCTGGCCGGCGGGGCGAACCACGCAATTGCAGCAAGCGCGGCAGTCGGATCTGCCGTATGCGCCTTTGTGCGCCGACCGCCTTTATTTGCGCAACCGGGTTGCCGGAGCGTACACGCATCTCGAGCGCGTCACCAATTTTCTGAGGGACCACGTCTGGGGCGGGGAGCAGATCGTCGGCTTCGTTCGCAATCAATTCTTCAGCGACGCGTTCATCGAAAGGGATCAGCGGCCGGGCACCGGGCAATCCCCGGAGCCGTCCGCCGCATCGCCGCACAAGCCGCGGGCGGCACCGATCGCGCCGGCGTTCGCCCCGCAACCGGTCGTTCCCGAGCATCTCGGGATCGACATCGGACAGACGCGGGGCGGTGTCGCGATGGGTCAATGGTATCCGGTGCGTGATGCACCGGGGATATTCGTCAGCGTCATCCGACCGCAAGCCATTGACCCGGAAAACACGAGCGGCGGCAAGGCAAAACCGGCCCAAATCGACTCGATCGAGGCGGATGCATTGGATTACATGGTGGCCTTGGATATGGCGCAGTTCGATCTCGGGTTCGCGCTTGGAACCGACCATCCGCGCGTCGGATGGTCCGAACGCGCCCTCGAATCGGTCCGCAACCCGCGGCTGCCGGGTCCCGACGGCATCGGAGGCGTCGCCCCGCTGGTCGTGAACGGCATGGTAAACCCGCAAATGGTCGAGCGCACGGCGGTGGCCTTTGCCGGCGGGTTCAAGCGCGAGCATGGGGCGTTTCGCTATGGGGCGCTGGCGCAGCATAATCAGGGCACGCACTACGGCTTCATCGAGCAGGGAGTCGTGTTCAGCAAGCTGCAGCCGGACCTCGCCACCCTCTGGGTCGACGACGCCGGTGAAGTGCGGATGAAGACCTGGACTGCCGACGATGAGTCGCGCTTGCCGCACATAAAATTCGCGCGCCAGAACGGTGTGCCGTTGATCGAGTACGATGAAAGGACGGGAGTGTCCTCGCCGGGCGCTTTGGTCGACAGCTGGGGGCCCGGCAATTGGTCCGGATCGGAGGACGAGCGCCTGCGCACGCTTCGGGCCGGTGCGTGCCTACAAGAATCCGGGCGAGAGCGATTTCTGATTTACGGATATTTTTCCACGGCCACGCCGCGCGCCATGGCGCGCGTCTTTCAAGCCTACGGCTGCCGCTATGCCATGCACCTGGACATGAACGCTCTCGAGCATACCTATTTTGCGGTTTACACCCACAAGAACGGGCGAATCGCCGTCGAGCACCTGATCGAGGGCATGGCGGAGGTCGATCGCAAGGGCGGCGACGAACTGGCGCCGCGATTCTTGAGCTTTCCGGACGACCGGGATTTCTTTTATGCGACCCGAAGGAAATAACGTCGCCGGCGCGGCGTGGCGCGTCCGGCGATCATAGTCCGGCGAGTTCCGATATCGAGCCGCCCATTTCCAGCCGCCGAATCGCCTCCGCAAAGAGCGGTGCGATCGAAAGCGTCCACAGCGACTTGTCGAGGTAGGCGGCAAAGCCGCGGTTCAGCGGCACCGAATCCGTCACCACCATCGAATCCGGCTTTGCGGATTCAAATATCCGCATCGCCTCGGGGGCGAACGATGCATGGGTCGCGGCAACATCGATGCGTGCGGCGCCCGCTCGACGGCAGGCGTCGATCGCGTGCAAGACCGTCGTTCCGGAACTGATGAGATCATCGACAATGACGACGCGCCGCCCGGCGACGTCCCCTGCGAACAAATCTCCGCTGACGACGCCCTTGCTGCGTCTCTTTTCGACGATGGCGAAATTCACCGGACGCCCGGTGGCCGTTTGCAACTGCTCCTGGAAGTGCCGGGCCCGCTTGGTGCCGCCGATATCCGGTGTCGCCACCGCAAATTCGGGCCCCACGGCTTGCCCGCAGAAATGCCGGACAAACAGGCCCGTAGCCTCCAGATTCGCGGCCGCACAGCGGAACGCATTGTCGAACGAGGCGCGGTCGTGCGCCTCGAGCACGATCACTTGATCGACGCCGACCGCTTCGAACAATTGGGCGGTGTAGCGCGTCGTCACCGGATCGCGCGCCGCGGCTCGACGCTCCTGGCGCGCATACGCGAGGTAGGGCACGCAAGCGCTGACGCGTTTGGCACCCGCGTCTTTGAGCGCGCCGATGAAGAAAAGGAGGCTGCACAGCCGGTCGTTGGCCGATCCTTGCGCATCGCCGAACAAGGTCTGAACCACGTAAACCGATCGTCCGCGCACGCTCTCGAGCGGGCGCAATTTGCGCTCGCCGCCGGTGAACGTGGTTTCTTCGTGCTGTCCGATCGGCAGCCCGAGTGCGGCGGCTATGCGAGCGCCCAACTCCGCCGTCGCGGCCGGAGCGAACACCGACACGGATTCTCGCGAGAGTGGGTGCATTGACGGTGGCCATGCTTGCAACAATGGCGTCATTTTCAAACCAGGGGATCCACTTAGGCAACTGGGTGGCATCGCGGTAATTACCTATGGCCCGGGTGGCCTTACGAATGCCGTTCGGTGCTCAGCGGATCTAAAGTGAATCGAAGAATATGGGTTTACCATATGCGACTAAAGGAAATCATGCCTGTCGACGCCGCCTCCCCGAACATCGATCCCGACCTCGCGCCGCTGCACCGGCTGGCGTTGGATCTGCGCTGGTCGTGGAATCACGCCAGCGACGAACTTTGGAGGCAGATCGACCCCGATTTGTGGGCGGCAACGCACAATCCCTGGGTGGTCCTTCGGACCACTTCGCACCGGCGCATGGAACAGATGATGGCCAATCCCGAGTTTCGCGAAAGCTTGCAGCGACTCGCCAAGGAGGCGGATGAGGCGACGCAGGCGCCAACGTGGTTTCAGCAGGCGCACGCGGATTCTGGCCTGACGGGCGTCGCCTACTTCAGTATGGAATATATGCTGAGCGAGGCGCTGCCGATCTACGCCGGCGGGCTCGGCAATGTCGCCGGTGATCAGCTGAAGTCCGCAAGCGACCTGGGGGTTCCGGTGGTGGGAGTGGGTCTGCTTTACCAGCAGGGGTATTTCCGCCAGGTAATCGACCAGGACGGCTCGCAACGGGCGCTGTACCCCTACAACGACCCCGGTCAGATCCCGGTCACACCCTTGCGAAAACCGGATGGCGAATGGCTGCGGCTGCAGATTCGGATGCCCGGCCACAGCGTCTGGCTGCGCGCCTGGCAGGTCAAGGTCGGCCGACTGCACCTCTACCTGCTCGACAGCAATGACGTCGCCAACCATCCGGCACGCCGCGGGATCACCAGTGAACTCTACGGCGGCGGTCCCGAGCTTCGGTTGGAGCAAGAAATGGTGCTCGGCATCGGCGGCTGGCGGCTGCTTGATGCCTTGAATCTGCGGCCCGAAGTGTGTCATTTGAACGAGGGACACGCCGCGCTGGCGATTTTGGAGCGGGCGCATACCGAGATGGAACTCACCGGCGTCGCGTTCGATGCGGCACTGACCGCCACCCGGGCGGGCAACGTGTTCACCACGCATACGGCGGTGCCTGCCGGTTTCGACCGGTTTGAACCGAAGTTGCTGGAGCAGTATCTCGGCGGCTATGCCGCCGACTCGCTGCATATACCAATGCGCGATCTGCTGGCGCTCGGCCGCGAGAATCCGCACGACGATGCGGAGCCGTTCAACATGGCCTATCTCGCGGTTCGCGGCTGCGGAGCGATCAACGGGGTCAGTCGACTGCATGGCGAGGTGAGCCGGCGGATCTTTCTGCCGCTGTTCGCCCGTTGGTCGGCCGCCGAAGTGCCGATCGGGCACGTGACCAACGGGGTCCATATGCCGAGCTGGGACAGTCCGGAAGCCGATGAATTATGGACCCGCTGTTGCGGCAAGGACCGTTGGCTCGGTTCCCTCGAGTCGACCAAAGAGCGCATTCGAAGTCTCGAGGATGCCACGATTTGGCGCTGCCGTTCGATCGCGCGCGCATCCTTGGTCGCGTACGCCCGGGAGCGCCTGTCGGAACAACTCGCCGCTTCGGGGGCCGCCGCCGATCAGATCGCAGAGGCCGCGCATCTGTTCAACCCCGAGGCGCTGACGCTTGGCTTTGCGCGTCGATTCGCAACGTACAAGCGGCCCAACTTGCTGCTGCACGATCCGCAGCGGCTGGTCGGGCTGTTGACCAATGCCGAGCGGCCGGTCCAGCTCGTTCTCGCCGGCAAAGCACATCCCGCGGACCTGCCCGCTCAGAAGCTGATCCAGGATTGGGTGCGCTTCGTGCGGCGCGATGAGGTGCGCCCGCAGGCGATTTTTCTCAGCGACTACGACATGCTCATGACCGAAAGACTGGTGGAGGGGGTGGACGTCTGGATCAATACGCCGCAACGACCCTGGGAAGCGTGCGGGACCAGCGGCATGAAGGTGCTGGTCAACGGCGGACTTAACCTATCGGCGCTCGACGGCTGGTGGGCCGAGGCCTATTCGCCTGATGTCGGGTGGGCGCTGGGCGACGGCGGTGAACACGGCGACGATCCGGCGCGGGATGCGGTCGAGGCCGGGCAGCTGTATGATCTGTTGGAAACGCAGGTGATTCCCGAGTTCTACTGCCGTGACGCGAGCAGCATTCCCCGGGCCTGGGTGGCGCGCGTGCGCGAAAGCATGGCGAGCCTGACGCCCAATTATTCCGCGAATCGCTGTGTGCGCGAATACGTCGAAAGAGCCTATCTTCCGGCCGCGGCCTCCTACCGTCGGCGAGCGCAGAACGGCGGCGCTTTCGGCATCGCAATCAGCGACTGGCTGCGGGCATTGGAGCGCGGATGGAGCGCGCTGCGGTTCGGCCGCGTGAATTTCGATACGCGGGGCGAGTGGCATCACTTTACGGTGGCGGTGGCACTCGGCGCACTGGGTCCGGACCAGGTGCGCGTGGAGATCTGCGCCGACTCGCGGAGCGATCGAGCCGCTGTTTGCTTGGAGATGAACCGCCTCGAGGGTCAGTCCGATGGCTCCGGCATGGTCCACTATGGCGCCTGTGTGCCGGCAATTCGCGATGCCGCCGACTATACCCCGCGCATAGTCCCAAGCCATCCGGGCGTCAGCGTACCCTTGGAGGCGCCGTACATTCTTTGGCAGCGGTAGATCCTGGCGCAGCGCGCCGCTGCCGTGTCAGTGCCGCGGCCCCATCCGCGGGCGCCTCGCCGCCGGCGCGCACCAAACATCAACGGGTGCACTGCGACCCCGTAGCTTGAGCGGCGGCAGATGCACCAGAGCCATCGGTTCGGCCGCTCCGATGGCACGCCAGGAGCACCGGTGAGGAAGGTGCACTGCGGCGGAAAGCAACACTTCGCCGGCGCGTGCACGCTTGCACAGCTGGGCGGCAACATGCGCGGCGTCGCCCACCAAGATGAGCGCCGTGTGCTCGGGCGGGCCGAAAGTTCCAATGGCAACTTCTCCGCGGTGGATGCCGAGTCCGACCCCGGCATTGAGCGCAAGTTCCTTTTTCCAAGATGATCTGAGCGCCGCAAAGCGCTGCTGTATTTTGCGCGCTGCGGTCAGGGCTTCGTGGATTTGAGTGTGTCGCGTATCGCCGACGCCGAACCCGGCCATCATGTCCGCCTCGGCCAAGTGAAAGATCATCCCTCCGCATTCCAGCACGGTGTCGGTGAGAATGGCGAAATATGCCCCGAGCATCGATGCGACTTGCGACGGCGGCAGCTGCTCGGCAAGCGCGTCATAGCCGTGCAAATCGGCGCACAGCACCGTGGCGCACGTGGTCTTTGCGGCCGCGGGCGGCAAGTGCCGCGGGATTAGCGGAATTCCGATGGTCGAGTAGGCCGGCGTCGCGAGCACGGGGATCACCTCACTGGCGGGAAGGCGAATCGCATGAGGATTTGACTCTGCAACCATTCAAAAGACAAGAGGTCATACAATCTAGTTCTATTATCGAGGTCAAGTCGGCGTTCTGAGCGGCCGCCGCAGCGCCGGATTTGCCGGATGTTCAGCGATCACTCGATTCACGGGTTCTGGAATGCGCGAAACCGGGACTCGTCCGCTCGGGTTCCGAGGGCAGCGCCCCTTGCAACAGCGCGAACGCCTGCGCCGGGTCGTCGGCGTACTGAAACAGCGCGAGGTCGTCGCGCTCGATCATGCCGTGGCGCACCAGGGCCTCGAAATTGATGATCTCCCGCCAGAAGCTGCTGCCATAGACGATCACCGCAATCGGGCGCTCGAGCTTGCGGGTTTGCGCCAGCGTCAAGATTTCGGTGAGTTCGTCCAGAGTGCCGAAACCTCCCGGAAACACCACCAAGGCGCTCGCCAGGTGGGCGAACCAAAGCTTGCGCATGAAGAAGTAGTGAAATTCGAACGACAGTTCGGGCGTTATATAGGCGTTCGGCCGCTGTTCGTGCGGCAGACTGATATTGAGGCCGATCGATCTGCCTCCAGCCTCGGACGCGCCGCGGTTTGCAGCCTCCATGATGCCGCCGCCGCCGCCGGTGCACACCACGTAGCGATGAGCGTGCGATGGCAGGGTCTTGGACCACAGGGTGAGCAGGCGAGCCAGCTCGCGGGCGTCGCGATAATAGCGGCCGAGCGGACCATCGCTCGACAGCTCCGATGATCCAAAGAAGACGATGGTGTCGTGAATATTGGCGGCTCGAAAGCGGTGCAGCGGGCCAAGGTATTCGCTCAGAATGCGCACCGGCCGGCCGTCCTCGCCGGCGAGGAATGACTCGTCCTCGTAGGCCAGGGCAGCAAGATTCGGGTCTTTGTTAGGCATGGGTGTCAGGATCGGCCTCGTCCGATCAGATTCACGGCGTATTCCACCACCCGCCGCCGAGCGCGGCAAACAGCGCCACTGTATCCTGATAGCGTGCGGCAGCGGCTTGCACATCGGCGATGGCCGCCTGGTGAAATTGAGTATCCGCGATCAAGACGTCCAGATACGTGGCGATGCCCGCATCATAATCGATCTGAACCAAATGCAACGCCTCGGCGGCGGCCGCGAGCGCCCGGTCCTGGGCCGACAATGCCGCCGCGTCGTGATCGAGCGCATGCAAGACATCGGCAACCTGCTCGAAGGCGCCGAGAACACTCTGTCGATACAGCGCCATTGCCTGGTCGTACTGGTTGATCGCCGCTTTGCGCTTGAACCATAGGGTGCCGCCCTGGAACAACGGCGCGGTGGCGGAGGCGCCCACGCTCCAGGCCCTTCCGTTGGAGGGAAACAGGCTGGCGGTCGTGTTCGTCAAGGCTTCGTAGCTGCCGCTCAGCGTGATACTCGGCAGCAGCGCGGCGGTCGCGACCCCGATGTTGGCGCTGGCCGCGTGCGCGGTCGCTTCGGCCGCCAAGATGTCGGGACGCTGGCGCACCAAATCGGAGGGCAGGCTGACGGGCAGGGCGCTGGGAAGCGTCAAATCCGCCAGGCGCACCGGCGGTGCCTGCCACTGCGCCGGCGTATACCCGGCGAGCGCCGCGAGCAAATCCTCGCTCTGATCCAGCTTTTGCTCGAGCTGCGGAATCGTGGCCTCATAGGATGCAAGCTGGGTCTGCAGGCTGAGCACGGTGGCATAGGGCACGGTTCCCGCTTCCGCCTGCACCCTCGCGATTCGAACCTGCTCGCGTTGCAGTTCAACGAGCTGCTGGGTCGCATCGATCTCGGCGCGATACGCGGCCGCGGCCACTACCGTGTTGACGATGTTGGCGGACAGAGCCAGATAGGTTGCCCGCTCGTTGGCGTATGCCACATCGACCTCGGCTCGCAGACCCTCGACCAGCCGCCGCTGTCCGCCGAAGACATCGAGGGCGTAGCTGACGGAGGCCGACAGCGTGAACAGGTTGAACACGCTTGAAGGCGCCCTGTTTCCGATGCTTGCGGGGGCGAATCGCTCCCGCGCCGCGTCCGCACCGGCATTGATGGCCGGATAGAAGATGCCGTAGCCGCCGCGCAAGTCATTCTGGCTCGCGCGCAGGCTCGCCTGCGCCGCAGCGAGGCCGGGATTGTTGCCAAGGGCTTCCTTGATCACGGCGTCGAGCTGCGGCGAACGGAATAGCGCCCACCAGTCTGCGGCCACGGAGGCGCGGGGATTGAATTGCTGTGCGATTCCCTGCGCCGGCGCGGTCGCGCCGGGATCCTCGCCGTGGGAATAATGCGTCGCCGTCGGCGCCGGCGGACGATGGAAATCCGGTCCCACCGCGCAGCCGGAAAGAACGCTGAGTAGCAAGGTGGCTGCGCGCAACCGCGCCGCCCTCGGCGGGCGGCGGCTATTTGGCGCTGACGTAGACATCGACCAGCTCACCCGGAAACACGTTGAGATTCTTGGAGTTGGCAAAGGTGAATATGACGGGCAGCACGCGCACGTCGACCCGCTCCTGCCTTTGATCCGACAGCTCAATCTTCGGCGACACGAACGGCTGCACCCTGACGAAGGTGAGCGGCATGTGCTTGTCGGTACCGCGGATGAACAGTTCCGCGGTGAGCTTGGCCGGATCGGCCAGCCGGTCGATCAATATCTCGTCGATGAAGGCGCGCACCTGCAGGCGATCTTCCGGTGCGCCCATCACGATGAGCGGATTCATCCCCTGGGTATAACTGTTGTAGGCGCCTTGCGGCGACACGTAGCTGCCGACGGCGGCCTGAATCGATCGCACCACACCGTCGGTCGGGGCCCGGATGGTGTATTTCGCGAGCAGCGCGGCCGAGGCGGCATAGGCTTTCGAGAGAGCGATGTATTGTTTGTCCTGGTTTTGAATGTCGTAGGTCCAGGCGCCGGCCTTGGTCAGCGTGTATTGCCGCTCGACGACCTGCAGGTTGGCTGCGGCGATTTTTTGAGCGTTTCTGGCATTATCCAACGCGTCGCGGCTGATCGACTTCGGTTCGACGCTGTAGGCGCGCTCGACCTTGGCGAGCTGATCCTCGGCATTCTTAAGGCCGGCCTTGGCGTTGTCCACTTGGGCGGCGGCCACATCGAGGTTTTCCCGGCGCGGCTCCGCCTTGAGCTCAGCCAGCAATGCGCGTGCCGCCTCAGCCTGCGATTGCTGCTGCTCGGTCGTCGCGCGCTGCACCGAATCATCGATCCGTACCATCGCATCGCCCTTGCGCACCTTGGCGCCTTCCGTGACCAGCACTTCGGTGACCGGCCCGGGGACCTCCGGATAGATGTTGATGTTCTCGCCGTGCGGTTGGGCGCTTTCGATGATCCCCTGGGCGTAAAGGCCCTTGGCGTAGGGGTTGGCGGCCGGACTGAAGGCGGGAGGCAGGGCCATGGGCTGCTGGCTCGAAAGATAGGCGCTGACGGATGCCAGCGCCAAGCCGACGCCGGAGACGATGAAGATCATTTTATTGCGCAAACTAAATCTACTGGCCATTTGAATTCTCGCGTTCGATGCCCATGAGCTTGCCGTCCTCCATCTTCACGATGCGGTCGGCAAATTCGTAGATGCGGCTGTCGTGAGTGACGATCACGATGCAGCGCTGATCGGTAAGGATATGTTCGCGGACGAACTTGACGATGTTGCGGCCGGTATCGCCGTCGAGCGAAGCGGTGGGTTCATCGAGTATTAAAATATCGGGGCGGCTGACGATGGCCCGGGCGATGGCCACCCGCTGTTGCTCGCCGCCGCTGAGTTTCACCGGCGGCAATTGCGTCCGATCCTTCAGGCCGACGATCTCGAGGTCCAATACCGCCTCTTTGAGCGCCTCGTCCCAGTCGCGTCTTTGCAAAATGAGCGGAATCGCGACATTCTCGGCGGTGGTCAAGCGCGGAAAGAGATGAAAGTCCTGAAACACGAAGCCGATCTTGTGCAGGCGGAAATCGGCGAGCGCATCGTTGCCGAGTCCCCAAATCTCCGTGTCCTCGATCTTTACGGTGCCGCTGTTGGGGCGCAGGATTCCGGAAATCATGCTGAGCATGGTCGTCTTGCCGCTTCCCGACGGCCCGACGACGTAGAGTATCTCCCCGAAATAGGCGTCGAAGGTCACATCCCTCACGGCGTGCGTTCTGGCCACCCCTTCGCCGAACCATTTGTTGAGCCCCTTGGCCTCGATTGCGGTCTTTGGCATGGGCTAGCCTCTGAAGATGTCGAACGGTTCGATCTTCAAGACCTTGCGCACGCCGACGTAACTCGAGATGGCGGCGATGACGACCACCATGAAGAATGCCAATGCCAGGTTTCCGAAAGTGACCATTGCCGCATAGTCCGGCAATCGCAGCCTTGCCAGCCAGATGATGAGGGTGCACAGACCGACGCCGATGCCGTAGCCGGTCAACGCGACGAAGGACGCCTGAAACAGAATCATGACGATGAGCTCTCGGCCCTTCGCGCCTATCGCCTTCAGGGCACCGAATTTCTCGAGGTTCTCGATCACAAACGTATAAAAGGTTTGTCCGGATATGGACAGGCCGATGATGAAACTGATCACCGTCATGATCAGCATGTTGGTTCCGATTCCGGTCTTGTATTTGTAGAAGTCCGAGATCTTGTCTACGAATTCTTCCTTGGTGAGCGCGAGGTAACCCGCGGCCGTGACCAGCCGTTTGATCGGCGCCACATCGGCGGACGACTTGGGTTCGACCAGCAGATAGGACATCGTGAAGCGGGTGTTCGGTATGTATTGCAGTGCGCGGTTGTATGTCGTGTACAGGGTAGGCACGCCGAACAGCCCGCTTGACGCGACGCGCGCAATGCCGACGATCACACCGCGGTGGTCGTTGAGCTCGAACTCGGCGCCGATCTTGGGGTTTCCCAGCTTGTAGAATTCAGAATCCTTGATCGCGACGAACGCGTTTTCCCCGTAGATGTCCTCGACTTTTCCGTCGAGAAGCGAGGGTCGTCCGAACAAGCTGGTGTCGTCGAGGCCTATGACGTTTGCGGCTTGATAGGTCCCATCGTTCAGCTTCAACAGCGCGGAGCCGGAATACAGAGGGACCGCATATTTGACTCCCGGCATGCTGCGGACTTCGTCCAGGACGTAGTCCGGCAATGGTATGGTGTTCGCCACCGTTTGGATCGCCGGGTCCATCACCCAGATCGATGCGCCGATGTTGATGACGGTCGCGGACGAGCGCGCCAGGATTCCGGCGAACAGAGACGTCATTTCGATCATCAGGAACACGGCGAAGGTGATCCCGACCAGCAGCGCGGCGTACTTCGCCCGGTCGTTGATCAGAAGCTTGTAGGCAATGTGCAATATTCCACGCATGCGGCCCGCGTATTCCAAAGGGCAGACGATGGGACACAGTGGCCTGCGCCGCGGATCCGGGCCATTAGGAAAAGCCGAAGTTTCGAAATGGCCATTACGCGTAACCCGCAGAACATGCCGGGATCCCCGAACAGGTACCGTTGCCGCCGGATGTTATAAATGCACCGCAAAGCTCGGATAAAGACGCCCGCACATGGGGCGGTGGGCGTAAACGCAAAAAATCTGGAGGTCGCCGTGTATCCAAAAATATTGGTGCCGATCGACGGCAGCGAGACGTCGATGCGGGGATTGAATGAAGCGATAAAAATCGCGAAGAACCAGGGCAGCCAGCTGCGGCTGTTCCACGTGGTCAACGAATTCGTGTTGGATTATTCGTACGGAGCCGGATTGTACGGGACCAACTTGATCGACTCGCTGCGCGAGGCCGGAAAAAATATTCTTCAGCAAGCCGAGGTACTGGTACGCCAGCAGGGCGTCCCCGTTGAAGGGGTGCTGCTCGAATCCATCGGCGGTCCGGCGGCCGACCTGATCGTCGCACAAGCCGAGGAGTGGCCGGCGGACTTGATCGTCATGGGAACGCATGGGCGCCGCGGGTTGCGGCGATTTGCCATGGGGAGTGATGCCGAGGGTGTCGTCCGCGCAGCGCCGGTGCCGGTGCTCTTAGTCCACGATGTGGGCAAGGCGGCCAGCGGCAAGGCGGACGGCGACGAGGCGCGTGCCAATCCGCTCAAGAGAGCGGCAGGTACTTGAGGCGAGGGCAAATGCCCTGAGAGCGGCCGGGCCGCCGTCAAGCCCCGTGCGGCGCCGGTCGAATGAACGGCCAGGGTGAGGATTCGGCGCCTCGCTCGAGCGGCACCTCGATGACGGCGGGGGCATCCGCATCGATGGCGGTCTGCAATTTTGCCCTGAGATCGGGCGGGTTCGCGGCGCGATAAGCCCTGACCCCGAAGCTTTCCGCCAATTTGACGAAGTCCGGATTCACCAGTTCGGCTCCGAGCAGACGGCCTGCATATTGTTGAATCTGATCGCGCCTCACGTTGCCGTAGCTGCCGTTGTTGAATACCACGGTGACCAGATTGATGCCGTACTGAACGGCGGTGGCGAGTTCCTGGACGCCGAACAGAAATCCGCCATCTCCGGTGACCGCCACCACCGCTTTGTCGGGATGCGCCACCTTGACCCCGAGCGCGGTGTTGAAGCCGAAGCCGAGTGTCTCCTGGTAGCCGCACGTCACATATCGACGCGGCGCGTACACCGGAAAGGCAAACCGCGACGTGAAACCCACTTGTGATATTTCTTCGACGAAGAATCCGTTCCGGGGCAGCGCTTCGCGGATCGCCTCGATATAGCTCACCTGAGGTTGAACGGATTGAATGGCGGCAAGTGCGCGGGCTTTGATCTGGAGGAATTCCGGCTCTAGAGAATCGCGCTTGCCGATCAAGGGGTGCAGCGCATCGAGCAACGCGCTCGTGCCGGCGGCGGAATCCGCGACCACTCCGATGTCGGGTTTCAGGCGGACCATTTCGGTGGGATCGATGTCGAGGCGCACCGTCTTCAAGCCGTTCGGACGCCATTGCCAGCGAAAATGCTGCAGCTCCAGCCGGCTGCCGATCCCGATGAGCAGATCGGCATCCTTCCAATACGCATACGCGGCGACCGAACTCATGCCGTAGGGAGAGTCGTCGCTGACCACGCCTTTGCCGCTGCGATGGGCGGTTACCGGCGCCTGGAGCAGCTTTGCCAGGCGCAGAATCTCTTCTCCCGCATGCAGTGCCCCGGCGCCGACGCTGATCAGCGGGCGCTTTGCCGCCGCGATCAGTCTTGCCGCGGCCTGCACCGACGCCGGATCCGGCGCCGGCGGTGCGGGCAGGGCGAGCGGCTGTCCAATCGTCAGTTCGGCCTTCATGCCGAATACATCCCACGGGGCTTCGACCGCGACCGGCCGGATGCGCCCCACCGAGAGCTGTCTGAACGCTTCGGCCATCACTCCCGGTGCTTCAGTGGGGTGATTGATGCGTTCGGACCATTTCGTCAGGCCGCGCAGCAAGGCGAGCTGATCGGGCAGTTCGTGCAGCTGCCCGCGGCCCCTGCCGATCAAGTGCGACATGATGTTGCCCGTGAGGCACAGTACCGGGGCGATCGCGCCATAGGCGGTGCACAGCGCGGCGAAGGAATTCAACACCCCGGGACCGGGAACCACCGTGTACGCGCCAACCCGGCCGGTGGATTTTGCATAGCCATACGCCATGTATCCGGCGGCCTGCTCATGGCGGGTGGTAATGAAGCGGATCTTGTCGGATCGCCGCGCCAGCGCATCGTTGAAGTCGTACATATGCACGCCCGGGATGCCGAAAACCGTATCCACGCCGTGAGCGATGAGTGATTCGGCGATCGCCTCGCCGGTGGTCATTGATGCCATTGGGGGGAATCCTGCGATGCGTCGGTGGCCGAGTGGGCGGCAATTGTAGCGTACCGGCCGGGATCTCGATCAGCGCGCTGCGCGCGGCCCAAAGACTGTGCGCGTCAGATCATGCGCGACATGCGGGCCGCTCGCGGGGCGGCGGCATACGCATCGAAGGCCGTGGCGACGGTCCTCATCAACAAGCGGCCCGCCGGCGTGAGATCGATGCGGCGGTCGCGCAAATGGACCAGGCCATCGGTTGCCAAGGCGTGCAGCCGCTCAAGTTCGGCGGCGAAATGCTCCTCGAAGCGAACGCCGTGCCGGTGATCGACGGCCGCCATATCGACGCCGCCGTAGCACATGATCTGGTGAATGACGTCCTTTCGCAACCAATCGTCTTCGGTCATGCGCACGCCGCGATGCGAGGGAAGCGCGCCGCGCGCAATGGCGCCCTGATAGTCCTGCAGAGATTTGTAATTCTGGATATACAGGTTGCCGACTTGACCAATGGCGCTCACGCCGAGGTTCACGAGATCACGGTTTGCATGGGTTGTATAGCCCTGAAAGCTGCGGTGCAGGCTGCCGTTCTGCTGCGCCAGAGCGAGGCTGTCGGTGGGCAGGGCGAAATGATCCATGCCGATGTAGGTGTAGCCGGCCGAGCCGAGCTTGTCGATCGCGAGCTGCAGCAGCGCGAGTCGCGCGGCCGCGTCCGGCAGATCCGCGCTGCGTATTTGCCGCTGCGCCTTGAACACGTGCGGCATGTGGGCATAGCCGTAGACGGCCAGGCGGTCCGGTCGCATGGCCGCCACGCGATCCAGGGTCGCGCCGAAACTCTCCAGGGTCTGCTTCGGCAATCCGTAAATCAGATCGAAATTGATGGAGCGAAAGCCCAATTCGCGGGCGGCATCGTGCACCCGCGCCACGGTGTCGGCGGGCTGCAGCCGGTTTACCGCCAGCTGCACGGTCTCGTCGAAGTCCTGCACGCCCAGGCTGACCCGATTGAAACCGAGGCTGGCCAGCAGCTGCAGCATTTCCTTGTCCATTCCGCGCGGATCGATCTCGATCGAATAGTCCCGGTTGTCCTCGCCGGTCAACCGAAATTCCTGCCCGATCCGGCCGACCAACTCGGTCAACAGCTTCTTTGGCAGGAAAGTGGGCGTGCCGCCCCCGAAATGCATCTGTTCCACGACTCGACCGCGGTCGAAGAACGCGCCGCGTTGCGAGATTTCGTGCAGCAGGCACCGGACATAGGATTCGGCGTGCTCGAGATGACGGGTGATGACCTTGTTGCAGCCGCAGTAGAAGCAGGGACTGAAGCAAAAAGGTATGTGCACGTACAAGGACAGCGGCTGCCGTTCGAGCGCGCCGCGGCTGGTTGCCGCGGCGCGCTCATAGTCGTCTATGCCGATGCCCTCGTGAAATTGCAGTGCGGTTGGATACGAGGTGTAGCGCGGACCTTCGCGATCGTAGCGGCGCATGAGATCGGCATCGAAGGAGACGGCCGTGGCTACTGTCATGTCTGTGGATCCCGGACGATTTGTCTTGTTGAAAAGGTGGCAGATTTATATGAACGCTGCCGGTCGCCAATAGGGACTTTCCCGTAGCGGTATGGATATTGTAGGCGCAACCGCATGTAACTTATAACGATGACTCGTACTCTGTAGGGCTTTCCCGGATGCCTGCTAACCCTTGGAGCGCTGGCGATGCTCGTGCGGCATCGGGGTACGCATCATCGAGCGCGCGCGGTCGACCAGGCTCGATTTCCCGCGGTCCAGCTTCAGGCCCTGCAACTGATGGCCGACGCTCGCGTAAGCGCTGCGCAACGCGGCATAGACATCTTCGTGCCCCTCGCCGTTCGGGCCGATGCTGTCGGCATGAATCTGCGCGCCCGGCAGGCTCAGGTGAATCTTGGCCGCGAAGGGCGCCGTGTTGGGAGCGTCGTCCACGCGATCCTCGACCGTTATGTGGCAGTGCGTGATGTCGTCGTGATGGCGGCGCAGGCGTTCCGCAATTTCACGCATCCGAGCCTCAAGGGCCCCGGTGCGCTCGATATGGTGAAACGTCAAAGTCAACGGTGTCCGCATTTGCCCCATCCTGCCAATCCATCGCGATCATTGTCGATATTGCCGTGGGGCTTTGTATCGGTACTTCCACGTGCCGTATCGGGCCCAGCCGTCACTCGGCGGCCGGATCGGCAAGCGGCAGGCGAAACCAGAAGCGGCTGCCGCCGGTGCCCAGGTTCTCAAATCCGATGGTTCCCCCGTGAGCTTCGATGATGGCGCGGGCGGAGGCCAGACCGAGTCCGGTGCCCTGAGTTTTCGTGGTGAAGAAGGGACGGAACAAGTGTTCATGGATGGCCGCGGAGACTCCCGGTCCCGAATCGGTGACGCTGGTTTCCACCGCATAGCGGTCGGCGTGCGCCGCGATCTTGACGCGCGGCGCGCCCGAGCCCTGCGCGCTTGCGTCGAACGCGTTTTGCACCAATGCAAACAACACGTGCTGAATTCGCAGTCGGTCGACCATCAGTTCAGGCATCGCGGCGTCCACCTCAATCGTAAGGTTGGCGCGGATGGGCGTGGCGAGCACCGCCAAGAGCGGCCGCAATTCCTCGATCAGCGTGTTCATTCGGCTCGGCGTGTGGTTCGCGTCCTGATGATCGAACAGCCGCCGGATGCGGCGTATGCCTTCGCCGGCGCCCATGGCCGCTGCGTTGATTTGCCGAAACACCTCGAGCGCCTGCGGCACCATCGGTTCCGGCCGATTGAGGAGTCGATCGCCGGCCTGAGAAAAGGTGGCGATAGCGCCCAGGGGCTGGTTCAGTTCATGGGCGATGCCGCTCGCCATTTCGGCCAGGGCCGAGATGCGGGCGATCTCCATCAACTGATTTAGAATGGTCTCGTACGGAGTCAAATTTTGCATGTTGGATGACACCATCAGGGGTCAATATGGTGTTGTAGTCTGCCGTGGCCCGCGCACGCGGGTAGTCGCGAATTGCCGCAGTACATTGCGATAAGCCCCTATACTATCGGCCATCATGGACGATCTTTCCTCTATTTCCCGGCACTTGGCGCAATACTCGCCGGATGCGCTCATCGTGGTGGACACTCGGGGAGCCGTAGTGTACGCGAACGCGGCCACGCGCCTGCTGTTCGGTTATGCGCCCGAGGAGCTGGTCGGACAGTCGATCGAGGTGCTGGTGCCCGAGCGGGCCCGGATCCGTCACGGCGCCTATCTGTCCGGCTATTTTCGCGATCCGACCAATCGCGAGATGGGCGTACGCATGGTGAATCTTTCCGGACGACGCGCGGACGGATCGGAATTTTCGGCCGGCATCCGGCTGGCGCCGTTTCACGAGGGCGGCGCCACATTCGTGGTGGCAGCAATTCGCGATATGACCGAACACCGTGCACTGCATGAGGCCCTGGTTGCCGCACGCGAACAGGCGGATCGGGCAAACCATGCCAAAACACGCTTTCTCGCCACTGCGAGCCACGACCTGCGCCAACCGCTACAGACCATCAGGCTGCTCAATGCTTCGATGCTCGCATTGACCGAGGAGAATTCGCAGCTGCACGATCTGTTGCACCGGCAAGACCTCGCCATCGATGGCGCCAGCCGTTTGCTCAACGCGCTCCTCGATGTCACCAGACTGGAATCGGGTGCCATTGAACCGCAGCTTGCGCCCGTGCGCTTGATGGACATATTTTCAATTCTTGCCAGCGAGTTCGAGCCGGCGGCGCGCGCCAAGAATTTGCGGTTGGAGTTCTCGGAAACACCGACGGTCATATGCACCGATCGCGTGCTGTTCATGCAGTTGCTGCAAAATTTGATCGGCAACGCGCTGAAATACACCGAAACCGGATTTGTAAAAGTCGCGCAATTCAGTGAGACCGATGCGCTTGCGATCAGCGTGGAAGATTCGGGCGTGGGTATTGCGCAAGATAAGCTTTCGCGAATTTTCGACGATTATTATCAGGTGGATCAGCAGGGTGTGCAGCGCTCCGGCGTCGGCCTCGGTCTTGCCATCGTGCGCGAGGTGTCGCGGTTGCTGGGGTATTCGGTGACGGTATCATCCCATCCTGGCGCAGGAACCCGAGTGCGCGTGCGCATTCCTTCGCAAAGGGTATCTTCCGCAATTCAGGCGCCGGCACACCAGACCGCGGCGCCGGCCGCTCACCACGCCGAACACGGCAACCCGCGGCCGGCAAGCCGCGGCCGCATCCTGCTGCTCGAGGACAACGATTCGGTGCGGACCGCCACCGAGCTGTTTCTGACGCTCGAAGGCTATGAAACCCACGGCGCCGGCAGTGTGGCCGAAGCCGAGGTCCTGCTCGCAGACCTGCGGCCCGGAGATGTGTTCATTTCCGATTATCAGCTCAACGGCACCCTCACAGGACTGGATGTGCTGCAGCAGCTACGGGCCAGATACCGCCGCGACGTGCCCGCGATCCTGCTGAGCGGCGATCTGCAGTCGATGATGCGCGTGGTGAAAACCTCGCTCCCGCACTGTCGCTTTCTCAGCAAACCCGTCGATACCCAGGCATTGCTCGTGGCGATCGCCGAACTTTGCGATATTGCGCGGCGATCGGCGGATGCGCAATCGACGGGCTAGGCCGACCGCCGCGGGCGGGCCGATTCACCGCAGGGCCAGGCGATTCTCCACGTTGGCGACCCCCGGCGCGGCCCACGCGGCGCGGGCGGCATCCTCGTGCTCCTGCCAGCTGTGGACATGACCCTTCAATACCACCGTCGCGTTGTCCACTTGGACTTCGATGCCGCGCGCCTCCAAAAGTGCGTGGCGCTTGAAGGCTTCCTCGACCTTCTGCTTCACATCCCCGGCTGTGACCTTGGACGCGACGTGGACGTCGTTGGACACCCCTTTGACGCCGATCAAGTTGCGAACGGCATTTTCGGCGGCTGTTTTTTGAAAACCCCATTGGACTTCCCCGCCAAGCGTGATCCACCCGTCCTTGACTACCGGCTTGATTTGCATGCTGGTGGTTGCCACGTGCCAGCGCAGGGCATTGGCGGCGGCCTCGGCGATTTCGGTGTCGTTCCTTACCCCGGGCAAGGGTAGTTTGACTTGAATTTCGTTGGCGATCGCCCGCACGCCGCGCACTCGCTTGGCGACGTCCTCCGCTACCCAGCGGCCGGAGTAATGCGAGACTTCACCGGTGAAAGTCACGACGCCGTCATGGACGACCACCCCGACCTTGCGATCATCGATACTCGGATCCCACCGCAATTCCGCTTCCACGTCACGGCGAATGTCTGCATCGGTTTTCATGTTCCACTCCTTCGATTTCGCGCAACCCACCGGCTCATAGTGGGTCGAGACGGACGCAATTACTATTCGCGGAAACCGCTAGAAACGTTCCGGATTTGCCTAGACGGACCGGGCTGCGGTTGCCGCCGGCCTGTCCATGACGCGCACCGTGTACCCGCCGGATTTCTCGTCCGCCTGCAGCGCGAGCAGGCCGCGCTTCTGCGCATCGGCCAGCAGATCGTTGAACGACCGGAATCCGTAAGCCCGCTCGTTGAATCCAGGGTGGCGGCGCTTGATGGCCTGTTTGATCATCGATCCCCAAATCGGCTCATTTTCGCCCCGCTCTTCGGTCACCGCTTCCAGGGTTTCGACGACCAGTTCGAGCGCATCATTGCGATCGGGGCCTTTGTTCTCCGACGGGGCAGCCGCGGTCCGCGACGCGGCGTTGACGCTGCGGCGGCGCTTGGAAGGCTCTTTTCTGACCAGATCGTCGTAGTAGATGAACTCGTCGCAGTTATTGAGGAACAAATCGGAGGTCGAGTTCTTGACGCCGACGCCAATGACGGTCTTGGCATTTTCGCGCAACTTGCTGACCAGGGGAGAAAAATCCGAGTCGCCGCTTAGGATCACGAAGGTGTCGACGTGACCTTTGGTGTAGCACAGGTCGAGCGCGTCGACGACCATGCGGATGTCGGCCGAATTCTTGCCCGACTGACGCACGTGGGGTATTTCGATGAGTTCGAACGCAGCCTCGTGCAGACCCCGCTTGAAGTCCTTGTAGCGCTCGAAATCGCAGTAGGCTTTCTTGACCACGATGTGGCCCTTCAACAGCAGGCGCTCGAGCACTTTTTCCACGTCGAAACTCGGGTAATTGGCGTCGCGTGCGCCGAGGGCGATGTTCTCCAGATCGAGGAACACGGCCATCGTGGAATCGGAAGTTGTGGTTGGCATGGGGCGATTCTACGCGTGCGGCGCCCGGATGGCGCCTAAAACCAGTTGTAGTTGAAGCTGATGCTGATGCGCTCCTCATCGACGGGATTGGGGGCCACCTCGTGGCGCAGCCAGCTCTCGAACAGCACCAGATGCCCGGCCGCGGCGGGAAGCGTAATCCAGGCGCGATTCGACGGCCGGGCATTCGCCGTGCGAGGCGGCGCCGCCATGAACCGGTCCAGACGCGGATCTTCGAATTTGATTTCCGGAGATCCGCTCGGAACCTGCACGTAGTACGTGCCGCTCAAGGTCGACAGAGGGTGCAGGTGCAAGCTGTGCGCGGTTCGCCGCCGCATGATGTTGACCCAGCAATCCGTCATCGACAACGCACGGCCCTTGAGATTCCACTGCACGGCTGCGGCGAATGCTTTCACATGGCTTTGCAGTTTGCGCTCCAGGGTTTCGAATGTCGGCGAGATGCGCTGCATACGATGCGACGATCCGTACGATGTGTAACCGCCGGGATAATTCTTGGCGGACCAGCGGCGGCCGGCCGCGTCGTCTGCGCGCAGCTGCCGGCATTCTTGCAAGAGTCGGCGGTTGAGTTCCGGTGCTCCGGATTTCTGCAAGGCGGCGCTGTAAACGCGCGTCGGGAAATAGTCGCGAATTTTCATTGAAGCAACGGAGCCGGAATCGTCCCCAGCGCCCCTTCGAGGGCTGCGCCGAGCGCCAGCAACGCACGGTCGCCGCCAGCGGGCGCATCAAACTCGAGCGCGACCGGCAGGCCCCCGGCCGTCAGACCGGCCGGCAATACCAGTCCCGGCACCCCGGCGGTGCTGCCGGGTGCGATGTTGCGCGCCACCGCCGGCTCGAAGGCCACGGGTCGACCTCGAATTTGGACGGTCGTTTCCTCGCCGATGAGCGGCGCCGGCACCCGGACGGCGGGAAACACCATGGCTGCGACTCCCGTCCGAGAAAAGTAGTCACGATACAGCCGGCGCAGTTCGGGCAGGTATCGGTCGCGCGCCGCGGCGTATACGGATTCTGACACGAAGTTGGCGCCTCCCGGCAGGACATCGCTGCGGAACACCGCTTGGATGTCGGGACTCGCGCGCGCGATCAACTCCTCGAAAGTGACGCCCACGCCGTATTCCTCGAGATAGCGGGGTAGCGCGATACGAACATCGTGGTTTTGTACCTGATTGGTGGTCAGATCGATGAGTTTCGCAAGGCCGGGCATTTGCGTGTCGATGAGTTCGGCGCCCGCGGTCTTGAGCCGCTCCAGCGCGAGATTGGTGATGCGCTCGACCTCCGGGTCAAGATCCGTGAACCAATAATCGCGCACCATGCCGAGGCGCACCCCGCGCAGCGATTCGGCGGCGGGCGCGCGTGCCTCACCGGTGACCGCCGCATCGAACAAAACCAAGTCGGCCACGGTGCGCGCGAGCGGCCCGGCCTGGTCGAACAGCGGCGAGATCGGCACGCAGCCCTGAGTCGAATAGCGCCCCGTCGACGGCCTGAATCCCGCGATGCCGCAGAATGCGGCCGGTACTCGTATCGAGCCTTCGGTGTCCTCGGCCACCCCGAGAGGCGCGAGCCGGGCCGCAATCGCGGCGGCCGTCCCGCCGCTGCTGCCGCCCGGGACGCGCGTCCGATCGTAGGGGTTGCGGACCGCGCCGTACGCGAGGTTATTGCTGGTCCAGCCGAAGGACAGTTCGTGCAGATTCGTTTTGCCGAGCACGACGGCCCCGGCGGCCTTCAGCCCCGCGACCAGCGGTGCGTCTTCCTTGGGGCGGAAATTGCGCAACGCCGGCGTGCCGCCGGTGGTCCGGTAATCGCGGGTGTTGACGCTGTCCTTGACCGGTATGGGCAGACCGAACAGGGGGCCCGGCTTGGCGCCGGCGCGGCGCTCGAAATCGCGGGCGCGCGCATCCTCGAGCACCCGCTGCGGCTCGATGGTGATGAAGGCGTTGAGCTCTCGGGCGGCGTGACAGCGTTCGAGCAGCGCTTCGGCATAGCGCTCGGCGGTGACCTCGCCGCCGGACATTTGTGCCACCGCCTCGACGGCACTCAGGTCAATCAGATGTGACATGCGGGTTTGATTAGAGCCGGCCGCCGCTTGGCCGCGGACGGCGGCCACGGTCGCTGCCGCGGCGGCTCCGAGAACGAAGGTGCGCCGCCTCATCGCGAATTCCCCTAATAAATTGAACGCCTAATATATTGAATGCCCAATGAATTGAACGAAGTAATCGACGTGCAAAATAAACTACAAGCCGCATGCGGTGCAAGACGACCCGGCGAGTCGCGCCAGGCCACTTTACGCCAAACACCCGGTCGCGCGTGCGCACAATCGGCGAATGCTGCAAAGATGGGTGCAATCTGCTAGCTTTGGCCGCCCGCCATCGCGTGAACCCGACGGAAATTCGATGACCCACTTGTTCCGAGCACTGACCCTCGTGCTGCTGCTTGCGGCGCAGCAGGGCGCGGTCATGCACGAACTCGGTCATGTCTCGGCGGGCCAAAGCGCTGCGGTCAATGTGGGTTCGGGCGGGGTTTCGGATGGCGCCTGCGCACTGTGCCCGTCCTATGCCCAGGCCGCGTCGGCTGCGTTCAGTCATTCCCTCCACATTCCCCTGCTCGTCCGCACCGAGGCCGAGCGCAGCTCCGAGCCGAAAATCGGAGTCGTCGATAACGCCGTTCCCAGGCCGCGTAGCCGCGGCCCACCCTCCCTAAGCTGATCGTTGCGTTTGGCGATGAGCCGCCCGAGCAATCGGCGGCGGTTCATCTCGATTCGGCTTTGCGGAGGGTTTTAAATGTCTCTTTTCTCATCCGTGCGTGTGACCCCCGGGGTTGCCGCGGTCTTCGTATTCAGCTTCATCAATTTCACGGCAAATGCCGATACGGCCGGTACTTCGGCGCCGGCTGCCGACCCATCCGCCGCCGCGAGCGATGCGCCGGGGCAGGGTCTTGGCGCCTCGGCCTTGCCGCCGATCATCGTGACTGCCCAACATTTGGACGACCGCCGTACTCAAATACAGACCCAGACGGGCGCGGACACCTATACCGTCGATGCGGCGGCCATTGCACAGATGCCGGCGGGAGACAACTCGCTGCTCAACCAGGTCATCCTGCAGATGCCCGAGGTCGCGCAGGATTCCTTCGGTCAATTTCATATCCGCGGCGAGCACAACGGCCTGCAATATCGGGTCAATGGCATCATCCTGCCGGAAGGGATCAGCGTATTCGGCCAGGCCCTGGATCCGCGCTTCATCTCGTCCATGAGCCTGATCACCGGCGCGCTGCCGGCAGAATTCGGACTGCGCACCGCAGGCATCATCGATATCACGACCAAGAGCGGTCTCCAATCTCCGGGCGGCGCCGTATCCCTCTACGGCGGCAGCCACGGCACGATAGAGCCGAGCGTGAGCTATGGCGGCAGTGCGGGGGCCTTGAGCTACTTCGTCACCGGCGATTTTCTGCGCAGCGACTTAGGCATCGAGTCGCCCGACGGAAGCTCGGACCCGATCCACAATCACACCACGCAATATCACGGCTTCGGCTACTTCGAAGACATCTTGGATGAACAGAACCGGATCGCGCTCATGCTGGGCAGCGGGGTCGGCAAGTTCCAAATCCCCAATCTGTACGGGGAGGAGCCCTCCTTGGGCTATACCGTCAACGGCGTATCCCTGTACCCGAGTCAGAACCTCAACCAGAATCAGCGCGAAGTCACCGAGTTCGCCGCGCTGAGCTGGCAGCATTCGGCCGGCTCATTCGACGTTCAGAGTTCCGTCACCGCCCGCTATTCGAGCCTCACCTTCGTTCCGGATCCCGTGGGTGGTCTGCTATACAACGGGATCGCACAGGACGCCTACAAACAGGATGTCGCCTACTCGGCGCAATCGGACGGCGCCTACCGGCTCAACGACCACCACACGATCCGGGCGGGGCTTTATCTGCAGACGGATCATGCGATCAGCGACACCACCTCCCAGGTGCTGTTGACGGACAACATGGGAGTGCCGGTGAGCGATGTCCCCACCGCCATCGTCGACAACGGGTCGGCGACCGAATGGATCTACAGCGCATATCTGCAGGACGAATGGAGGCTGGTGCCTACCTTCACGGTCAATTATGGCCTTCGATTTGACAAGTTCACCGCCTATACCAGCGGCGAGCAGGTGAGTCCGCGCGTGAACATGGTTTGGAAAGTCTTGCCGGACACGACCTTGCACGCCGGGTATTCGCGCTACTTCTCGCCGCCGCCCTTCGAACTGGTCGGCAGCAGGGACATTGCCCTGTTTGCCAACACCACGGCGGCGGCGGCGGCGACCGAAGCCTCGCCGCCGTTGGCCGAAAGCGCGAATTACTACGATCTCGGCGTGCAGCAGAGGGTCACCCATGAATTATCCGTGGGTCTCGACACCTACTACAAGCAATCGACGAACCTCATCGACGAGGGTCAGTTCGGCGCGCCCATCATCCTCACGCCGTTCAACTATCGCCACGGCAAGCAGTACGGCGCCGAATTCACCGCCAACTACACGATCGAGAATTTCACTGCGTATCTCAATTACGCCTGGCAAAGTGCGAAAGGCAAGCAGATCGAATCGACGCAGTTCAACTTTGCGCCGGAGAATCTCGCCTACATCGCCCGTAACTACATTCATCTCGATCACGAGCAAATCAATACGGCCTCAGGCGGGGCATCGTATCTGTGGCGCGGCACGCGCTTCAGCGCGGATTTCCTGGTCGGCTCGGGACTGCGAGCGAACCAGCCGCTGCCTGCCGGAGTAACCACGCCCGAAGGCGGCACGAGCATACCGAATGGTACACATCTACCCTATTACACGCAGGTCAACACGGGAATGTCCCGCGTGTTCACGATCCTCGGTGCCGGCACCCTCACGGCGCGCTTTGATGTCATCAACGTGTTTGACAAGGAATATCAGATCCGCAACGGCACCGGCGTCGGGGTGGGCGCTCCGCAGTACGGTCCGCGGCGCGGCGTCTTCTTCGGTCTATCCAAATCGATCGGAGCGGGAAATTAGCGCGAGCACGTTCTTGAGATCCCGATCGTAGGTTTGAGACCACAGGTGAAAGCCCGTCGAGGCATTGATGAGCTGGGCGGTGATCCTCACTACTCGCTACGCGGGCGGCAAGGTTCCTGTCGCAGCGTTCCCCTGCATTCGGCCGGGCACGAGTCCACGATTCGTGCCAATGACATGGCATGGTTAGTACGCCCCCATGTAATCACGCTTGCCGATGGCTAGCCCGTTGTGGCGCAAAATGGCGTAGGCGGTGGTGACATGAAAGAGAAACTGCGGCAAGCCGTAGTTGGCCAGATAGGCCTGGCCACTCAGTTTCTTTTCTTTAGGAGTACCAGGACGCAGTACGATTTCGTTCGTTTCGCTACCTTCAAATTGGGAAGAGTTCACGCCATCAAGAAATTCCAGTGTCTGGGCCAATAGTCCGTCAAGATCGGCAAAGCTCTTCTCTTTGCCTTCATAGGTGGGAACTTCAATACCTGCTAGGCGTGCCGAGATCCCGCGCGCAAAATCGGCAGCAATCTGCACCTGTTTGACCAGCGGAAACATGTCCGGATACAGGCGTGCCTGTAAGAATGCGTCTGGCTCTATTGATTTGGCGGCAGCATGTGTATCGGCCTGCGCCAGTATGGCTTTCAAAGCCGTCAGCAATTGCTTAAAGACCGGGACTGAGTTGGCATACATAGGGCTAGTCATTGTCTTTCCTCGGTTGGTTTCAAAGGTGATGGTATTCAAAGGGGTGCTACGCCGAATTGCCAAATTAACGCGCAGGCGCCAACGCAACTAGAATCGAATGCCGGCGTAAACTGAGGTCTTGGTCGATTCATTTTTCGAAGGCCATCTTGCCGATGCATTGAACAGCGTTTAACCGGCCGTATTTCTTCGCCGAAGTCTGCATGGTGGGTGCAATCACAAGATAAATATCCTGCGGCGATTGTTTCGATCAATTGGCAAAAGTACCGGAAGTTTTTTCACAGCCTCGTCCCCCATGGCCTGCCGCAACAGCCCGCTATTGGGGGAGTCGAGTGATGAAGTGTTCCTGCGCAGGACGAATCGACCGGAGTAGGAGGTCCGCGATGCCCCATCCTTCACGGCGCGGGATCATGCCGTGTGGTCACGGCAACAGACCAAAGACGGCGACACTGTTTGTGGTCGCGACGAAGACCTTTCCGTCGGCGACGACCGGGGCGATATATTTGTTGCC
>Ga0209048_10000505_pt1 | contig 41569 bp, 42 predicted proteins | sample FrelakmetCRP12CR_FD_187146 | JGI IMG/M metagenome (GOLD analysis project Ga0209048, IMG submission 187146) | Freshwater lake sediment microbial communities from the University of Notre Dame, USA, for methane emissions studies - CRP12 CR (SPAdes)... | ecosystem: Environmental > Aquatic >...
TGATCGCTCTAAAGCTCGTCGGGGCCACCGGCGGCACCGCTTGTCGCATTGCAGTCGCTCCCGCAAACGAGCGACTTCACGACACTCCCTTCCAGCGTCCGCGAATGGCCGCCGGGAACCCGCCCTTTTCGACGCGCACATCGCGGTCCGGGCGCGAGGCAGCGGCACCGTTGCGCAGGAGTCCTCGGCGGACTACCATGCTTCGCGCCCCCTCCTTCGCAACCCTCTTCCGAGTATCACCATGAAAATGCTTTATCTCCTGCTGTTGACGTCGAGCGTGGCGTTGGCAGACGACGCCGGACTGTTGCGATGCCGCGGCATCGCCGATCCGACCGCGCGCCTGGCCTGTTACGACGCCCTGGTACCGGCGGCAGCCGAGGTCAAGCCGGCCCAGGCGGAGGTCAAGCCGGCCCAGGCGGAGGTCAGCCCGGCCGACAGATTCGGGCTCGAACGGCAGGGAAACAAAGCAGAACCGGATACGATCGAAAGTTCCATTCCGGGGCGCTTCGACGGCTGGCGGCCGAAGGCGATCATCCGCCTGGCCAATGGCCAGCTCTGGCAAATCAGCGACGACAGCAGCGGCGCCTACTCGTTCGACAACCCGAACGTCAAGGTACGTCGCGGTGTGTTCGGCGCGTTCTATCTGGAGATCGAGGGCGCGAACCGTTCGCCGCGGGTGATCCGGCTGCAGTGAGGCGGCCTGGCCCGGCTTACGTTCACACCATGTCCGACCCCCGCATCTTCTTCGCCGCCGAGCGAACACTTCTTGCGTGGATCCGCACGGGTCTTACCATCATGGGTTTTGGATTCGTGGTGGCCCGCTTCGGCCTCTTCCTCAACCTTCTCGCAACCCAGCACGTGGCATCGGTTGCACCGGTCGCGTCCGCGTCACATTTTTCGAACGGAATCGGGATCGCGCTCGTCCTGCTCGGCGCCATAAGCATGATCTTCGCCGCCGCCCAGCACCGGCGCTACATCTCGACTCTGCCGATCGCCGATCTTCCCCCGTTGCACAACCGGACATTCCCCGTCGCGCTGGGGCTCATCCTCGGATCGCTCGGCCTGGCGCTGGCGGTCTACCTTGCAATCTAGAGCGTGGACTCCGCATGACATTCGATGAAGGCCTCACGCAACGAATCAGGGACGCCTTGCGAGGACGACCGGCGATCTCGGAGCGAAGGATGTTCGGCGGCATCGCGTTCATGTCGCACGGGCGCATGTTTATCGGAGTTCTTGGCGACACGCTGATGGCGCGCGTGGGACCCAATGGCTACGCCGAGGCACTGCAGCAGCCCTGGGCTCGGGAAATGGATTTCACGGGCAAGCCGATGAAGGGCTATGTGTTCGTCGCGCCGGAAGGATTCGAGTCGGATTACGGACTCGAGTACTGGCTGACGCGCTGCCTCGAGTTCGTCGAGTCACTGCCGCCGAAGTAGGCCGTCCGCACTCCTTGCGTGGCCAGCGAGCTCGCCAATGGAACCCTTGCTCGTCCTGATCCTGATGCCGGTGCTCATCGGCGTCATGGCAGAGGTGATCTTTCGCGACACGACTAGAGCGTCGTTTGCCGCGGCTCTCGGTTGCCTGTTGGCGGTGTTTGTCTGCCTCGACTACCTCGAACCCGATGGCAGGCTTAGCTGGCTGGCGACGCTTCTCGTGTCGCCGTTTGCCATCGCGTTTTCGCTGGTGGCCGTCCTGTTCTGTTACGGACGCGCCCAAGCCCGGAAGCGAAACCGCAATCATGGCGGATGATTCCGACGCCGAACTGCGGCTCGCGCCAACGGCCGGCGGCAATTCTGCGCCGGCATTGCCGGCCGACGCCAGGCCGATGCGCCGGGTCGTTGCCACCTTCGTCTTTCTCGCGCTCTTCTACCCGATCGTTGCCTTCGGCATGCGAGGAATCTTCGGCGCCGGCGGAGCGATCGCCGTGGGCGGTGTCACGTCGGCGGCGATTGTTGTCCTCGGGGCGCCGGGGCTCGTGCTGTTCTTGCGCAATGGCTGGCTCAAGTGGTGGCATTTCGCTCTGGGCGGCGGCATGATCGGGCTCCTTTGCACGTTGCCGTTTGCCGTCGGCGGCGGCACGCTGGTCGCAGCACTTGCGCCCGCGTTTCTCGCCCTCGGCACGGTGAATGGCGTTCTGTTCTGGGTTCTCGCCGTCTGGCGCAATGGGGCGCTGGCTCCGGCGCCGAACGCGCCACGGACGTTGCCCTAGAATGCGCCTGCATGAGCAATTCAACCCAGATCTGCATCACGCGCCACGGCGAAACCGACTGGAACGCGGCGGGCATTCTCCAGGGTTGGCTCGACGTGCCCATCAACGAGCTCGGCAGAAGACAGACCGTCGAGCTTTCGGAGACCTTTGCGGCTTCGGGTTTCTCGTGTGTCTATACGAGCCCGCTGAACCGGGCATTCGAATGTGCGGCAATCATCGCTGGCCGGCTGAAGCTGCCGGCCCCGATCGTCCATCACGGATTGAAGGAACGTCATTTCGGGGTCATCCAGGGCATTCCGAAGGCCGAGCTGGCGGAACTGAATCCGGTGCTTTTCGGACAGATCCTGAAGCGAAACCCCGCGGCTTCCTTCGAGCAGGGCGAGTCGATGGACGACTTCGCGACCCGTGTTCTCGATGCCGTCAAGAACATTGCCGAGCAGAGGCCCGGCGAGCGCGTGCTGGTGATCACGCATGGGTGGGTCATCGATGTCGTCATCCGGCATCTGCACAACCTCCCGCGCAGCGCAATCCTCCATGTCAAGCCCAAGAACGGAGAGTGCGTGTGGCTGGACGCCACCGCCGAGTCGATTCGGCACCTGCAGGTCGAGCTCCGTTGATGCAGAACCGATCGGAGCCTGGATCCGCCGCGAGCCCGGGGCGCGACCGATGCGTGTAGCCATTCTCGACGACATCCACGGTGCCTACGACGGCACCGACGGTGTCCGTCGGCTTCGCGAGCGCGCCGAGGTCCGGATCTTCACGGGGCCGTTCGGCGAGCCTGCGGCGCTACGCGGGTACGATGCTTTGATCGCCAACCGCGAGCGCACGCGATTCACGCGCGCGCTGCTGGACCAACTCCCCGATCTGCGCATCGTGGCCCAGACAGGCAATCACGCGTACCACGTCGACTTCGCAGCGGCAGCGGAGCGCGGCGTGATCTTCGCCAAGGCCAGTGGCGGTTTCTCGACCGGCGCCGCCGAACTGGCGATCGGCCTCGCCATCGCGGTGATGCGCCGGATACCGGCCGCGGACGCCGCGGTCAGGCGCGGGGAGTGGCAAATGCCCCTGACCCGCGTGCTGCATGCGAAGTCACTGGGGATCATCGGGCTGGGGCATGTCGGCCGACACGTTGCCAGGATCGCGAAGGCCTTCGAAATGCGCGTGCTGGCATGGAGCCCCCGGCTGACCGATGCGGCCTCGAGCGCCGCCGGCGTTGAACGACGTGAGCTGGACGACCTGCTGCGCGAGTCCGATGTGGTCTCGATTCATGCGACGCTCGCGCCGGAGTCGCGCGGCCTGCTCGACGCCCGACGAATCGGCCTCATGAAACCGACGGCCTGTCTGATCAATACCGCGCGCGGTCCGATCGTCGACGAGACGGCCCTTGTCGCGGCGCTGGCCGCGGGACGGATTGCCGGTGCCGGGCTCGACGTCTTCGACAACGAGCCGCTGCCGGCCGGACACCCCTTGACGACACTTTCGAACGCGGTCCTGACCCCGCATCTGGGCTGGCCGACCGACGAGGGCTACGCGCGCTTCGCGGACACCGCGGCCGACGTGTTGCTGGCCTACCTGGAAGGTCATGCGGTGCCACAATTCCTGCCGCACCACTGATCGCGCATCCTTGGCTGATCTTCGGCAACCTTCCGCCTTCGCCCCGCTCCCATCGCAAGGCATCTCCACGATGACCGCTCTTCACGCGTCCGTAGCCGAGTTGAACACCGTGCTCGACGGCTCGCCCTTCCTCGCGCCCTACGGCTTCGTCGTTCGCTCGTGCGCGCCAGGTGAATGCGTGCTCTTCGTCCCGTTCTCGCCAGCGCTGGAGCGGCCCGGCGGCATCGTGAGCGGGATGACGATGATGGGTGCGGCCGACGTCGCCATATGGCTGGCGATCATGACGCAATGCGGCACGGAAGAGCACTGGGTGACATCGGACATGAAGACCGCCTTTCTGCGCAGTGGCCGCCAGGAGGACTTCCTGTGCACCGCGCGCATACTCAAGCTGGGCAAGCGCATGGCGTATGGGACGGCCGAGTGCACTGGCGCCGCGTCGGGTCTGCTCGCGCACCACGTACTCACTTACTCGAAGGTGAAGCCATGATCCACCCAGAGGGGGCAGACCGACATGACCTTCGACGCGTTTCTGGAAAGCGCCTGGAACGACCACGGGGACCGGCCACGGGAGGTCGCCGACCGCCTGGCCGCCTCGCTGCATGTCATCGAGACCCCTGAACACATTCCGCGGTTTGCGCACCTGGTGACGCACGTCTACGGCGAGCACCTCGGCCTGTGGCAGCCCGGCGTGGATCTGCTGAACTCGCTGCGCAGCCGGTCCGCGTTCGACGGCGGCCCCGCATGCGCCGGCGCCCTCGGACGCGGGATTGCCACGCTGCAATACGCGAGCGGTGATACTGCCGCCCTGGAGTCGCTCTCGATCGAGGATCGAGTGCACGTACTGGCATCGGCGGCCGCCGCATTCGCCGGCCGCAGTGCGTTCCGCCAGGCGATCTCCGCATATACCGAGGCCCTTCGACTCGCGAGCTCCGGATTGCCCTCGGGGTCACCGGCTCGTCGTGCGCTCGCCGTCGGAGGCAACAACGTTGCTGCCGCACTCGAAGAGAAGAAGGATCGCGATCCTTTCGAAACCACGGGCATGGTCGCGGCGGCCGAAGGCGGTCTCCGGTACTGGAAAGAGGCAGGCACATGGCTCGAAGAGGAGCGCGCCGAATATCGACTGGCACGCAGCCTTCTGCAGGCCGGCACGCCGAAGGCGGCGATTCGAAGTGCCCAACGCTGCGTCGAAGTCTGCCAGGCCAACGACGCGCCTCCGTTCGAGCAATTCTTCGGCTATGCCGTTCTTGCGCTCGCGCAACGCGCTGCCGGGGACCGCGACGCGTTCGATGCTTCGCGCACGCGGGCCTTGCAGCTGTTCGAAGAAGTGCCCCAGGACGAAAGGCGGTGGTGCGCCACCGAGGTCGAGGAACTCGGCGGGTGACCGTCGCCACGCGGGGAATGCCGAAGCGCCCCGCCCCGCGGCGCCGCAGCAACGCGCAGTTCGGCGCTCGCCGCGTTTGACGCCGCGCCGAACCTGGGTGATCCTGATCCGGCTCGATCCGCACTTGCGAAGGTCGCAACGTAAGCGGAACGCCGACGGACCACGCCAGCCCAAGGCCCCATGCCAGCGACACTGCGCGCCATTCAAGCCGACATCACGACATTGAACGTCGATGCGATCGTGAACGCCGCCAACTCCTCGCTGCTGGGCGGTGGCGGCGTGGACGGCGCAATCCATCACGCCGCGGGCCCCGCGTTGCGGCGCGAGTGTCGCCTTCTCGGAGGCTGCAAGGCCGGCGACGCAAAGCTCACGAAGGGGTACCAGTTGCCGGCCAGGTTCGTGATTCACACCGTCGGGCCGGTCTGGCATGGCGGCGCGAGCGGCGAGCCGGGACTCCTCGCGTCGTGCTACCGCCGCTCGATCGAGGTCGCCACCGCAAGCGGCGTGCGAACCCTCGCCTTTCCCAGCATCAGCACGGGCATCTATGGATACCCTCCGGATCGCGCCGCCGAGGTCGCCGTCGCCACGGTCCGCTCGTCGATGCAGGAGTTCGCCGCCCTGCGCGAGGTGGTGTTCTGCTGCTTCTCGGCATCCGACCTGGCCATCTACACGTCGCTTCTCGACCGACCCCGATGAGACGACGACACTTCATAGCGCATGATGGTGCGGCCGTCGCGGGCCGTCGCTCCGTGAGCGCCGGGCTCGTCTATTTTGCGCTGGTGTTCGCAGCGGGATTCGTGCTCGGCGCGCTCCGGGTAATCTGGGTTGTGCCCCGTCTGGGAGAAAGAACGGCGGAGCTACTCGAAACGCCGATCATGCTCGTCGTCGTCGTGACGGCAGCGCGCTGGCTTGTGCGCCGTTTCGCGGTGCCGCCTTTTCCGGTCCCTCGCCTTGCAATGGGCGGCATCGCACTGGCGCTCATGCTGACCGCCGAATTCGGCCTGGTGCTGCGGTTGCGCGGATTGTCGATCGCCGACTACCTCGCCGGCCGCGACCCGATATCCGGCACCGTGTACTACGCGATGCTCGTGGTGTTCGCCGCAATGCCACTCTTGCTGGCACGACGCTGAGATGCCGGCCGATCGTTCAACGCATCGACGGCATCAGCCTACCTGACCCCTGCGGCGGCGCGAGGCAGTCCGGTGCCGACGGCGCTTCGCTGCTCGATTGCGTCGGCGAGCGCCTGAAACTGCCGCGCGATGTTCTCCTCGACGGCGAGCTGCTCGATCGGCCCGAAGAGCTCGAAACCCGTGGCTATCCGTCCCGTATATTCCAACCGCACCCCGGTGGCGGCAGGCGTCAGAAGATAGCTGCTCTCCAGCGCGCGAAGGCTGCCCGCGATCGCGCGCGACTGCAATCGGGTCGGCGGAAATTCCGAAATCTCGAACGTGATTTCGAGGGGGATCCGCAACAGCCACAGCGCGGCGTCGCCGGACTGTTCCACGGTGACGATCCCGTCACGCCGGGCAACGACGCGGCTCGAACGCAGATCCGGGATGAATTCGACATAGCGATCGTAATCGGTCAACACGCGCCATGCCGTCTGGATGTCGGCCTTCAGCAAGGTGCTCGCCTCGATTTCGATCGCGCCCGCTTGCCGCCTGACGCCAACCGCAATCGTCGCGGCACCGGCGCCCTGAATCATCAGGACCAGCAGCGCGAGTCCGATCACGACGCCGCGCCGCGCGACGATCCGGAGGCCCACGTGCGCATCGACGGCATTCGGCATGTGGGCAGGATACGCGATGGGGAACTCGACGGGCTGAAGCGGCGCAGACCAGGAAACGCTGATTTCAGGTCCGGGCAGCCGCACGTGGCAAACAGCCGGGGCGGCGACTCCATTCCCCGGGGCAGGTCGCCGGCGGGAGCGGCGCCCCCGCCGTGGCCGCCTCCGATCGCGGATGAACCCACCCGAAACAGGGCGTAGAGTCCACGTTTTCGCGTGCGACGAGGAGCGGCGGCGCCGGCCGAACTGCCATTCGCCGCGTACCCGGGGAAGCTGATGTTGGAAATCCGACCCTACCGCGGAGCAGATTTCGATGTGCTCGTCTCGCGCTGGCACGAGACGAACCTGGCAACTTTTACCTACCTTGCGACGGAACAGCGACACACGCTCGACGACGCGCGCGCGTTCTTTCGCGAAAGCATCGTTGCCACGTCCGAGATCTGGGTGGCCGAAGAACAGGGCAAGCTCATGGGCCTCATCGCGCTGTCCGGGAACTGGATCAGACAACTCAGCGTCTTCCCGGAATTCCAGCGCCGCGGTGTCGGAACGCGCCTGCTCCAGACGACCAAGGAAATGGGCTTGTCCGAACTCCGGCTGTACACGTTGCAGCGCAACCGACCGGCCCGGACATTCTACGAACAGCGCGGATTCCGGGCGATCGCCTTCGGGACGAGTCCGCCGCCGGAGAATGAACCGGACGTCCAGTATCTCTGGCAATCCCCTCGACCCGCGGCTCCGTAGCAACCTCGCGCCGGAAGCTGATGTTTCGCCCCTACCCCGGCCTGCCCGGGCAGCGTAGGATTGAACGTGCGATCGACGGTTCCCCGAGGAGCTTGCATGTGCCGAGCGATGATCCTGCGTTCACGGTGGTTTCTTCTTTTGCTTCTTGGATCGTGCGTTGCCGCCGCGGACGCCGCGCCGGCGTCTGACTACGCAACGGAAATCGCCGCGTGGCGCAAGCGGGCAGAGGAGAATCTGCGCAAGGACCTGGGGTGGCTGACGATTGCCGGCCGATGGGAGCTGAAGGAGGGCGACAATACGCTCGGCTCGAGTCCCGTCAACGACGTCGTCCTTCCGAAGGAGCTGGCCCCCGCCAGACTCGGGGCGCTCCACGTCGGCAAGGATGGGGTTAGGCTGACGCTCGAGCGGGGTGCCCGCATGTGGGTCGAACCCGAACCGGGGGCGCGTGGCCCGGAATTTGCGCAGCGCGTGCTTCGGACCCGCGAAGACGCGCTGGAGTGGGTGTCGTCGGGCAGACTGTCGCTCTACGTCTTCACGCGCGACGACGGCAAGTCGATCCTGCGCATCGCCGACCGGGAAAGCAGGAACCGCAAGCAATTCCCCGGGCGCGTCTGGTACGACGCGAAGCCGGAAATGCGGATACCTGCCCGCTTCGTGTCCTACCCCGCCGGCACCAAGATCCCGGTCGCCAATGTGCGCGGTGAAATCACGGAGGAGGACGCCACCGGACACGTCGAGTTCGAATTGGCGGGTCAGAAACTGAAACTCGATGCGTTCAGCGAGGACGATGGCACGCTGTTCATCATCCTGCGCGACGAGACCAGCGGCGTCACCACGTACCCGCCCGGGCGCTTCCTGCGCGCCGACAAACCCGTCGACGGCCGGACCGTCCTCGACTTCAACAAGACGTACAACCCCCCGTGCGCGTTCAGTGCGTACACGACTTGTCCGCTGCCACCTCCGCAGAATTGGCTGAAGAGCCGCATCGACGCAGGTGAGAAGTACGTTGCAGCCAGGAAATAGGCACCATCATCGGTGGCCCGGAGGTGCGCGCGATCGGTGCGGTCGCCTTCGACGCACGGCCAACGGGGCACTGCTTCGCTGCATCGACGGCCGAGTGGTTCGAAATCGCCGATACGTTGCCGCAGCATGCCCGACTCGGGCCTGCCTGGAACCCTGACCTATGCCCACCAAACCCGGCGCCCCGGACACTGCCCGCCTAGACCGGGTCGTCGCCGAGGCGCGACGTGCGCGGGAAGCGCGCGAACAGACCTATCGCGCTCAGGCACTGAAGTTGTTCCCGTGGATCTGCGGGCGCTGCGCCCGCGAATTCGATCGATCCACGGTTCAGCAGCTGACCGTCCACCACAAGGACCACAATCACGACAACAATCCCGCCGACGGCAGCAACTGGGAACTCCTCTGTGTGTACTGCCACGACAACGAGCACTCGCGTGAACTCGAAGCCTCCGCGCGTGGCGCGCAGGCCGAAGGTGACACGGCCACTGTCGCCACGCATCGGCCCTTTGCCAATCTCGCGGACCTGCTCAAGGGTGGCGGCACCGGCAATGTGTGATGGCTTGCCGCGCACCGTGATCGCTCGCGCGTCGATGTGCGCCGCGCCCCGTCCTTCGCCCCCGTGAAGGCGAGTCCGACCGCGTCTCGACCCGGCGCATGACGACCCGCCTGCTCGCAAACGCGCTGGTCGCCATGCACCTCGCCTTCATCGCGTTCGCGTTGGCCGGGGGATTGCTGGCGCTCAGGCACCGCGCCTGGGCGCTCGCGCACCTTCCCGCAGCCGCCTGGGGCGCCTGGACCGAATTCACCGGAACCGTCTGTCCGCTCACGCCATGGGAGAATTCGCTGCGGCGGCAGGCGGGCGATGCCGGCTACTCCGGCGGATTTGTCGAGCACTACATCGTCCCGCTGATCTATCCGGATGCGCTGACGCCGCGAATGCAAATTGCGCTGGGCATCGTCGTCATCGTGGTCAACGCTGTCGTGTATGCGTTGGCGTGGCGGAAAGGGCGGCGCGAACCGCAATAGCCCGGAAACCGCGCGGCCGAAAGCGGCCTGGGCCTCGGGCGCGGATTGGCGCATCGCGACCCAGACATGACGCGCGACGAGCAAGAGCGTACCCTTGCCGCATCGGGAATCGATTGGACGGCAGCCCGGCTCGATCGCGGCGACCCGTCCGCAGAAACCGCCAAGGCGCCCGCGGCTTTGGCACCCCACGAAGGAGACACCGAATGACCCTCTGCCCGATTGCCATTGCTGTCGGATGCAAGAAGTGCCCGATCTACGCCGTCTGCCCTGTCAAAGGCATCATCGGCGACTACAAGAAGGAAGAAGCGGCGCCACCACCGAAGGCCGCGCCCGACAAGTCGAAGGGCGGGGCGAAGAAGCGCAGATAGCGCTGCCCGACGGACTACCCGCCTCCGCCAGCCCGGGAGCAGAAAAGCGCGGGCACTTCGGGCACACTTATGGTTTCGAACCGCCCGGGCAACCCCATGATCCACGCAGCCATCACCGGCTGGGGCAAGTGCATGCCCCCCGCCATCCTGACCAACGCCGATCTGGCGTCGATCATGGACACCGACGACGAGTGGATCACCTCGCGCACCGGCATCCACGAGCGGCGCGTCTCCCACGTCACGGGGATCGAGCTCGCGCACGTCGCCGCAACGCGGGCGCTCGCCTGCGCGGGCCTCGATGCCGGGGAAGTCGAGCTCATCGTCTACGGCAGCTGCTCGAACGACGAAGCCGTTCCCAATTCGGCCTCCGGCGTCCAGTTGAAGCTGGGCGCCGCCCGCGCGGCGTCGATGGACATCAACACCGCGTGCACGAGCTTTCTGTACGGACTTTCGACGGCGACCGCGATGATCCGCACCGGCGTGGTGAAGAACGCCGTGGTCATCGGCGTCGAATTGATCTCGCAGTTCATGGACTGGAGCAATCGCGGTGTCGCGGTGCTGTTCGGCGACGGCGCTGCGGCGGTGGTCCTTCAGGCAAGCGACCGGGAGGAAGGACTCCTCGGCGAAAAGCTGGGATGCTATGCGGACGTGCGGGGAATCCTCCGCGTGCGCGGGATGGGTACCGCCTATGCCCACCACGGCGTCATGCTCGGCGACACGGCGTGGAATTTCGACGGTCAGGAGATCTTCAAGCGCGCGGTCGTCGCCATGGCGCATGCCTCGCAGGACGTGCTCGCGAAGACCGGGCACACGGTCGACGACATCGACCTCGTCATTCCGCATCAGGCAAACCTGCGCATCATCGAGTCCGTCGCGAAGCGGGTCGGCGCTCCGATGGAGCGCGTATTCGTCACCGTGCAGCGCTACGGCAACATGTCGTCGGCGACGGTTCCGGTCGCGCTTGTCGATGCGCTGGAGGAGGGTCGCGTCAATCCGGGGGCGCTGGTCCTCATGCCGGCGTTCGGCGCCGGTCTCACATGGTGCGCGCATCTCGTGCGCTGGGGCACGCGCACCACGCCGCTCCGCCAGGCGGACATCGAACTACCCCCCTGCACGCAGACCGCGCTCGAGCGCGTGCGCGAGCTGATCGCGATCAAGCAGCCGCCCGATCGCTCCGACGCCGGCCTCGCTGCAGCAAAGCTCGCAGACAAACTCTGATATCGCTAGGTGTTGACTAGCTTCCGGTGAGCCTGAACGCTCATCAGTATGCCGAGCCCGATGAACAGCGAAATCAACGCTGTTCCGCCGTAGGAAACCAGCGGCAGCGGAACGCCGACCACCGGCAGCAGGCCGCTCACCATCCCCATGTTGACGAACGCGTACGTGAAGAACATCAGCGTGACCGCGCCGGCAATCAGCCGAGCGAACATCGTCGACGCGTTCGCGGTGATCATCATCCCGCGGCCGATCAGCAGCAGATAGAGGATCAGCAGGACGAGATTGCCGATCAACCCGAATTCCTCGCCGAACACCGCGAAGATGAAGTCGGTGTGGCGTTCCGGCAGGAAGTCGAGGTGCGTCTGCGTGCCGTTGAGCCACCCCTTGCCAACCACCCCGCCCGAACCCAGCGCGATCGACGCCTGCGACGAGTGGTATCCCGCGCCGAGCGGATCGCGCGTCGGATCGACGAACGTGAGGATCCGCTCGCGCTGGTAATCGTGCAGATGCTGCCACGCGAGCGGCGCGGCGGCGGCGGCAACGACGACGAGACCGGCCATGACCTTCCACGACAACCCGGCGAGATAGAGTACATAGAACCCGGACGCGCCGATGAGCAGCGCCGTACCCAGGTCGGGCTGGCGCTTGATCAGGTACACGGGTACGACGATCAGGACGGCCGCGAGCGTGAAATCCTTCCAGCCGATGCGGCCTTCGAATTTCTGGAAGTACCATGCGAGCATCAACGGCAGCGCGATCTTCATGAGCTCGGAGGGCTGAAAGCGGCCGAATCCGAGGTTCAGCCAACGCCGCGAACCGTTGACCGTGACACCCCAGAGCGCCACGCAGATCAGCAGCACGATGGCAACCCCGTAGAGCGGCACGGCCGCCCGCGCGAGCGTCTGCGGCGGAATGTTGGCGACGATCCACATCAGAGCGAGCGCGAAGGCGAGGTTCGTCGCCTGGCTCGACAGCCGCGCGACACTCTGGTCGGTCGCCGAAAACAGCGTGATGAGCCCGATGCCGGCGATCGTCAGAGCGACGCCGAACAGGAAGCTGTCGATCCGTCGCGACAGCAGTTCCCACAATCGGCCGAGCCATTGCGCCATCAGTCGCTCTCGTCTTCCGCGTCGGGCGCGCCTACGGCGGGAGCCGGTCCCTCCTTCGTCGCCCCGGTCAGAAAATAATCGAACACCTGCCGCGCAATCGGCGCCGCCGCCTGCGCACCGAAGCCCCCGTTCTCCACCAGGACTGCGACTGCGATTCGCGGCTTGTCGGTTGGCGCGTAGGCGATGTACCACGCATGATCGCGCAGTCGTTCGTCCACCCTTCCGGACGAGTACTTCTCGCCCTTCAACGAATACAACTGGGCGGTGCCGGTCTTGCCGGCGCTCGCATACGGGGTCCGCAGGAAGGCCGAGGCGCTGGTGCCTTCCCGCGCTACGCCGGCCAGCGCGTTCTTGATCACCGCCAGGTGCTCGGGGTTGAGCGGCACCGTGTGCGTCGGTTGCGCGGCGACCTCGCGCACCTCGCCGGCGCCCGCGCTGCGGATTGTCTTGACCAGGTGCGGCTGATATGACACGCCGTCGTTGGCAATCGTTGCGATCGCGTGCGCGAGTTGTATCGGCGTGAAGGCATTGTAGCCCTGACCGATGCCCGCGGAGATGCTGTCACCGAGGTACCACTTGCGGTGCTCGTCGCGGTACTCCTTGCCGGCGAACCGCTGCCGCTTCCACTCCCGCGACGGCAGCACGCCGGGGAGCTCGCCTTCCATGTCGATGCCGGTCTTGCGGCCGAAGCCCAGCTGGGTCATGAAGCGGTACGTGTCGTCGATGTCGGTCTCGCTCGCGAGGACGTAATAGTACGTGTCGCAGGAAACGACGATCGACTTGTACATGTCGACGGTGCCATGGCCGCCGGGCTTGTCGTCGTTGAATCGGTGCGCGGCGCCGGGAAGCTGGAAGAAGCCAGGATCGAAGATCGTCTGCGACGGCGTGCGCCGTCCGGACGAAAGCGCGGAAAGCGCGAGGAATGGCTTGATCGTCGAGCCGGGCGGATAGGCGCCTCTGAGGGGACGGTTCAGCAGCGGCTTGTCGGGCGATTCGTTGAGCAACTCCCAGTTCGCGGAATCGATGCCATCGACGAACAGGTTCGGATCGAAACCGGGTTTCGAAACGAAAGCGAGCACGTCGCCGTTCGCCGGGTCGATCGCCACCAGCGCGCCACGGCGCGTGCCGAATGCCGCCTCCGCGATCTCCTGCAGCTTGATATCGAGCGAGAGCGAGAGATCGTTGCCCGAGGAGGGTGCTGCCCGCGACAGCGTGCGCACCGCGCGGCCTCCGGCGTCCACCTCGACCTCTTCGACGCCTGTCGTCCCGTGCAGCTCCCGCTCGTACGCCAGTTCGACTCCCACCTTGCCGATGTAATCGGACCCTTTGTAGTTCGCGGCATCGCCCCACTCGTCGATGCGCGCCAGGTCACGGTCGTTGATCCTGCCGATGTAGCCGATCACGTGCGATGCGACCTCCGCGTACGGGTACTGGCGGAAGAGTCGCGCCTTGATCTCGACACCCGGGAACCGATACCTATTGACGGCGAAGCGCGCCACTTCGTCGTCCGTCAGGCGCGTGCGAATCGGCAGGCTTTCGAAATTCTTCGATTCGTCGAGGAGCTTGCGGAAACGCTTGCGGTCGCGCGGCGCGATTTCCACGATTTCAGCGAGCGCGTCGATCGTTTCGTCCAGGCTTCGTACCCGCGACGGCTGGATCTCCAGCGTGTAGGCCGAGTAGCTCTGCGCGAGCACGACGCCGTTGCGGTCGCGAATCACGCCACGGTTCGGGATGATCGGTACGATGGCGATCCGGTTCGTCTCGGCCAGCGTCTGATAGTGCTGGTGCTGGACGACCTGCAGGTAGAAGAAGCGGCCAAGCAGCCCTCCGAGCGCGAGCGCCGCGAGCGCGCCGGCGATCGACAACCGTCGGCGGAAAAGGAACAGCTCGCGCTCCGGATTCTTGAACTCGGGCGAGCCCAGCGCGGAGCCCTGGTCGTGCCAGCGTGAAGTGAATAGAAGCCGCCCCATGGCCGGTTCAGTGCATGGCGTTCAACGGGTTCATAACTCCGCCATCCCGCGCTGCGGACGCTGCGGCCACTGCAGCACCAGTGTGACGGCCGGCCACAGCAGCGCACCGACGAGCGGCGGGACCGCGTAGGTCCACCGCGGCAGCGGCGCGCCGCCGACGAATCGAACCAGCAGCACGATCGCCGCGCACAGTCCGAGCAGACCGGCGACCTGGGCCGCCTGCTGCCACAGCGGAAACCGCAGGACGCGCCGGCGAAAGAATTCGGCAGAATAGGCGAGGAACGCGTAGGCGAGCGCGTGCTGCCCGAACAGCGTGGCGTCGCCCACGTCCATTACGATCCCCACGCACCAGGCGACACCCACGCCCACGTACCGCGGCTCCTGGATGCACCAGTAGAGAAGCACCAGCGCAACGAAGTCCGGCTTGAGCGCGATCGCGATGCCCGATAGCGGAAGCAGATTGGCGAGGAAGGCAAGCGCGAGCGTGACGACGATGAACCACGGCCGGACGGGCCGCAGGATTTCCTCCGGCCCCGCAGTCGAAAGCTGCGAAATGTTGGGCAGCGCCATCATGGGCTTCCCGGGCCCTTGCGCTTGCCTTTGCCGACCTTCTTTGCCACATCCGGCTCGACGGGCTCCTCCGGGCGCGGCAGCGCCGCCGCCGCGCGGCCGACGACGAGCAGGTGCTCGCTCCGGTCGACTCCCGCAAGCGGCGCACCGGTGATGCGCGCGAAGATCTGACCCGTCTCGCGCTCGAGCGTCGCGACGCGGGCCACCGCCAGCCCCGGAGGATACGTGCCGTCGAGGCCCGAGGTCACGAGCACGTCGCCCACCTGGATGTCCGCGCTCGGCGCCATGAAGCGCAGCTCGGGCGCGCGCCCCGCGCCTGCGCCGTAGAGCACCGAGCGCACGCCGCTGCGCTGCACCTTCACCGGCACCGCGTGATCCTTGTCGGTGATCAGCGTGACCTCCGCCATGTAAGGGAACACGCGCGTCACCTGGCCGATCACGCCTTCCGCGTCGATCACCGCCTCGCCCGGGCGCAGATCGGCCTCCGTCCCCTTGTCGACGAACAGCTTTTGCGCGAAGGGATCGCGGCTCGTATAGAGAACCTCGACGGCGACGGCGGCGGTAACGTAGCGCGCTTTCAGCTCGAGCAGCGTGCGCAGGCGGGCGTTCTCCTGCTGGGACACGGGGAAGCCCTGCGCCGTCGCCGACTTCTCGACCAGCTGCTGTCGCAGCAAGGTATTGTCGTCCGCGAGCGACCGCTTGGTGACGAAGTAGCTGCCGACTTCGTGCAACGCCTGCCCCGGCAACTGCGCGGCGAGCTGGAGCGGGTAGAGAATCGTCGCGGCGGAGCTGCGGATGCCCTCGAGATAATGGTACCGGGTGTCGACGAACAGCAGCCCGATCGAGACGAGCCCGAAGACCGCGAGCCGCGAGAGTGGCGACGGGCCGCGGGGAAAGAACGCGGGCGGCTCGACCGGGAGGTGGCGCATCGGCGATCCGGCGTCCGGTGTCTAGCAGGCTGACACCAGGGCACCCGACTCCGTCAATCGGACGTGAAGATCGTCGAGAGCTTTTCCATGTTCTCGAGCGCCTTTCCGCAGCCGCGCACCACGCAGGTGAGCGGGTCGTCGGCGACGATCACCGGCAGCCCCGTTTCTTCCATCAGCAGGCGGTCGACGTCGCGCAGCAGCGCGCCGCCGCCGGTGAGCACCATGCCGCGCTCGGCAATGTCGGCACCGAGCTCCGGCGGAGTGCGCTCGAGCGCGCTCTTCACCGCGGAAACGATGCTGTTCAACGGATCGGTGAGCGCCTCGAGGATCTCGTTCGACGAAACGGTGAAGCTGCGCGGGATGCCCTCGGCGAGGTTGCGGCCCTTGACCTCCATCTCCTTGACCTCGGAGCCGGGGAACGCGGAGCCGATCGTCTTCTTGATCAGCTCCGCCGTCGTCTCGCCGATCAGCATCCCGTAGTTGCGGCGGATGTAGTTGACGATCGCCTCGTCGAACTTGTCGCCTCCCACGCGCACGCTGCCCGAATACACCATGCCACCGAGCGAGATCACGCCGACTTCCGTCGTGCCGCCGCCGATGTCGACGACCATCGAGCCTGTCGCATCGGAGATCGGCAGGTCCGCGCCGATCGCGGCGGCCATCGGTTCCTCGATCAGATACACCTTCGAGGCCCCGGCGCCCAGCGCGGATTCGCGGATCGCGCGGCGCTCCACCTGCGTCGAGCCGCAGGGCACGCAGATGATGATCCGCGGGGACGGCGAGAACAGCCGCGACTCGAGCACGCGCTTGATGAATTGCTTCAGCATCTGCTCGGTCACGGTGAAGTCGGCGATGACGCCGTCCTTCATCGGCCGGATCGCGGTGATGTTCCCCGGCGTGCGGCCCAGCATCTGCTTCGCGGCGAGGCCGACTTCCTGAATCACCCGCTTGCCGTTGGGCCCGCCCTCCTGCCGGATCGCGACGACCGACGGCTCATTCAGGACGATTCCCTTGCCGCGGACGTAAATGAGCGTGTTCGCCGTGCCCAGGTCGATCGCGAGATCGCTGGAAAAATAGCCCTTGAAGAATTCGAACATAGAAGCGTTTGCCCGCGGAGAGGCGGGACGCGCGGACAGCCCGGCGGCCCGAAAGGTCAACAGCAGCAGCGGCTGCTCGGAAATATGACATTATGATAACCTATTGCGCTTCGCCCCTGCACTGATTCCGTGCGGAAATCCGGGAAAATCCGGGGTGTCCCGCCGACCCGGTCCGTGCCACACAATTGTGCAGGATCCGGGGCTTCCCGGCCCCGGACTCCTCCAACCCGCCGCAGCCCCACCGCCATGACGATCTCCCTCGCCGACGTCCACCGGATTGCCCACCTGGCACGCATCGAAATCGACGCCGGGCAGGCCGAGGAAGTGCGAACGAAGCTCGATGCGATCTTCGGCATGATCAACGAGCTCGCCGCGGTGGATACGCAGGGCGTCGCGCCGATGGCGCACGCGCAGGACGTGACGCTGCCGTTGCGCGACGACAACGTGACCGAGGCCGATCGCCGCGCGCTCTACCAGCGGACGGCCCCCGCGGTCGAGGCCGGCCTGTATCTCGTACCGAAGGTCATCGAGTGATCGGCGCGCCGATCGCCGAACTCGGTGCTGCGCTCCGCGCGAAGCGGTTGTCCAGCGTCGAGCTGACGCAGCGGCTGCTCGACCGCATCGCCCGGCTCAATCCGGTGCTGAACGCGTTCATCAGCGTGGATCCCGATCGCGCGCTCGCCGACGCGAAGGCGGCCGACGCGGCGATTGCGGCGGGCGCCGCCGGGCCGCTCACCGGCATCCCGGTCGCGCACAAGGACATCCTGGCCACGGCGGCCATGCGGACGACCTGCGGGTCGCGGATGCTCGCGAATTACACGTCGCCTTACGACGCGCATGTGGTCGAAGGGCTGGCGCGCGCCGGGACCGTGCTCGTCGGCAAGACCAACATGGACGAGTTCGCGATGGGCTCGTCCAGCGAAACGTCGCACTTCGGCCCGGTGAAGAACCCGTGGAATCTTAAGTACGTCCCGGGTGGAAGCTCGGGCGGTTCGGCGGCGGCGGTCGCCGCGCGACTGGTTCCCGCGGGAACCGGCACCGACACCGGCGGTTCGATCCGCCAGCCGGCGGCGCTTTCCGGCATTTGCGGGCTGAAGCCGACGTATGGCATCTGCTCGCGCTACGGGCTCGTCGCGTTCGCGTCGAGCCTCGACCAGGCAGGCCCGTTCGCGCAGACGGCCGAGGATATCGCGCTCCTGCTGAACGCGATGGCGGGGCACGACGCGCGCGACTCGACGTCGCTGGATCGGCCCACCGAAGACTACACGCGGGTGCTCCGCCGGGATGGCGGCGCGCGGCCGCTCGCCGGTGTAACGATCGGGCTGCCCCGCGAGTATTTCGGCGCGGGAATCGACCCGGACGTCGCCAGGGCGATCGACGCAGCGCTTGCCGAATTCCGCGCCCTGGGCGCACGAACCGTCGAGATCACGCTTCCCAACGCCAGGCTCTCGGTGCCGGTGTACTACGTGATCGCGCCGGCCGAGGCCTCGTCGAACCTGTCGCGCTTCGACGGGGTGCGTTACGGCCACCGGGCCGCGAAGTACGACGACCTGACCGACATGTACGGGAAGTCGCGGGCCGAGGGCTTCGGCGCCGAGGTGAAGCGCCGCATCCTGGTCGGCACGTACGTGCTGTCGCACGGATACTACGATGCGTACTACCTGAAGGCGCAGCAGGTGCGGCATCTGATTGCCGACGACTTTCGCCACGCGTATCGGACCTGCGACGTCATCGTCGGCCCGACCGCGCCGACCGCTGCGTTCCCGATCGGCGCCAAGACGGACGACCCGGTCCAGATGTACCTCAACGACATCTTCACGGTTGCCGCGAACCTGGTCGGAGCCCCGGCGCTGTCGATTCCCTGCGGCTTCGACCGGAACGGCCTGCCGATCGGATTGCAGATTCAGGGAGACTATTTCGCCGAGGCCAAGATGCTCGATGTCGCGCATCGGTTCCAGCAGGCCACGGACTGGCACGGCAAGCGTCCGGCGCTGGCGGAGGACATCGACTGACCGTTCGGCATCGGGACCGGGCGCTGCCGCGACAGGCCGTCTGCCAAACGCCGGACACTGCACGTCCAACGTCAACGGAATTCATATGAAATGGGAAACCGTGATCGGGCTCGAGACCCACGCCCAGCTCTCGACCGCATCGAAGATCTTCTCGGGCGCGGCGACGGCCTTCGGCGCGGCGCCGAATACGCAGGCCTCCGCGGTCGACATCGCGCTCCCCGGCGTGCTTCCGGTGCTGAACCGGGGCGCGGTCGAGCGCGCGATCCGGTTCGGTCTGGCCGTCGGCGCGACGATCAATCGGCGGAGCGTGTTCGCGCGCAAGAATTACTTCTATCCGGACCTGCCGAAGGGCTACCAGATCAGCCAGTTCGAAATTCCGGTCGTGCAGGGCGGCACGCTCACGATCGCGACTGCGCAGGGCGAGAAGACGGTGCGCCTTACCCGTGCGCATCTCGAGGAGGATGCCGGCAAGTCGCTCCACGAGGACTTTCACGGGATGACCGGAATCGACCTCAATCGCGCCGGAACACCGTTGCTCGAAATCGTGTCCGAGCCCGACATGCGAAGCGCCGCCGAGGCCGTGGCGTATGCGAAGACACTGCACGCGCTCGTCAAGTGGATCGGCATCTGCGACGGCAACATGCAGGAAGGCAGCTTTCGCTGCGACGCCAACGTCTCGGTCAGGCCTGCCGGCGAGACGAAGCTCGGCACGCGCTGCGAGATCAAGAACCTCAACAGCTTCCGTTTCCTCGAGCAGGCGATCGAGTTCGAGGTCCGGCGGCAGATCGAATTGATCGAGGACGGCGGCAAGGTCGTCCAGGAGACGCGCCTGTACGACCCGGACAAGCACCAGACGCGATCGATGCGCAGCAAGGAAGACGCGCAGGACTATCGCTACTTCCCCGACCCCGACCTGCCGCCTCTGTCGATCGACGACGCGTGGATCGACCGCGTGAAGTCGGGATTGCCCGAGCTGCCCGAGGCGATGAAGGCGCGGTTCGAATCGCAGTACGGGCTGCCGGCCTACGACGCGCGAACGCTGACGTCGAGCCGGGAGCTCGCTGCGTACTTCGAGGCGACGGCTGCCGCGATCCCGGGTGAGGCGAAGATGGCGGCGAACTGGGTGCTGGGGGAACTCTCCGCCGCGCTCAACAAGGTCGAGCGGGACATCTGCGACGCGCCCGTTTCGTCGGTGCAGCTCGCCGGCCTGCTGCGACGGATCCAGGACGGCACGATTTCCGGCAAGATCGCGAAGGACGTGTTCGACGCGATATGGGCAGGCGAGGCGACCGGGGACAACGCGGCCGACACGATCATTGCCAAGAAGGGCCTGAAGCAGATCTCCGACTCGGGCGCGATCGAGAAGATCGTCGACGAGGTCATCGCCGCGAATCCGGCAATCGTCGCCGAGTTCCGGGCGGGCAAGGAGAAGGCTTTCAATTCGCTGGTCGGCAAGGCGATGGCCGCGAGCAGGGGCAAGGCCAACCCGGCGCAGGTGAATTCGATTCTGAAACTCAAGCTGGGCGCATAGCCCGCGCCGCAGAATCCAAAGAGCCCGCCCCGAGGACCTGGCAGCCCGCCCCCCCGGCCGTCAGGCCATCAGCGCCTTGTACCGCGGCCGGTGCGGTCGCGCGCCCTCCTCGCCGAGCCGCTTCTTCTTGTCGTCCTCGTACTCGCGGTAGTTGCCCTCGAAGAAGACCCACTTCGAATCGTCCTCGGCGGCAAGGATGTGCGTGGCGATCCGGTCGAGGAACCAGCGATCGTGCGAGATCACCAGCACGCTGCCGGCGAACTCGGCGAGCGCTTCCTCGAGTGCGCGCAGCGTCTCGACATCGAGGTCGTTCGAAGGCTCGTCCAGCAGCAGCACGTTGCCACCCTCGATGAGCGTCGCCGCGAGATGCAGGCGTCCGCGCTCGCCGCCGGAGAGCGTGCCGACGACCTTCTGCTGGTCTGCGCCCTTGAAGTTGAAACGTCCGAGGTAGGCACGCGAAGGCATCTCGAACTTGCCGACGGTCAGGATGTCCTGCCCGCCCGAAATCGCTTCCCACACGGTCTTGTCGCTCGGCAGACGTTCCCGTGTCTGATCGACGACGGCGAGCTTCACCGTCGACCCGACGACGATTTCGCCCCGGTCCGGCTTGTCGCGACCGGTGATCATCCGGAACAGCGTCGTCTTGCCGGCGCCGTTCGGACCGATGATCCCGACGATGGCGCCGGGAGGGACCTGGAACGTCAGGTTGTCGATCAGCAGCCGGTCGTCGTAGCCTTTGCTCACACCCTTGAACTCGATGACGGCATCGCCCAGGCGCTCGGCGACCGGGATGAAGATTTCCTGCGTCTCGTTGCGTTTCTGGTGCTCGTACGAGGACAGCTCGTTGAAACGCGCGATGCGCGCCTTGCTCTTTGCCTGCCGGCCCTTCGGGTTCTGCCGCACCCATTCGAGCTCGTGCTTCATCGCCTTGATGCGCGCGTCCTCCTGCTTGGCTTCGATCTCGAGCCGCGCTTCCTTCTGCTCGAGCCAGGACGAGTAATTGCCCTTCCACGGGATGCCATAGCCGCGGTCGAGCTCGAGGATCCACTCGGCAGCGTTGTCGAGAAAGTAGCGGTCGTGGGTCACCGCGATCACGGTCCCGGGAAAGCGCAGCAGGAACTGCTCGAGCCACTCCACGCTTTCGGCGTCGAGGTGGTTGGTCGGCTCGTCCAGCAGCAGCATGTCGGGCTTCGACAGGAGCAGCCGGCACAGCGCCACGCGGCGCTTCTCGCCGCCGGAGAGTTGCGCGATCTTCGCGTCCCACGGCGGCAGTCGCAGCGCGTCGGCCGCGATTTCCATCTGGACGCCGGTGTCGGCGCCCGCGGCGCCGATGATCGCCTCGTATTTCGCCTGGTCGGCCGCAAGCCGGTCGAAATCGGCATCGGGCTCGGCGTACGCGGCATAGATCTCGTCGAGTTTTCGTTTCGCCTCGAGGATCTGGGAAAAGCCCTGCTCGACCGCCTCGCGCACCGTCTGTTCCACGTCGAGCCGCGGCTCCTGCGGCAGGAAGCCGATGCGCAGGTCGGGCATCGGAATGGCTTCGCCCTCGAACTCCTTGTCCTCGCCCGCCATGATGCGCAGCAGTGTGGACTTGCCGGAGCCGTTCAGTCCCAGCACGCCGATCTTGGCCCCGGGAAAGAACGAGAGCGAGATGTCCTTCAGGATCACGCGCTTGGGCGGCACCATCTTGCCCACGCGGTTCATCGTATAAACGTACTGTGCCATTGGGTCCTTGCAGTGGAGTAGACGCGGGTGGGCTGCAATTATCGCAGGCCGTCGCCACGGAAGCCCGCGCGCGCGAATCCGGGCGCTCGGGCGGCTCGCCGTATCGCACGGTTCGCCGAAGAAGCAAAAAGATCGGGCGGCACGCGACGGCCGCCCTCGGTTACGCAGACCGGCGCCGCCGGCCCGCCGCGATCACTTCTTGGGTGCGCTCGCGCCAGGCGTGGCGGTGGCGCCGCTCGAAGTGGCTGCGCTCGCGGACTTGGCCGGCTCGAAGGCCGCCTTGGAAGCGACGAGTTCGCGCCAACGGTTCTTGTCGGCATCGTACTTCGCGGTAATCGCGGATACTTCGCGCTTCTTCTGCGCGATCAGATCCGCCTGTCGCGCCAGCTCGGCGTCGATGCTCTCGAGCTCGCGATCGAGCGCCGTCGCCATCGGCTTGCCCTGTGATTCCGCCTTCCTTGCCGCCAACTCGGTCTTGCGCTTGCTGAGCTGTTCGCTGAAGGAAAGCGAGGACTGGATCGCGGAGTTGATGGTCTGCAGCGCCCGGTTCCGGGCGAGATCGATCTCGGCCTCGCTCGTGTACGACGCCACGAGCGCACGATCGCGGCGCGCGATTTCTTCCCGCTGCTTTGCCGCCTGGCGCTGCCGCTCCTCTTCCTGCTCGACCGCGCGGCGCTCCTCGGGCGTTGGCACCTTCTCGGTCCTCTTGATCGGGATGCCCTCCTTGTTGAGCTGGACACTGGCCTTGTCGACCGCCTCGGGCGGCATCTTGTCGGAGTAATGGACGACACCTTTCTCGTCGGTCCATTTGTAGGTGGTCGCGCGTGCCGGACCGGCCGCGGTCAGGAGCGCGGCCGTCGCGAGCACCACCACCGCCAGGACCCTTGACGCGTGCACGTTCGCCCGGTCGCCGTCGCGCCGCGCCGTCACCGCGTGTACCTGCTGCATGTTCGCCACAACATTCTCCTAGTGCTTCGACCCCACCGCCGGATCGGCGCCCGGCGGCTGCGCGGCGATGCCTGTGCTCAGCTCACGCCGTACTGCGCTCGGTACGCCGCCACCGCGGCCCCGTAGTCCGTCAACCCCGACTGCCCCGCGATGAAACGCATCAGGTCATCGAGCGTCGCGATCGCGATCACCGGAATACCGAACGCGTCGCGCACTTCCTGCACCGCCGATCTGTCGCCCTGGCCACGCTCCATCCGGTCCAGCGCGATCAGCACGCCTGCCGGTCGGGCTCCGTGGGCCCGTATCAGTTCCACCGACTCGCGCACCGACGTTCCCGCCGTGATCACGTCGTCGACGATCAGCACACGTCCCTTCACCGCCGCGCCGACAATCGTGCCGCCTTCGCCATGGTCCTTGGCTTCCTTGCGATTGAAGCTGAACGGCAAATTGTGCCCTTTTTCGGCCAGGGCGATCGCCGCTGCTGCCGCCAGCGTGATTCCCTTGTACGCCGGCCCGAAAAGCTGGTCACACGCCACGCCCGAAGCGAGCAGCGCTTCGGCGTAAAACCGACCCAGGCGCCGCAGGCTCTCGCCGTCGTTGAAGAGTCCGGCGTTGAAGAAGTAGGGAGTCCGCCGCCCCGCCTTGGTCACGAATTCACCAAAGCTCAGCACGCGACGTGCCAGCGCAAAGGCAAGGAAATCCTGGCGAAAATCGCTCACGGCCGGCTCTTGTCACGCGAAATGCGACGACGCGCGATTATACGCCTCGGAACGCCGGTCGCCCGAGGCAGCGGAGCGACACGCGCCACCGGGTCGCGGCACCTCGCCGCGACGCCGGTTGGGGGGCGTGTACACTCGCCGCTTTTCGCAACCGCGGGCGCCCACCGCGCGCCCTGGCACACGTGCGGATCATCACTCTCAACGTCAACGGCATCCGGTCTTCCGAGCGGCGCGGCTTCGCACGCTGGCTGACTCGCGCGGAGCCCTGGGATGTCGTGTGCCTGCAGGAGATCAAGGCGGCGCACGCCGACGTACCGCGCACGCTCGTGGCGCCGCGCCGGGCACACGCGGCGTTCATGCCCGCGGAGCGCAAAGGCTACAGCGGCGTCGCGGTCTATGCGAAGCAGCCGCCACGGTTCGTCGCCGGTTTCGGCAGCCGTGAATTCGACGCGGAGGGCCGCTACCTGGAGGCGCACTTCGCGCAGCTGACGGTCGTCAGCATCTACCTGCCGTCGGGTTCGAGCGGGCCGCACCGGCAGGCATCGAAGTTCCGGTTCCTGAGCGAGTTTCTTCCGCACCTCGCGAAACTGCGGAACGGCGGTCGGGAGATCATCCTCTGCGGCGACTGGAACATCGCGCACCGTGAGATCGACCTCAGGAACTGGCGTAGCAACCGGAAGAACTCGGGGTTCCTTCCGGAGGAGCGCGCATGGCTCACCCGGGTGTTCGACGAGCTCGGCTTCGTCGACGTGTTTCGCCGCGTCGATCCGCGGCCCGACCGTTACACCTGGTGGTCGAATCGTGGACAGGCCTGGGAGAAGAACGTCGGCTGGCGAATCGACTACCAGATCGCGACACCCGGCATCGCCGCCACCGCAAAGGCGGCGGCGATCTACACGAACCGCCGGTTCTCCGACCACGCGCCGCTCGTCATCGATTACGACTATGAGCTCCGTTGATTCGCCGCCCGCCGAGCGCGGGGTGCGCATCGACAGGATTCCGAAGTGATCCGCATCAGCAACCTCGTTCTGGCACGCGGCGCCAAGCGCCTGCTCGACGGCGCGAGCGTGACGGTTCACGCCGGCCACAAGGTCGGCCTGATCGGACCGAACGGCAGCGGCAAGTCGAGCCTGTTCGCGCTGATCCTGGGCGAATTGCACCAGGATGCCGGCAGCGTCGAGCTGCCTCCCGCGTGGACGATCGCGCACGTCGCGCAGGAAACGCCCGCGACCGCGACCCCGGCGATCGAGTTCGTGCTGGACGGCGACCGCGAGTTGCGGGAAATCGAGCGGGACCTCGCGGCGACCGAGGCGGCGTCTGCCGTTGATCCGGAACGACACGGCGAAGCGCTCGCGTTGCTGCACCACCGTTTCGAGGACATCGGCGGCTACGCGGCACGAGCGCGCGCCGCGACGCTGCTTTCGGGGCTGGGCTTCTCCGCGGCGCGCCACGGCGATCCGGTCACGGGGTTCTCCGGCGGCTGGCGGATGCGCCTCAATCTCGCGCAGGCGCTGATGTGCCGCTCGGACCTGCTGCTCCTCGACGAGCCGACGAATCACCTCGACCTCGACGCTGTGCTGTGGCTGGAGGACTGGCTCGCCCGCTACGCCGGGACGCTCCTGCTCATCACGCATGACCGCGATTTCCTCGACGCCGTCGTCACGACGATCGTGCACGTCGACGGGCTGAAGCTTCGGACCTACACGGGCAACTACTCGCAGTTCGAGCGCGAGCGCGCCCAGCAACTCGCCCTGCAGCAGGCGAGCTACGTGAAACAGCAGCGGCAGATCGCGCATCTGCAGGCATTCGTCGACCGTTTCCGCGCCAAGGCGACAAAGGCGAAGCAGGCGCAAAGCCGGATCAAGGCGCTGGAACGGATGGAGCGGATCGCCGCTGCGCACGTCGACAGCCCGTTCGAATTCGCTTTCGCGCCCGTGGCCGCCGCGGCGCAGCAGCTGCTGCGCCTGGAGCACGTCACGCTCGGGTACGGCAATGCCCCTCCCGTGCTTGCGGACATCGATTGGGGGATCCTGAGCGGCGATCGGATCGGGCTGCTCGGCCCGAACGGCGCCGGCAAGTCGACCCTGCTGAAGGCGATCGCGGGAAAGCTCGTGCCGCGCTCCGGCGAGCGGCACGTCGCACAGACGCTGTCGATCGGCTATTTCGCGCAGCACCAGGTCGAGCAGCTGCGCGCATCGGAGTCGCCGCTCTGGCACATGGCGAAGCTGGATCCGGCTGCCCGCGAGCAGGAATTGCGCGATTTTCTGGGCGGGTTCGACTTCCGTGGCGACATGGTGACGCACGCGGTCGGACGCTTCTCGGGCGGCGAGAAGGCACGGCTGACGCTTGCGCTGATCGTGCGGCAGAAGCCCAACCTATTGCTCCTGGACGAGCCCACGAACCACCTCGACATCGAGATGCGCGAGGCCCTTGCCGAGGCGCTGCAGGATTACGACGGAGCGCTCGTGGTCGTCGCCCACGACCGCCATCTGCTGCGCGCGACGACCGATGCGCTGTGGCTCGTCGCCGACGGCGCGGTCGTCCCCTTCGACGGGGATCTCGACGACTATCGCGAATGGGTGCTGGCCCGAGCCCGGCGCGGGGCGGAACCGGGCGACCCGGCGGCATCGGCGAATCGTAAGGCGCAAAAGCGCGCCGAGGCCGAGCTGCGGCAGCGCGAGTACGCGAAGCGCAGGCCGCTCGTCGACAAGCTGGGCAAGCTCGAACGCGAGATGGCTGCACTCGGCACCGAGAAGAAGGCCATCGAGGACTGGCTAGCGTCCGCCGACGCGTACATCGAAACCGCCAAGGACAGGTTGCGGGAGAACCTCGCGCGCCAAGGGGACCTCAACTGGCGGCTGGCGCGACTCGAGGCGCAGTGGTTCGAAATCTCGGAGGCCCTGGAGAAGCTGGGGGACGGCGCGCCCGCTTGAAAGGCGGCGAACCGGGTGAGCGTGAGGGCCGTCCAGCTCACCCGATGCGAGTGCCCGGCCGATAAAAGAGATACAGCGCAAAGCCGAGGGTATCCCGGCCCCACCGGAGATAGGCGTCGCGCCAGCGCCGGATCTGTTCGAGCATCGCCGGCACTTCCGGGTCATCCGGCTGCTCGCGCGCATACCGTTCGATCGACCGGCAGTACTTCCATTCGTATTCGTCCCACTCGTCGGGCGAGGCCGTCGCGGCGTGCATCGGGATGAGCCCGGCCTCGATGCCCGCCTGCACGTTGCCGCGATGGTCGAGGTACTGGCCGTCGGTTCCTCCCAGGAACCGCACGTAGTCCGGATGGGGCTTGCGCTGCCAGTAGCCTTCGCCGACCAGGATGTAGCCGCCCTCGCGGGTCCATGCCTTGAGCTGGCGGCAGATCCCCGCCATCCCGCCATCGATGCCTCCGGCGCCGAGCATGACCGAAAGGTGGAAGGTCTCCGGATCGGCCGCGAAATTCCGGATGTCGCTGTCGTCCAGGTGCAGCTTCCCCAGCGCGCCGGTCCACTGCGCGCGCTCGCGGGCGGCATCGAGCATCAATTCCGAATGGTCGACCGCGATCACCGTCGAACCGAAGCGCTCGATGATCCGCAACGCGAGTTCCGCGCGGCCGCATCCCAGGTCGAGCACGCGCGAGCTTTCGTCGAGCGACAGCAGATCGAGCACCCGCTCGATCTTCGCGGTCGAGATCGGGTTGCAGTAATCGTGGTCGCGATGCGCGATGCTGCTGAATTTCTGGTGGTTCATGGCACGCCTCGGCCCGGGCTCTGCTCGTTCCAGGGGGCCACACGCAAGAGCAGTGCCATCCCGGGCAGCGCGAGCACGGCGCAGAGCAGGAAGAAGTTGAACCACCCGGTCTGCTCGACGACCCAGCCGGTCGACGCGTTGACGATCGTCCTGGGAACCGCCGCGAGGCTCGTGAACAATGCGAACTGGGTCGCGGTGTAGCGCGCATCGGTCGCGCGCGCAATGTAGGCGATGAATGCCGCCGTGCCCAGCCCGACACCGAGCGCCTCGAACGCGATCACTCCCGCGAGCAGCAGCGTATCGGGCCGGTTCTCGTGGGCGAGCCATGCGAACCCGAGAATCGACACGACCTGCACGACGCCGAAGAGCCACAGCCCCCGGTTGATTCCTAGCCGGAGCATCCACAATCCGCCCAGCATCCCGCCGATCACGCTCGCCCACAGGCCGGCGTTCTTGGCGACCAGCCCGATCTCCGACTTGGTGAAGCCCATGTCGAGGTAGAACGGCGTCGCGAGCGCCGTGGCCATGCTGTCGCCGAGCTTGTAGAGAAAGATGAACAGCAGCACCAGCAGAGCCTGCCTCCATCCGTCGCGCCGGAGGAATTCGCGGAACGGCTCGACCACGGCCTCGGCCAGCGTCCGCGGCCCCGGACGGCGCAGCCTCGGTTCGTCGACGGCGAGGGTCATCGCGACGCCGGGGAGCATGAACGCCGCCGTGACCCAGTAGACGCTCGACCACGGCAGATGGTCGGCGAGGATAAGCGCCAGCGCGCCCGGGATCAGGCTCGAGATCCGGTAGGCATTGACGTGAATTGCGTTGCCGAGACCCAGCTCGACATCGGGAAGGATCTCGCGGCGATACGCATCGAGCACGATGTCCTGGCTCGCGCTGAAAAACGCGAGGGCAGCGGCGAGGTACGCGATCGCCCAGAGGTCCTGGTTCGGGTGGAGCCGGCCGAAGAACGGTATCGAGGCAAGCAACAGAAGCTGGGTGACGAGCATCCATCCGCGGCGGCGCCCCAGCGCAGGAAACGCGTACCGGTCGAGCAGCGGCGACCAGAGGAATTTCCACGTGTAAGGCAGCTGGATCAGCGCGAAGAGGCCGATCGACTTCAAATCCACGTGCTCCGAGCGCAGCCACGCGGGTAACAGGTTGATGAGCAGATAGAGGGGGAGTCCCGAGGAGAATCCGGTGAAGATGCAGATCAGCATCCGCCGGTTGAACAGCGCCTGACGCCAGGTGGGCGGGGCGGGCGGTGCAGCAGCGGAGGCGTCGGTCATCCGTCGATTCTATCGTGGGGCCGGCAACGGGCGGCGGCGCGTCTCATCCCTCTTTCGGGCCCCATGCAGGCTCGATCACGCGCGACGGAACCGGTAGATCGCGAGCTCGCCCAGCAGGTTCGGCAGCACCCAAACCGGCGCGCCGCCGGCCAGCACCACGCGGTTCTCGACGTGGAAGCGCCGCTCGGCGAGGAACGCATCGAAGTCGGCGACGGTGCAGAGATGAATGTTCGGCGTGTCGTACCACTGGTACGGCAGCGCCTTCGATACGGGCATCCGGCCGCGGAGGATCTGCCAACGGTGCGTCCAGTGACCGAAGTTCGGGAACGTGACGATCGCCTCGCGCCCGACGCGCAGCATCTCGACGACGATGTCCTCGGCGTGCCGCATCGCCTGCAGCGTCTGCGACAGGATCACGCAGTCGAACGACGCATCGTCGAACCCGGCGAGGCCCGACTCCAGGTCGCTCTGGAGCACGTTGATTCCGCTCTTCACGCTGGCCAGCACGCCGGCGTCGTCGATCTCAATCCCGTAGCCCGTCGCGCCACGCTCACGGGCGAGGTACGCAAGCAGGCTGCCGTCACCGCAGCCCAGGTCGAGCACGTGGGAACCCCGCGCGATCCATGCGGCGATGGTCGCGAAGTCGGCGCGTCCGGCGGCGGCGGCGGCCGAGGGCACGTAGGGTCCCGGAGACAGATCGGGCCCCGGCCCTTCGGCGACCTCGATCCCGGATGGGGTGGTTGCCGGCGAATCGAAACCGGGGCCGCCCGTTCCGGCCGCGTGTTCACCCGACTGCGCGCGCCGCGCGGACTCCGGTTGCGCCCCACGCGCGCCCGTCTCCGCGGCGATCCCATCGAAATACGCGCGGACGACCGCCAGGTACTGCGGGCTATCGAGCAGGAACGCATCGTGACCGTGCGCCGCCGCGATCTCGGCGTACGACACGACCCGGTCGTTGTCGACCAGCGCCTTGACGATCTCGCGCGAGCGCGCCGGCGCGAAGCGCCAGTCGGTCGTGAACGACACGACGAGAAATCGGCATGCCGCCGGCGCCAGCGCCCGCGCCAGATCGCCGCCCGTCGCCAGCGCCGGATCGAAATAGTCGAGCGCCTTCGTGATCCTCAGGTAGGTGTTCGCGTCGTAGTACTCGGCGAACTTCTCTCCCTGATAGCGCAGGTACGACTCGATCTGGAACTCCGGCGCGAACGAGAACTTGAGTCCCTCGCGCAGCGCGCGGCCGAACTTCTCTTCCATCTGCTCGTCGGAGAGGTACGTGATGTGGCCGATCATTCGCGCGACGATCAGGCCGCGCCGCGGTTTCGTGCCATGCGCGGCGAAGTGTCCGGCGTGGAAATCCGGGTCCGTCAGGATGGCCTGCCGCGCGACTTCGTTGAATGCGATGTTCTGCGCGGACAGGTTCGGTGCGGCGGCGATCACCAGCGCGTGGCCGATGCGGTCGGGGTAACGGGTGGCCCAGGCGATCGCCTGCATGCCGCCCAGGCTTCCGCCCATCACCGCGGCCCAGCGCCGGATGCCCAGGCGATCGGCGAGCTGCGCCTGCGCGTCCACCCAGTCCTCGACCGTGACGAGCGGAAAGTCGGCGCCCCAGGGTTGCCCGGTCGCGGGATTCTCCGACAGCGGGCCGGTCGAGCCGAAGCAGCTGCCGAGGTTGTTGACCCCGACGACGAAAAAGCGCCGCGTGTCCAGGGGCTTGCCCGGGCCCACCATGTTGTCCCACCAGCCGACATTGGCGGGCTCGTCTTCGTAATAGCCGGCCACGTGGTGCGACGCGTTGAGCGCATGGCACACGAGCACCGCATTCGACCGGTCGGCGTCGAGCGCGCCGTAGGTCTCGTAGGCCAGCTCGTATTGCGACAGCGTCTTGCCGCACGCGAGTGCGAGCGGCGTGTCGATCCGGACTCGCTGCGCAACCACCGGCCCGACGGAGCGGCCCGTGGCGGCGGTCGTGCCGCCGGTCGTCGCGGAAAAGGAAGGCATCGGGAGCGCCGCCAAAAAAAACCCGACCAGCTCTGAGCTAACCGGGTTGGTGTCGGGAATCCCCCTTGCCGCTCCGCTTTAGCCGTATTTGTTCGGGGGTCCCGATACCGCGAAACCCCCTGCGCCCGCAAGCTGGCTCAAATCGGCGCAGACGCGAAGTGTAGCCTGTTCGGCAACCCCCGAACAAGGCCGCCGCAGGCCGCGGTCGGGCGTCCGCCGCCGCAGCCGGGGAGCCCTGCATTGCGGCCCCCGCAGCCGTCAGGCGTTGATCTTGTCGAGCAATGCGACGAGCTTCGCCGGGTCGTCGGTGCGGCGCATGCGGGCGATGAGCGGGGTCGCCGCGGCCACGTCCGTCGTGAGCACCCGCTGCTTGATCGTCAGGAGGTGCGCAGGATGCATCGAGAGATTGCGAAGGCCCATGCCCAGGAGCAGTCGCGTCAGCTGCGGCTCGCCGGCCATTTCGCCGCAGACCGCGATCGGCACCCGCGCCCTGCCGGCGCTCGCGATCGCCATCGCGAGGAGCTTCAACACCGCCGGGTGCAGCGGGTCGTAGAGGTGCGACACGGCATCGTCGGAGCGGTCCACGGCCAGCGTGTACTGGATCAGGTCGTTGGTGCCGATCGAGAGGAAATCGAGCTTCTGCAGAAACGCGGAGATCGCGAGCACCGCGGCCGGAATCTCGATCATGCCGCCGACCTCGATTCCAGAATCGAACGGCAAGCCCTGTTCCCGCAGCGTCTCCTTCGCCTGTGCGATGAGCGCGAGCGTCTGGTCGATCTCGCTCACGCTGGCCAGCATCGGGACCAGGATCTTGACCCGGCCATGGTGCGATGCGCGCAGGATCGCGCGGAGCTGGGTCAGAAACAGGCGCGGCTCGGCGAGGCAGAAGCGCACGGCGCGCAATCCGAGCGCCGGATTGGGCGCGACGCGGGCGAGACCATCGAGGCCTTCCTTCTGCTTGTCCGCGCCGAGGTCGAAGGTGCGGATCGTCACCGGCTTGCCCTCCATCCCGGCGGCCACGCTGCGATACGCCTCGAACTGCTCGTCCTCCGACGGCAACCCCTCGCGGTTCAGGAAGAGGAATTCGGAGCGGAACAGGCCGATGCCCATCGCGCCGTTGTCGAGTGCCTGCGCGAGGTCGCCGGGCAGCTCGATGTTCGCCTGCAGCTCGACCGTCTGCCCGTCGAGCGTGGTCGCGGGCTTGGTCTTGAGGCGGCGCAGTTTCGCCCGTTCGAGCTCGAGCTCGCCCTGTTTCAGCCGGTACTCGGCGAGCACCGACTTGTCCGGGTTGACGATGACGACGTCGTTCGTCCCGTCGAGGATCAGGAGCTCGTTCTCGCGGATGAGCGCGCGCCCGTTGTGCGTGGCCGCAACAGCCGGCACCGCGAGGCTCCGGGCGACGATCGCCGTGTGCGAGGTCACCCCGCCGAGATCGGTGACGAACCCCGCGTAGCGATGGGTCTTGAACTGGATGACGTCGGCCGGCGAGAGGTCGTGCGCCACGAGGATCGTGTGCTGTTCGGCACCGGCCGGCGCCACGGCGCCGGGCTTGCCGAGGAGTCGCTTCAGCACCCGCTCGACCACCTGCACGACGTCCGCCTTGCGCTCGCGCAGGTACGCGTCCTCGATCTCCTCGAACTGCTCGATCAGCACGTTCATCTGCTGCGTCAACGCCCATTCGGCATTGCAGCGCTGTTCGGCGATGATTCTCCGCGGCACCTCCGACAAGGTCGGGTCGCCGAGGATCATCGTGTGCACGTCGAGGATCGCGCCGAACTCGGCGGGCGCGTCGCCGGCCGTCATCGTTCCGTGCAGACCCTCGAGCTCGGCGCGGACTTCCGCCAGCGCATTGTCGAAGCGCGCGATCTCGCTCTCGATCCGACCGACGGGGATCGTGTAGTGCGCGACTTCCAGCGTCGCGTGCGAGACGAGCTGCGCCCGCCCGATGGCGATACCGCCGGAGACACCTATGCCGTGGAGGGCGAAGCTCGGCACGTCGCTATTGGCCCTCGCCGAAGTAGTCGTTGATCAAGGCCACGATCGCCTCCATGGCCTCGGCTTCGTCGGGGCCGCTGGTCTCGAGCGTCACCGTCGCCCCCTTGCCCGCCGCGAGCATCATCACGCCCATGATGCTCTTCGCGTTCACCTTGCGGTTGTTGCGCGACATCACGATGTCGCACTGGTATTTCGCCGCGAGCTGCGTCAGCTTGGCCGACGCGCGGGCATGGAGTCCCAGTTTGTTGATGATCTCAACGTCGCGTTGCGGCATGGATCGGTTCCGCATTCATGTGCAGCACGCCTTCGCAGCCGCCGGTCACGGCCTTCTTGATCATCGTTTCCAGGTCGCGGCTGCGGTAGGTGAATGCGCGCACCAGCATCGGCAGGTTGACGCCGGCGATGCCCTCGACGCGTCCCGGTTTCAGCAACTTGCCGGCGAGGTTGGACGGCGTCGCACCGTAGATGTCCGAAAATATCATCACGCCTTTGCCGGTGTCGAGACGCTTGATCAGCTCGTGCGCGGCGGGCAGCAGCGCATGAGGGTCGTCGCTCGAGGCGACCGACAGCACTTCGAATTGCACCGGCCGGCCGCCGAGAACGTGCGTGACGGCGCGCGCGAGGCTCTCGCCGAGGCTGTCGTGCGCAATGATCAGGATGCCGATCATCGAATTTTCCCTTGTGGCGCGATTGCCTTCGGAAGCGGTTGCGCAGACGCGCCGGCGCAATCGCCGTGACCGATATCGATGTTAGCACGCAGGCTTCGGCCGCGAGGCCAGCCGCGCTGATCGGCACCGGTGCCGTTCGGCCGCCCCGGGGCTTCGTCGGGCGCGCCGGCCGGTCGCGTCAGGTCGAAGCCCGTTCGAGCGCGACCGCGAACATCGCGCCGACGTCGAACCCCGTCTGCTGAGTGATCTCGACGAAGCACGTCGGGCTGGTTACGTTGACTTCGGTAAGGCAGTCGCCGATGACGTCCAGCCCGACGACGAGCAGGCCCTCGGCCCAGAGCCGCGGCCCCAGGGCGGCAGCGATCTCGCGGTCGCGCGCGGTGAGCGGACGCGCGACGCCACGGCCACCGGCCGCGAGATTGCCGCGCGTCTCTCCCGCCTTGGGGATGCGGGCCAGCGCGAACGGGACGGGCTCGCCGGCGATGAGCAGCACGCGCTTGTCGCCGTCCGCGATTTCCGGAATGAACCGCTGCGCCATGACGGTCCGCGCGCCCTCCCGGCCGACGGTCTCGACGATCACGTTGCGGTTCGGGTCATCGGCGCGAACGCGGAAGACGGACGTCCCGCCCATCCCGTCGAGCGGCTTGACGATCGTGTCGCGATACGCCTCGATGAACGCATCGATCCGGGCCGCGTCGCGGGTCACGAGCGTGGGCGCGATGAACTCGCTCCACTGCGCGATCGCGAACTTCTCGTTGTGGTCGCGGATCGCGCGCGGCCGATTGAAGATGCGCGCGCCCTCGCGCTCGGCGGTTTCGAGCAGGTAAGTCGAGTACACGTACTCCATGTCGAACGGCGGGTCCTTGCGCATCAGCACCGCCGCGAAATCCTTGAGCGAGCGATCCTCGGGTTCGCCCGGGGTGTACCAGTCATGATCGTCCGCGTGCAGCGTCACCGGTGCGACGCGCGCCCGGGTCCCGCGCGCACCCCAGAAGATGTCCGACTGCTCGAGCGCAAAGATCGCGTGGCCGCGTTGCGCGAGTGCGCGCATCATGGACACGCTCGAGTCCTTGTAGGCCTTGAGGTCGGGCAGCGGATCGAGAATGAAAGCGAAGTTCATGGCGTTTGGCATGGCTGGGGGGGTCGTCATGCTACCGCATCTGCCGGGTCGCCGACGCGGCCGCGCCCAAGCGTCGCGACCCCGGCGAACTTTGTCGAATCCGGCCGGGTTGGCCGACGCACGGCCATGGCCACCGTGCGAGTGACCGCTTAGAATCGCGTGCCGGCCTGGCGCCCGGCATCCCGGCGATAATGGGTCCCTGGCCCAGGGCACACCGTTTGCCCGTGCGAAACCCCGGATCAATGCCGCACACCATCCACATGAAAGCCCCTCGATGACCCGCGAATCCGAACTCGCCCTGCTGAAGCAACGCCTTCAGGAGATCGACGACCTGCGCGGCGCCGGATCCGTGCTGGGATGGGACCAAGCGACCTACATGCCGCCGGGCGGGGCCGAGTCGCGGGGCCGCCAGCTGGCGCTGCTCTCCCGCCTTGCACACGAGCGGCTGACGGATCCGGGCATCGGTCGACTCCTCGATTCCCTCGAACCGTGGGCCGAGGCCCAGGGGACCGACTCCGACGCCGCAGCGCTCGTGCGCGTCACGAAACGGGACTACGACCGGGCGACGCGGGTTCCCGCCGCGTTCATCCAGCGGCTGAGCGAGCATGCCGCGGCGACCTACCATGTATGGGAGCGCGCACGGCCGGACAACGATTTCGCTGCGGTGCGGCCGTTGCTCGAGACGACCGTCGAGTTGAGCCGGGAGCTCGCGGGCTATCACCCCCCCTCCGCGCACCCGTACGACGCGCTCATCGATCTTGCCGAGGACGGCATGACGGTGGCGGCGGTGAGAGCGCTCTTCACCGAACTCCGCGCCGGTCTGGTGCCGCTGATCGAGGCCATCCGGGCGCGTCCCGAAGCCGACGACAGCTGCCTCAACGGCAAATTTCCGGAGAGTGTGCAGCAGGTGTTCGCTGAAAAAGTCATCCGCGCATTCGGCTATGACTACACGCGCGGCCGTCAGGACAAGACAGCACACCCGTTCATGACCAAGCTGGGCCGCGGCGACGTGCGCATCACGACGCGGTACCGCGACGACTGCCTGTCCGACGGCCTCTTCTCGACGCTACACGAGGCCGGGCACGCGATGTACGAGCAGGGCATCGACGATGCGCTGGACGGCACGCCGCTGTTCAGCGGCACGACGGCGGGAGTTCACGAGAGCCAGTCCCGGCTGTGGGAGAACCTCGTCGGCCGCAGCCTCCCGTTCTGGCGACACTGGTATGCGCCGCTCAAGGCCGCGTTCCCCGGGGTTCTGGACCACGTCGACGTCGAAACCTTCTATCGCGCGATCAACAAGGTGATCCCGTCGCTCATCCGGACCGAAGCCGACGAAGTCACCTACAACCTGCACGTGATGCTCCGCTTCGACCTCGAGCTGGCGATGCTCGAGGGCACGCTCGCCGTCGCCGACCTCCCCGACGCGTGGCGCGCCCGGGTTCAGAGCGACCTCGGTGTGATGCCCCCCGACGATCGCGATGGCGCGCTGCAGGATGTGCACTGGTACGGCGGCATCGTCGGCGGCGCGTTCCAGAGCTACACGCTGGGCAACATCATGAGCGCGCAGTTCTTCGCCGCGGCGCGGCGCGATCTCGCCGATCTCGACAAACAGGTTGGCGCCGGCGAGTTCGGGCCGCTGCGCGCGTGGCTGACCGAGCGGATCTACCGCCACGGGCGCAAGTATACGGCGCCCGAGATCGTGCAGCGCGCGACAGGAGAGCCGCTTTCCATCGCGCCCTACCTCGCCTACCTCAACACGAAGTACGGCGCGCTCTACGGGCTGTAGGCCTGTCCGTCACTCAGCCGTGACGGATTCGCCAGTTTGCGCGGCCCGTAGTTCCGGCGCCCGCGGCAGGCCGAGCCCCTCGATCAGGTTCCGCAGAACGTGCGGTAGCACGCTGTCATCGCGGCTGGCGCCGGCGCGGCATACGGCGCCAGGTCGCCACCCACGTCGTACGGCTGCCTGAGCGCATCGAGTAGCCGTTCGAAGGGTGCGAGGTCGCCCTCGTTCGACGCGGCGGCCAGCGCCTCCTCCACGCGGTGGTTACGGGGGATTACTCCGGGATTGACGCTCCGCATCGCCCGGGCGCGCTCGATGCCTGCCATCGCCGAGTCTTGCACTGCGTTGCGGTCCTCGCTGACGCAGCGTGCCTGCCACCGCGTCAGCCAGGCATCGGGGGCCTGCGCGCCGGCGAACAGCGCGCGCAGCGGCGCCTCGTCTCCGGCCGCGGCGTCGGCCAGCCGCCGCCACGCAAGCGTGAAATCCACCCGCTCCACATGAAGCAGGTTCAACCAGTCGTCGGCCAGCGCGGCATCGGCGCTGTCGTCGTCCGCTTCGCCTCGGCGCAGCCCGAGCTTGGCACGCTGTCCGCGGAGGAGGTGCCTGCGATACTGCGTCGGAAACGCATCGATGACCTCGGTGGCCATCACCATTGCCTGTTCGGAATCGTCGGACAGCAGCGGCAGCAGCGTTTCCGCCAGGCGTGCAAGGTTCCAGCACGCGATGTCCGGCTGGTTGCCGAAGGCATAGCGTCCCTGATGGTCGATGGAGCTGAACATGGCGGCGGGGTCATAGGCCTCCATAAAGGCGCACGGCCCGTAATCGATCGTCTCGCCCGAAATCGTCATGTTGTCGGTGTTCATCACGCCGTGGATGAAACCCACGTTCATCCACTGCGCGACCAGGGCAGACTGACGCTCCGCCACAGCCCGCAGCAGCGCCAGGACAGGCGTCGGTGCGTTTGCCATTGCGTGGTCGTGCCGCGCGATCGTGTACTCGGCCAATTTGCGCAGATTTTCCACGTCGCCGCGCGAGGCGAAAAACTCGAAAGTCCCGACCCGGATGTGGCTTGCCGCCACGCGTGTCAGCACTGCGCCCGGTAGCGCGTGCTCACGATAGACCGACTCGCCCGTTGCTGCGACCGCGAGCGCGCGCGTGGTGGGAATGCCCAGCGCGTACATGGCCTCGCTTACCAGCACTTCGCGAAGCATGGGCCCGACGGCAGCCTTGCCGTCGCCCCCACGGGCAAACGGCGTGCGGCCCGAACCCTTGAGGGCAATGTCGCGACGGAACCCCCGCCGGTCGATCACCTCGCCGAGAAGCAGCGCGCGGCCATCGCCGAGTTGGGGTGAGAACCCGCCGAACTGGTGGCCGGCATAGGCCTGGGCCAGCGGTTCAGCGCCGTCGGGCAGCACGTTTCCGGCGAACATCGCTGCCCCGGCGGGGCCCTCGAGCGACGCGGCATCTAGGCCGAGCTCTGCCGCCAACGCATGGTTGACGAACAGCAGCCGTGGCGCGGGCACGGTGGCCGGTTGCCAGGGCACGTAGAACCCTTGCAGGTCGCGAGCGAAAGAATTGTCGAAACGGAACACGGCGACAGCAGCCCTCGGCTGATAGGTTGTGGCGATGATCGAGTTTGCCACACCGCACCGCACCACATCCTGCCGCCGGCTCCCGACCCATGCGACGACGCGTCCCGACCTGCGGCCTGATCTCGGGTCAGGTAAACAAGACCGCGTCGACGCGGTCTCCACAATGGCCGATTCGCTGCGGTTGCCGCGAACTGCCGATGCTGCGAAAAGAGAGGTGGGCGGACTGAAACAGCATTTCGGTGATCGGGATCGGTTCCAGTTCGGCTACCAGTCATAGGGACTCGTCCTCCAAGCGGACGCTCACCGGCAATGGCCGGCCTAGAACAGAACCGTCGGATGACAAGGTCGCAAAAATCAGTCGTCTGACGGTGCTCGCGATCCAAACCTGCCCGTGCGGTTGCCGAACGCGGCCGGCTGCGGCGCGCGGCAACGTCGCCCGCAGCTCGCATCCGCAGGGCGAGAACGACTCGCAGCGCAGGCCCCTCGCAATTCCGCAAAGCAGTGCGGACCCTCCTTCAGGGGGTCCTAAACCGGAAGAAGTTGTGCCGCGGGATGAAATCGAGGCAGCCGCACGGCGTCAGGTCCTTGAGTGTGCAGGGCACCGGTTTCACCGTTTCGCCTTCGTTCCGTGAGTAGTAAAGCGCATCATCAAGGGGCATTGGCGGGATGAACTTCGGCACGTTTGCCGCGCTCCAGCGGCTCGCGCGGGGTTGCCCGTCGGCGCGGTAGCGCAGCCGCACGCTCCAGAAGTACGTCGAGCCGGGCTCCAGCGCCGTTTCGAGCCGATGTTCAGGGCGGTCGAGACCGTCACGCTGGTAGACGATCTCCGCGGGCGTATCGTCGACGGATTTCCACACCCGAAGATCGTAGCGAATGTCCGCGGCCTTGATCGTCGCAAAGCGCTTCTCGTCGTTCGCCGCCATCGGCGCGGGCACGCCCTCCCAAGCCAGCACCGGGTTCAACGACTGCACGACGGCGGTCGCCGGATGGCGCACGCCGAATAGCACGCCCTCCCATTCGAGCTTCGGTCGGGTCGGCTCGACGCCGCAGGTGTATGGCCGCGGCGGTCCGTCGAAGCCGACGAAGATCTCCGTTCGCAGAACCAGGCTGTCCACCATCCGCTCGGCGAGCGTCCGGTACGCACGCTCGATTTCCGCCTTCATGAGCGCACCGCCATCGCGCGTCCAGCCTGTCTCGTCGTGCGGCGGACTCAAGTAGACGAGTCCGCGCAGCGCGGTCGGCGCCCCGGTCGCCGTGTCGACGAGCCGCGCCTCGGCACTCAGGATCAGGCGGATGCCCGGATCGGAACCGCCTCGCCCCGCGAATCCGACTTTGACAAGCCGGACGTCGAGTGCCGCACCGTACCCGCGTTCGCGCAGCGACCGATAGTACGACGCATCGGTCGGCGACACAGGGCCCGCGTCCGCGACGATCTCGGCCCGGTAGGGCGACCAACGTTCAACGTCCGTCACGATGGCGGTGGCCGTGAGCTCAGGGAGCCGCAGTTCCGCGACGGCGTTGTCCATCACCTGCTTAATGGCGGCCACTTCATGGGCCGGAACAACCACCGACGCGCCGGCCGCCGTCCCTCCGACAACACCGATCACAACTCCACCCACGAAGATCGCGCTCATCGCCGCGGCCGCCGCCGCCAGCGTCGCCGGCCCTCCGAGCAACGCGAGCGGCGCCAACCCGTAGCCCGCCCACGCGCCCGCCAGCCCGCCGGCCAAGGCGCCTCCCGCGAGGGATTCAGGGTAACCGGGGGTGGCAAAGGCGGCCTTGGGCGCCGCAGCCTGCACGACGACAGCAATCGCACCCGGCGCTCCCGGCTCGTCCAGCGGGGTCCTATCGGCCCCCGGCTGGATCGATGCGCAGCCCGCGAGGGCTCCGATCCATAGGAGCCGCGCCATCGTACGCCCTACCTGCCGATCCATCGCACCCCCAGACCGCAGTCGCGGCGCACGCTTCAGCCACCCAGTCGCACCGTCAATAGATGTGCGATTTCATCCTAATCGCAGTGAGCCTCTAGGAATTGACGGTGGTCAAACAAGGATGGCATCGCGCGCTTGTTCATCGGACCTACGATGTCCGCTCCCTGACGAGTGGCAGAGCGCGGGTTTGGGTCGAAGCAAAACCGTTGGCAATCGGACCGGGTTCGGCCAACACCGGAAGTACGCTGGCCGAAATTCGTACGCAGGGAATGGCCGGTCTCACGTGCGGATTCAACCGGTGGATGCAACACACTATGGCCTGAGCCATGAGAGGAGTGTTGCAGATGAGACCTCGGATCCATTACACGGAGAGCCAGAAGGCGCTGATGTGGGAGCGCTGGCAGAAGGGCGAGTCGCTCCAGCAGATCGCCCAGTTGTTTGATCGGAACCACTCGTCGATACAGGGGATTTTGGCCGCGACAGGCGGGATCCGTCCGGCCCCCCGCAGCCGCTCCCGATTGGCGCTGACCCTGGCGGAACGGGAAGAGATCTCGCGCGCGGTGGTTGCGGGTCATTCCATGCGTTCGATCGCAGCGCAACTCGGCCGAGCGCCCTCCACGATTAGTCGGGAGATCAAGCGCAACGGTGGCCAAGAAGGCTACCGAGCGAGTCGGGCCGACCAAGCGGCCTGGGATCGAGGCCGGCGTCCCAAGGCCGGTAAACTGGCGGCGAACCGAGTGCTGGCGCGCCTCGTGGCAGGCAAGCTCCGACTGCAGTGGTCACCCGAGCAGGTTGCCGGTTGGCTCAAGCGCACTTATCCAGACGATACGAGCCGTCAGGTGTCACCGGAGACCATCTATCGCAGCCTGTTCATCCAGGCCCGCGGCGCCCTGAAGAAGGAACTGGTCGAGCATTTGCGGCGCAGCCGAGTGATGCGCCGGTCGCGCCATCACACCCAGAAGACGGACGATCACGGCCGCATCACTAACACCGTCTCGATCAGCGCGCGTCCGGCCAACGTGGAAGACCGGGCGGTGCCCGGTCACTGGGAAGGCGACCTGTTGTTCGGCAGCAGGAACAGCCAGATTGCGACGTTGGTCGAGCGTCAGACACGCTATCTGATGTTGGTGAAGGTTGCCGGCAAAGATACCGAGACCGTCAGCGACGCGTTGATCAAGAACGCGCGCAAGTTACCGGACGAGCTCTACCAGTCGCTGACCTGGGACCGCGGCAAAGAGATGGCCGATCACAAACGCTTCACCCTGGCGACCGACATCAAGGTTTACTTCTGCGATCCTCAGAATCCCTGGCAGCGTGGCAGCAATGAGAACACGAACGGGCTATTGCGGCAGTACTTCCCCAAGGGAACCGACCTCTCAGGCTACTCGCAAGCAAAGCTCAACGCCGTGGCCAGAAGATTGAACGAGCGTCCTAGAAAGACTTTAGACTTCGAAACACCAGCTGAACGATTCCACCAAACTGTTGCGTCGATCCGTTGAATCC
>Ga0209048_10000506_pt1 | contig 41529 bp, 39 predicted proteins | sample FrelakmetCRP12CR_FD_187146 | JGI IMG/M metagenome (GOLD analysis project Ga0209048, IMG submission 187146) | Freshwater lake sediment microbial communities from the University of Notre Dame, USA, for methane emissions studies - CRP12 CR (SPAdes)... | ecosystem: Environmental > Aquatic >...
CTTGGCGACGAGCAGCACCGCCACCGCAACGCCCGCCGCCCCGGCCACCACCAGCTCCCCGACGCCAGCCAGCGCCCCGAGCAGAAACGTGGCGAGCGCCGCGATCTCCGTCGTCGCCCCCAAGTCGCCGGTCGCGGAGCCGCGGATGTACGAGACCACCGCCACCGCCGCGACGCCCACAAAACTGGCCACCACCAATGCTGGGCCGACGCTGTCGAGCAGCAACATGGGCACGGCGCCCGCGAGGGCGATCAAGGGAAAGGTGCGAATCCCAGCGAACAGCTGATGCGTCTTGCGCGCCTCGGCGCGCTCGCGATCGAGGCCGATGAGGAATCCGACCAGCACGGCAACGAGCAAGCGCTCGAATGCGACCATGGCTGCACTCTAACGCGAGCGGCGCATCCGAGCGAGCCCGCAGCGGAGCTTCAGCTCGATGGGCTCAAGACGCGTTCACGCACCGCACGGCGCCCCCTCGAAGGCGCCACCGCCGCCGACTGGCGCGCCGTGGCTCGTGCAACCGGTGTTGGTGACAGTCACAACTGGGCGGTGTCGTGCTCGGCGTGACGATTGGCGCAGGAAGTGCGACGGCACCTCAGACGGGCAACTGCGCGGTCACACGGGTGCCCGCGCCGGGAGTCGACTCGACCGTCAGGTTCCCACCCAACAAACGCGCGCGCTCGCGCATACCAAGCACCCCACCTGCGGCCCGATCAGCCGCGGCCAACGCGGAGTCGAAGCCCTTGCCAGTGTCGATAATCTGTATCGTGAGGGTGCGATCCTCCACCCACAGGCGGACGGTGGCCTGCGTCACCCCTGCGTGGCGGGCCACATTGGTCAGCGCCTCCTGCGCGATCCGATACGCGCCGGTTTCGATTTCCGGCGCGAACCGCCGGTCCAGTCCGTCGTGTTCGATGTGCATCTGGATGGTCGATTGGTGAGAGTAACGGTCGACCAGCCACAGCAGGGCGGGCAGCAATCCCAAGTCGTCCAGCATCGCTGGCCGGAGGTCGAGCGAGAGATCGCGGACCCGCGCGAGCAGATCGTCGAGGTGCTGTCTGGCTTCGCGCAGACGGGCCTGTCCGGCCGGCGGCGGAATCCGGTCGATCGCATCCAGGCTGAGTTTCAGTGCCGTCAGCACCTGTCCGACCTCGTCGTGCAGTTCGCGGGCGAGGTGCCGGCGCTCAACCTCTTGCACCTCAATCAGCTGTTGCGAGAGCGCCGCAAGCCGTTCACGCCCGGCACTCACCTCCTCGAATAGGCGACTTTTCTCCACGGCAATCGCCACCGCATTGGCGACTTGGGTGAGCGGCCCCATCTCCCCGCTCTGGCAGCCGTCCACCTCGCGCCAGAACAAGCTCAGGACGCCGACCACGTCGCTGCCGGCGCATAGAGGCAGCCTGACGACCGAACGAAATCCCAGCGCGTACGCGACCCGTACAATCGGGTACTGCAGCTCGGTCGTCAGATTACGCACCACGGAGGGCTTCCCAGCCAATACATCGGTGATGGCTGGGAACTCTGCGGCGCGCAGACGCGTGTCCGGGCTCGCACCGGGTGCCCACGGGGCATCGGTTGCGACGAACGACAGCCACTCACGGCACTCGTCAAACAAGTTCAGGCTAACGGCCGCGCACCCCGCCAGCTCTCGGAGTCCGGCACGCACCTCGGGGAACGCGGCTTGCACATCGAGATGCGTGTTGATGACGCGCAAGATGTCGTTGATTATTGTGGTGTCGCGTTCATGACGTTGCCGCATCTGCTCGGCATGCTGACGCTCCGTGATGTCCTCGGAAATGCCGAGGAGGTAGGCGGGCTCCCCCTGGTCGTCGAGGATCGGAATCTTTTTCGTGTGCAGTGTCCGCTCACCGTGTTGTGCCGTTTTGATCGGTTCCTCGGGGATGTCGAGCAGCGTCTTGTTGTGCAGAACGGCGCGGTCCTTCTCGGTAAAAAAGTCCGCCTCGGTTTTCGGAAAAAAGTCGTAATCATTCTTGCCGATGAGGTCGGCACGTCTGTAGCCGAGGAGCTCTTCGCCCGCCCGGTTGAAGAGGACGAACGCCAGGCTCTTGGCGTCCTTGACGAACACCATATTCGGGATGTTCTCGACGATCGAGTCCAGGAATGCCTTGGTGCGGAGGAGTTGCTCTTGCAGTCGCTTGCGCACCGTGATGTCCCGCTGGACCGCGACCCAGACGGTGCCGAACTCGGCGTGCGTGAAGGTGGAGATGCTCGCATGGGACCAGAACAGCGTGCCATCTTTCTTACGACTGTAGACCTCACCTTCCCATCGCCGGTCGGCGTCGAGTGCCTCGGCAATCTCGCGGGCGGTTTCTTGCGGACTCTTGTCGGTGGGTGCGTTGACGATCGAGATGTGTTTGCCGACCAATTCACCCGACGAGTAACCGAACAGCTGCTCGAAGCGTGGGTTGTTGAACACGATCACGCCGTCGCTGACCCTGATGAGCACGACGCCCTCACCCACATGGCTGAGAATTTCATTGCTGAGGCGCACGGCTTCCGCCGCCTGGCGTTGCGTGCGACGTGGAGTTCGCGCAACCACACTGCTCGTGTAGCAGACGGCCGTGATCAGCTCAAAACGTTACGCTCATGAACCACGTCACCGCTGACTCGGCCCGTTGCATTGCGGTCCAGTCTGGCAGTAGCGATCGGGGAGCCTGAGCCATAGGTCCGTAGTGGTAGCATTTGGCGTGACCGTTCAGGGCAACGAGGACGTAGGATCTCAGGCACCTGTGGGGCGTGCCAGTGGGTCGGCCGACCTGCGCCGCGCCGCCGCCGCTCCGGCATCCTGGTTGCGGACGGGCAGCGGTTCAGCCGCGTGGCGCAGTTCGGTAAACGATGCCTCCACGTCTTCGACAAACGTGTGCACATCGGGCACCAGATTCCAATCGGCATTGAAGCCCCAGCACAGGCGGCCGGCATAGCTGAACAGTGCAATGCCCAGGGCTTGATTGTCGAAGAGCGGCACGAGCGGATAGCCTTCGAGGAATCGGGCACCGAGCATGTAGAGGGGGAACTGTGGTCCCGGCACGTTGGTGACCAGCAAGTTGTAGGGGCTCACGCGGCTCGCGAAGCGCGCGCCGAAGGTCACGAGCGCCGGGCCGCCCCAGTCGGCGACCTGCATCAAGACGTCGGTGCCGAGGGCCTGCTTGCTCTGCTTGAGCGTGGTGGTCAGCTCACAGACCTTCGCCAACCGGCGGCGCGGGTCGCGTTCTTGGATGGGCAACTCGGTGAGCCACACGGAGGCGCGGTTGCCGAGCGCCAGATCACCGGGGGCGCGCATATTCACCGGCGCCGCGACGCGAAAGTCGAGGCCGCGGACTGACACGCGCCGCCGCTGCAGGAACCGCCGCACCGCGCCGGCCACGGTCGCCAGCACGACATCGTTGACCGTTCCACCCAGGCGCGCCTTGACCGCTTTCACCTCCGCCAGGTCCAGGCTGAGCCAATCAAAGCGGCGGTAGGCGCCGATCGGTTGGTTGAGTGGCGTGTTGGCGGCCCCGCGCAAGCCGGCGCGCAGCGCAGTCCACACCGCCGCCAGGCGCTCGGCAAAGTCCGGCAGCACGTTGGCGGGGGCGGCGGCACGGCTCGCGGCGAGCGGCAGTCTCGCCCGTCGCAGCACGTCGTCCCGCAGCAGCTCGACGCCACTGGGGATACGGTGCGGGTGCCACCGGGGCGGCGGCTCGATGGTGGCGTCCGGCGTAGTGCGCAGCGTCACGGTCGCCACATCCACTCCCGAAATGCCGTCGACCATGCAGTGGTGCGCCTTGGTCACGGTGGCGAAGCGCTGCCCTGCCAATCCCTCGACGACCCACAGCTCCCACAAGGGCTTTTGTCGGTCCAGCGGCCGCGACAGAATGTCCGCGGCGACCCCCTTGAGCTGCTGCTCGTCCCCCGGCCGCGGCAGGGCGATGTGCCGCACGTGGTAGTCGAGATTGAAGTGTGCGTCGTCGACCCACACGGGCTGACGCTCGATCGGGATGTACGCGAGGTGCTGCCGGTAGCGCGGGATCAGATGCAACTGCGAGGCGATGTATTGCTTGATGCGGGCGATATCGATCCCGCCCGCGCCCGTCATCAGTGGCTCGGCTTCAAAGATCGAGGCGCCCCCCACGTTCATCGGCGTGGTGGGACCCTCGAACACCAGGAACGACGCATCCTGTCCTGACAATCGTTGGTAGTCGTCGGCCATACGCGCACCGTGCTGATCGCGGAGCGACTCCGCTCTCCGCGACCCCCTTTGCTGGTTCGGCAAGAACCGGCCTTACACCTCCCCGTCACTGCTCACTGACACTCCTGTCTGCGTGGTCACGCCTTGGAAGCGGCGACGCACGCCACAGTCCTGCCGCCGTCCCGATTCCCCCCGCTACTGTCTCCGTTCGAGAGGAACGCATGGGAGCCACCGGCTCATAGCGGCACGCCTCGTCGCAACGGCCATCAGGGCCACGGAGTGAGCACCGCTGAACCACGCGATAGACCAGCCCGGTCACCACCGACTCCACGAAGTCCACCTCCGCGCTGCGGTGCCTGCCCGCACACCACACCGTGCGGCTGACGGGGTGGGGTGGCACGCTGTCGGTGTCACGCATCAGCACCAATATGGCCGCGCACAGCGCCAGCAGCAGTCCGACAGACAAACTGAAGACGATATACGGGTCGTAGGTTGCAAGCAGGTCCATGGTCCCACTCCCTTTCAGCCGTCGAGGCCACCTTACCCAATTAGCTCATTGTGTGCCGTAGCCCTCAGCCAGTCCTGGCGTGAGTCCATCAGTCTGCTCGCCGGTCCACGCCGCACCGCGCTTCCGAGGTGCGGGAATGGTCGCTGGAGAGTCCTTATCAGATCCGGTAGCACGACGGCGGTAAGGCTGCCGTCGGGGTTACTTACCGAAACGCGACAAAGACGCTGTGTCGAAGAACCCGGAGGGGAAAGTCACGTGGAAGTCGAATTCGGACTTCGGATTCGACTTCGCCCCTAACACCGTGGCCTGGTTGCGTTTGAGGTTCTCGACGCACTGGAAGCCCATCGCCGCTGCCTGGTTGTAATCGGAACTGCCATCGGGGCGTTTGGACTCCGCCGGCACCGACCCTGACACCTGCATGGTGTTGACCAGTTCGCCGCTCCAGGTGAACTTGCGGCCCCACCCGCCCTGATAGGTTTCCTTGTCGATGTACAGTTCGATACGGCCGAACAGGTAGTAGTGGTCCCGCGGCTCAGCTTCGATGACCCACATTGGCCGTTTGACCAACCCGAAGCTGATGGGCGCCCACGCGACGCCCTTCCAGTTCGAATCCATGTACCCGAACAGCTTGAGATCCGGCCAGTCGATGTGCCAGCCGCCGCTCGGCAACCAGACGGCCGGGGTGGTCTCGTGCCGCAGGCTGACCGGATCGCAGAGGCGCAGCATTTCGGTTTCGCCCTTCATCGTCCAGACGAAGTCCTCCACTTTGCCGTCGAAAAACGGTCCGTCATCCTGGCTCGCGTCGGACCCGAGAAAGCCGTCGGAGCGGTTCGCTGGGCTGACAGCGCGCACGCGCCGCAACGCGGGGACAAACGTCCAGGTGTTATCTCGCTTCGTCGGATCACGAAAACGCCAGGTGAGGGCCGCGGTGCCGTTCAGGTCGGCCGGCGATGTCACATTGACGAGTTGTTGTGTCGACAGATTTAGTGGATTGGGTGGCCGCTCATGCTCCGACATGGCATCGTAGTAGGCATAGTTGGTCACAATGTCCAAGCGCCGATCGAGCCCCTTGGCATTGACCAGGTTCAGCTGTGTGGCCACCTTGAAGTTTCCGAAGTACCAGGTGCGGTAGTAATGGTTCCACAACACCATGGCGCCGGCGCCGGGAGCCTTCGGATCGATGGTCGGAAAGGGAAAACCCAGGATGTACTGGGGTTGCTTGCCGGTAGCTTTCTCGATGATGTCTCCACGCTCACCGATCGCGTACTTACCCTCGTTCGCCTTGCTGGCGGCCACGAAGTCCTTGGGCCAGACGTAGGTGTCGGGTTTCCAGGGAATGATCGGGTTGGCGTACTCGCCCTTCTTGTAGTGCTCGAGCACCTCCGGCGGGAGCAACTTTTCCGCCTTCTGCCAGTTCGACTGGCTGAGGATCTCGCCTGGCTGGAGCTCGTCATCTGCACGCCCCGGCAGGGCAACGAGGAGTACGCACAACGGAACCCCGAAAATACAGGCTCGGAGCGTCATCCGTAGGGCGCGTTGAACGATAGTCATTAAGCCTCCCTCCCTTCTCCTGCCCATGCCTATGACGAACCACGCCAAAAGTCGAATTGGACCGCCGGGGAAAGTTGGGGACGGAGAGTGGAAGCTAGCGACGGCAGCGCCACTAACCAAGAAGCTCGGCATCCGCCGCACCGGCGATGGATCGTAGTTGGGTAAAGTTGCGCGGGTGACAGCACGACACCCGCAAGCGCTATCCGCCCGCGAACCGTGATGCTTGCGGGCCTTCCGCCTCAGAGAAAGCACTGACAGCCGGGGAGCTGAGTTGAATAAGGAGAGTCGTTGAAGCTGATACGTTCGGGGCTCGGCAGTCTAGTTCGTATTCGTAAAGCCGCCGGCTGAGCTGTCGTAGGTCCACACCGTGCCGCCGTCCGTATGCAGGGAGGTGCCGGTGAAGACCGACCCCGCCGCCGTAATCTTCAGCTGCACGTCTCGCGACCTCTGATATCCGTGCAAGGACCCCTCGCAGCTCGCTGCATCAGAACAGCTGAGGTAGGGCAGACCCTGCGCCGCCAGGTATTCTTCCGCTGCTGCCGCATTGCGTAGGTCGGCTCGGGAGCGGCTATCGAAGCCTCGTTGACGGTAGGTTGCGTATTGCGGAATCGCAATCGCGGCCAAGACGCCGATGATTGCGATGACCACCAAGAGTTCGATCAGCGTGAAGCCTGCGTTAGCGCTTGTTCTTTTCATTGTTTAGACCTGTTTAGACCACTCTTCTCTTCGGCTGATCGGTCTGATATTCGCCTTCCTCTTGGCTTTACCCAATTGAACTAGAACTCCGCGAACTGCAACCTCTGTACCAGGGTTGGGGGGCGCGCCGAGCAGGCTCAGCACTAGGCCAACTCAGGTACGGTGGCAGCGATACAATATCGAAGGCCAACGAAATGACAAATCTTGGCCGACCGTTTATTGACGGCATTGCCCCTTGTAAGGAGCAAATTCCGGCCTTCGCAGTCCCCACCCCGGTTGCCTTGAGCCTTCGAATCCCGAGTCGCCTGCCACTCGCTACTCAGTTTCGAAGTAGATGTTCTTGATCTCGGTGTAATGCTCCATGGCCTGCATGCCGAGTTCGCGGCCGACCCCAGACTGCTTGTAGCCGCCGAACGGCGCCTGCAGGTGGACACTCGACGACGAATTGACCGACAGCACGCCCGTCCGTACTGCGCGTGCCACACGCAGCCCGCGCTTCAGGTCATTGGTCCACAGCGACCCCGAGAGCCCGTAGATCGTGTCGTTGGCAAGCGTGATGGCTTCGTCCTCCGTGTCGAATGTGAGGATGACCGCCACCGGCCCAAAAATTTCCTCGTCAACGATCCGCATACGCGGCCGGGCATCCGCGAACACCGCCGGGCGCAGAAAGTACCCATCGCTTGCCGGTCGGTGGCCGCCACACACAAGGCGGGCCCCTTCAGCGTGACCGACCGCGATGTACGTCTCCGTACGCTCCCGCTGACTCGCAGACACCAAAGGTCCCATCTGTGTCGACTCATCCAGCGGGTCACCCACCACCAACTTCTCCGCCGCGGCAGCCATGGCCGCCACGAACTGATCAGCGATGCGGCGCTCGACGATGACGCGCGACCGTGCACAGCAGTCCTGTCCCGCGTTGGCAAACACCGATGCAACGGCCTCACGCGCCACCACTTCGATGTCGACGTCCGCGAAGATGATGTTGGGTGACTTGCCACCGAGCTCGAGCCCGACACGTTTGATCGTTGCCGCGGCGGCAGCCATGATCGCACGCCCGGTAGCGGTTTCGCCCGTAAAACCGATCTTGGCGACGTCGGGGTGCGCCGCAAGCGCCGCGCCGATCGATGCGCCTGGCCCCGGCACAACGTTGAGGACTCCAGGTGGAAGCCCCGCATCGAGTCCCAACTCCCCGAGCCGCAGCGCGGTCAGCGGCGTCAAGCTCGCGGGTTTCAACACGACGGTATTTCCGCAGGCCAGCGCCGGCGCCAGCTTCCACGTTGCGATCACCATGGGAAAGTTCCACGGCACAATGAGACCGACGACCCCGAGTGGGTCGTGCAGGGTGATGTCGAGACCGGCCTTCTTCACGCCGATCGTCTGGCCGAAGAACTTATCGGCGGCACCCGCATAGTAGCGCAAGGTGTCGGCGACGTGCCCCGCCTCCCAGCGGGCGTCGCCAATCGGCTTGCCAACGTTGCGCGCCTCCAGCGTCGCCAACTCCTCCGCGTGCGCCCGCACGAGGTCGGCAAAGCGATACAAGATCTCGGCGCGTGCAACAGCATTTCGCCGCGCCCACTCGGGGAATGCAGCTTTCGCCGCGGCCACCGCGGCATCGAGGTCAGCTGGCCCCGCTGCAGCCACCTCATCGAAGGGGGCACCGCGCCCGGGTTCAATGACGCGCATCACACCCGCGCCCGCCGGGCGCCGGTCAGCGATCAGTAGTGGGTGCATGAGAGACTCCTCCTCGGCATCTAATCCACAGCAACCTCGGCGAGCACCGCGGCAGTATGCGGCAGCGGGACGTTACAATCATCGCGCGCCAAGAGCGCCCGAAGCTGCACCAGATCGTGTTCCTGGTCAATGTCGAAGCTGCGCGGCAGCAAGTGGACGCGCAACCCTTCGGTCGCCGCCTTGCGCAGCGTCTCGACCATCACCTGGTCTGTGCCCATCGGGATATCGGTGAAGACATCATGCGGCGCTCGCATCGCCACGAGGTAGTAGCCGCCATCATCGGTCGGACCAAGCACAACGTCGGCGGAATCCAGCTGCGCCTCTGCTTCGTCCAACCAGTCGTCGCGGACGTGGGGCACGTCGGCGCCGATCATGATGATTCGCTCGTAGCCTTCACGGGACAGCGCGTGGAAACAGCTCCACATGCGCGCGCCGAGGCCATCGCCAGACTGGGGCAGGCAGCGCGCTCCAGGGCGCGTCAGGGCCGCAAAATCCGTATCGGGCGGGTAGAAGGCCCATACCAGCGTCCGTTGTCCGCCCGCGAAGCGCGCGTCGATGTCTTTGAGGAAGGCGCGGTACAAGCGGTATGTTCGCTCGGCACCGATCGCGTTCGCCAAGCGCGTTTTGCCCTCTCCGAGCCGAGGATAGCGCGCCATCACCACGAGGGCGGATCGCATTCGACGTTACTCCTAGCTTCGCGACGTTAGACAGCCGCCGCAATTCACGCCATACATCACTCTATGGCAAAGAAACCGTCGGCCCAGAAGCCCGCTACGAAGAAGAAACGTACGACCGCACCCAAGTCGAAGAGGACAGCGACGAAACGCCCGACTGTTCCTCGGAAGCGTTTGCTGGCAGCGCCGTCTGCTGCAGCGCCGGTATTACCGCGCCGCGCTATCTTCGTAGACGTCGAGAACACCAGCAGCGAAGCCGATCTGTTGAAGGTACTCGACCACCTCAACGTAGATCGGGCGGCGCAGCGAACGGAGCTATTTGCGCTCGGCAACTGGAAATCCGTCGGCAGCCGAGTGGCCCGTATGCTTGCCAGCCTCGGCGCGCAGCTCATGCACAGTGCGCCGGCCGTCGGGGTCCGCGATTGGAGCGACCTGTGGATCGCCGTCGCCGCCGGCCGCTGGTTGGCAACGGCGATGCCCGGGGACATTCTCGACATTGTTTCTGACGACCGTGCCTTCGATGCAGTCGGTGATGCTGCCGCCGCTGCCGGTGTTGTCTTCCGCCGCACCTCGTATCGCACCGTTCCGAGCGCAGCGGCGGCACCACCAGCCGCCGAACCGCGACCGCACCGACGGCGGCGCGGTGGCCGCGGACGACGCCCGCCCCTCGCCCACCCTTCCATCACACACGAGCCGCAGCCGGCTCCGGCCGCCGCGCCCGAACGGCCGGCGCCGCCAGCATCGCACGTCTCAGACGAAGAAGCCCACGGCGCATCGCACGAGCAAATCAGTGCGATACTCGGCCGCCTGGCAGGAGGAACGTCCCGCTGGATCAACCTGGATGTGCTGACCACCGCCTTGAAGTCCGAGGGCTTCACGCGGCCACCCGGTTCGCCGCGACTGGTGACGCGTCTGCGCCGGATGAAGGACGTCGAGGTGTCGGCGAACGGGATGGTGCGATTGGTCAGTGGCGTTGCGGGACCGCCCGCGGAGTTCCCCACCTCTGCGAGTGAGCCGCCACGACGCCCACGGCGACGCGGCGGCCGCGGCCGCCGCCGGCAGACAACGGCGAATCCCGCCGTGGAACCGGCACCGAGCAGCGAGGTGCAGTCGTAAGCAAGCGGCCGGGCGTGTCGTGTGCTAGAGTGTTAACATGCAACGCCTGATCGATGCCTGGTTCGAGGTCGGCCGCGAGCAGCACCCGCAGCAGTACCGGGTGCGCACGCACGACGGCTGGCACTTGGCGCTCTATCGTTACTTGCCAACGAAGCGCAGCCACCGCACCCCTGTTCTCCTCTGTCATGGCATGTCATCCAACCGCTGGGACATGGACGGGCCCGGAGACATCTCACTCGCCCGCTACCTCCTGCGGCACGGATACGATGTCTGGATCGTCGAGCTGCGCGGCGCCGGTCGTTCGACACGCCCAACGTGGTGGAATGGCAAGCGCTACAACTGGCGGTTCGAAGACTACGTGCAGCACGACGCCCCGGCCGCGCTGCGCAAGGTGTTGCGGGAAACCGGGGCGCGGCAGATCCACTGGGTTGGGCACTCGATGGGTGGCATGATTGGCTACGCGCTGCTGATGACCCCGGTGCACGACAAGATCGCCAGCGCCGTGACCCTCGGCTCACCGACGATGAGCGACGTCGGCCACCCGGCGCTCGACTTCGGTCTACCGTACCGCGGCCTCCTGCGCCTGCTGCCCGAGCGCGTTCCCATCGGCACCTTGGCGCGGCTAGGGGCGCCACTCGCTCCGCTGCTGGCGCGCGGCCTGAGCGCCACCATCGCGGAGCTGGGCTGGCATGAAGGGAACGCGGACCTGCGCTTGCTCTGGACCCTCATGTTGACCGCAGTCGATGATCTCCCCGCGTCTCTGCTGCGCGAGTTTGCACGCTGGTATGAAACCAAGGCGATGAGCGACCGCTACGGGATGTTCGACTTCACCGAGCACCTCGAGCGCGTCACTACGCCGATCTTGATCATTGCCGGCAGCAAAGACGGTCTGACCCCACCGCGCGATCTGGAGCATGTCTACCAGCGCATCGCATCGCACGACAAGGCCTTCCGCATCATTGGGAAGCAGCAGGGCTGCGCGCGCGACTACAGCCACGCCGACCTGATCCTTGGTCTGCATGCTCCGACCGATGTCTACCCGGTCATTCTGCAATGGCTGGAAGCACACCGCGCGGCGCCACCAAGTCGACGCCGCGCCACGGTGCGCGCGCTGCGGCCCGTGGAGGACGAGTCCAGCGCCTCGCCGCGGTAGCGGCGCTCACTCGGCAGTGACGTACGCGCCCGTCGTCCCGCCATCGACGAGGAAGGTCGTGCCGTTGACGTACGACGACTCGTCGGATGCGAGGTACAGCGCTGCGGCGGCGATCTCATCGGCCTCCGCCAAGCGTCCCATCGGCAGATGCACCATGCGGCGCGCTCGGCGTGCAGGATCGGCCAGCAACGACTGCAGCAGCGGTGTATTGACCGGTCCGGGGCACAGCGCGTTGGCGCGAATGCCGCGGCGCGCAAACTCGATCGCGATCTCGCGCGTCAGCGCCAGCACCCCGCCTTTCGACGCGGTGTAAGCGCTCTGCGATGTCGCCGCGCCCATCACGGCGACGAACGACGCGGTGTTGATGATCGATCCGCCGCCGGCACGCAGCAGCGCCGGGATCCCGTGCTTGCAGCCGAGGAACACGCCCTTCAGGTTGACAGCGATGACGCGGTCAAACACGGCGTCGGCGGTGTCGACCACCGAACCGTCCTCGTCGGGGAAGATGCCGGCGTTATTGAAGAGGACGTGCAACGCGCCGAATTGCGCTTCAGCGAAGGCGATCATCGCTTGCACGTCGGCCGCACGCGTGACGTCGGCACGCACGAACGCGGCGGTACCGCCCGCAGCTTGGATCTCATCGACGGCGGCGCGTCCCGCTTCTTCGACCGCATCGACGACGACCACGCGCGCCCCCTCGCGGCTGAACGCCCGCGCCGACGCGCGGCCGATGCCCCCGCCCGCGCCGGTGATCAGTGCAACCTTGTTCTCCAGACGTGCAGGCATGCTTGACTCCTTTCTTCGTAGGGTGCGCCCTGCGCCCCCTACCGGGGACTTTTCATTTCCGCCCCGCCGCCGTTACTAACGCCGCAAACAAGCCCCGCTGCGGCGCCTCATCGAGCTGCATCTCCGGATGCCATTGGACGCCGATGCACCACGGATGCGTCGTGTGCTCGACGGCTTCGATGACGCCGTCATCAGCCCACGCCACGGCGCGCAATCCCTCTCCCATGCGATCGATCGCCTGATGATGCCACGAGCAGGCTGCAACCTCAGTGGCACCGAGGATGTGCGCCAAGCGGGTGTGCGGTTCTATGTGCACCGGGTGCAGCGACGCACGGCGCGGCGGCAGACGATGCGGCACCCCGCTACCGAATTGCTCGGGAAGATGCGGGTGCAACGTCCCGCCACACACCACGTTCAACACCTGCATGCCGCGGCAAATGCACAGGACCGGAGTCGCGCGACGCGCCACAATCGCGCGCGCCAATGCGAACTCGAACTGATCGCGCTCTTCGCACACCGAGTAGATGGTCTCGTGCGGTTCACCACCGTATGCCGAGGGCGCGATATCACCACCGCCCGCGAGAATCAGACCATCGACCAGGTCGAGCAATCGCTCGGGCTGCGCCTCGCCGGGCGGCAACACCAACGGCGTCGCCCCGGCAGCACGTACGCCGTCGACGTAGCCGCACGGCAGGGTGAATGCCGGCGGCTCACCGTCGCGTGCGTACGAGGAAATGCCGATCACCACGGGACGTGCCACGGCTCAGGCCCGTTCGAGAAAGCGGCGCCGCTCCCACGTGGTCACGACCTCGTCAAATTTGCGCTGCTCGGTGCGCGCGAAGTGAAGGAGGTGTTCGACGACAGCCGCGCCGAAGGCGGTACGAAACATCGCGGACGCCTCGAACTCCGCGATGGCTTCGGGAAGGGAGCCGGGGACGCGCGGCAACCCCTCGGCGGCGTAGACGTCACCGCGGAACATCGGCGGTGGTTCGATGTGATTCACCAGGCCGTCCAGTCCCGCCGCCAACGTTGCCGCGAAGGCCAAGTACGGGTTCCCGTCGGCACCTGGGATGCGGCATTCGACGCGCAGCGACGGGCCATGGCCGATGACCCGGAACCCGGCCGTGCGGTTGTCGTACGACCACGCGATGCCGGTGGGCGCGAACGAGCCGGCGCGAAAGCGCTTGTAGGAGTTTACGTACGGCGCGAACAGCAGCGTGCACGCCCGCGCATGCCGCATGAGGCCGCCGAGCCACCAGCGAAAGTGCTCGGGAAGTTGTGTCAGATCGCCCGCCGAGGCGGTGCCGCCGGCGAACAACGGCGTCTCGTTGTCTGCCGACCACAAGCTGGAATGCAGGTGCATCGAGCTGCCAGCGTAGCGTTCATCGAACTTGGCCATGAACGTCACCGCCAGCCCCTGCTGGATGGCGACCTCCTTGGCGAGCTGCTTGTAGATGACATGCCGGTCCGCCATTTCGAGGAAGTCGGTGTAGCGCACGTTGATCTCGTGCTGGCCGGGTCCCCATTCGCCCTTCGAGAATTCCACCGGGATCCCCGAGGCGTCGAGATGCCGGCGAATCGCGCCGATGAGCGGCTCCTCCTTGAACCCCTGCAGGGTGTGGTAGTCCTCGATGTACCAGCCGAACGGTTCGAGGTTGTCGAACCCCTTGCGGTGCGCCGATTCGTAGGTCTCACGCAGCACGAAGAACTCGAGCTCCGACGCGCCCATCGGTCGGATGCCGGCGGCCGCGGCACGTTCCAGCTGGCGCTTGAGAATGGTGCGCGGCGCGATCTCGACCAAGGTCTCGCGCTCCTCGTCGTACACATCGCACAAGACGAGCGCGGTGCGTTCGAGCCAGGTGGCCAGCCGCAACGTCGTCAGGTCGGGCACGCAGTGGACATCGCCGTAGCCATCGGCCCACGACGCGAAGCGGTAGCCCGGCACCGGGTCCATCTCCATGTCGCACGCCAGCAGATAGTCACACGCGTGCATCCCGTGACCGAGGATCTCGTCGCAGAAAAAGCGCCCGCTGATCCGTTTGCCGACCAGGCGCCCGTAGAGGTCGGGGAAGACGGTGAGCACCGTGTCGACCTCCCGGCGCTGCACGAGGTCACGCAACTCGGGCGCCGTCAGCATGCCGATCGGCCGCGTCTCCGCCATGCGCGGTTCTGTAGCACGGCAAGCCCGAACAGAGAACCGCAGGGTCGAAACCACCGAAGCGGTCTGTTGTTGCATTTCTTCTTGTTCCGTTATTTTCTCGGGCACCACGCAACGGAGAGGTGACGCATGCTGCAGTTTCCTGACGGCTTTCTGTGGGGCGCGGCAACCGCCGCGTATCAGATCGAGGGCGGGCACTCTGCGGACGGCAAGGGGCCGTCAATCTGGGACACGTTCTCACACATTCCCGGAAAGATCTTCGAGAACCAAAACGGTGACGTCGCGTGCGATCACTGCCATCGCTACCGCGATGACGTCGGGATCATGGCCGAGTTGGGGTTGAACGCCTACCGCTTCTCGGTGTCGTGGCCGCGGGTCATGCCCCGCGGCACCGGCGCGCCGAATCAGAAGGGGCTCGACTTCTACAGCCAGCTGGTGGACACGCTGCTGGAGCGCAACATCCGGCCGTTCATCACCTTGTACCACTGGGACCTGCCGCAGGCGATGGAAGACCGCGGCGGCTGGGGCGCGCGCGACACGGCGGCGGCCTTCGGTGATTACGCGGCGCTGATCGGTCGCACGCTCGGCGACCGCGCCAAGGATTGGATCACGCTGAACGAACCGCTTGCGTCGACCACCGCCGGCTATGTCTTCGGCATCCATGCCCCCGGGAAGCAGAACCCACAGCTCGCGTTCCAGGTGTCGCACCATTTGAACTTGGCGCACGGTCATGCGGTACGGGCGCTGCGCGCCGCCGTGCCCAACTCGCACCTCGGCATCACCGAGGTGTCGATGCCCGTCTACCCGGCAAGTGACGCCGACGCCGACCGCCAGGCGGCGCAGCGCTACGACGGTGTGGTGAATCGCTGGTATTGGGATCCGCCGCTGCGCGGCGCATATCCGTCGGACGTGCTGGAGCGCTTGGGAGCCCTTGCGCCCAAGATCGAGGACGGCGACCTCAAACTGGTGTCGCCACCGATCGACTTCTTCGGACACAATAGCTACACGCGCGCCGTCGTCAAAGACGATCCATCGTCAATGGTGATGGGCGCCACCCAGATCCCGCAGGAGAACACGCCGAAGACCGAGATGGGGTGGGAGGTGTACCCCAACCACCTGTACGACGCCTTGACACGCATCACGCGCGAGTACAACGCACCCGATATCTACATCACGGAGAACGGCGCGGCGTACGTCGACGAGGTTGTCAACGGTGCCGTCAACGACCCGCAGCGCACCGACTACCTCCGGACACATCTCATCGCGGCCCATAGCGCCATTCAAGATGGAGTAAGGCTGCGCGGCTACTTCTGCTGGTCGCTGCTCGACAACTTCGAGTGGTCGTTCGGCTACTCGAAGCGCTTTGGGATCGTCTACGTCGACTACGCGACGCAGCGCCGCATCGTGAAGGCGAGCGGGCGGTTCTTCGGTGAGGTTGCGCGGCGGAATAGGATCGAAGGCTGATGACCAGTAATCAGTGATCGAGTGATCAGTAGATGACACCATGCATGCCGCTAATCTGCGACTCGATCACCGGATTACTGATCACTCGATAACTGATCACTAGCATCCCCTATGCCCGCTATCTCCGCCGGCTGTCTGGTTGCTCGCGACGGGCTTCAAGGGATTGAAGTTCTACTGGTGCATCCGCGCCGCGCGACCTTTCAGCGGCCGCTGTTCGGCATACCGAAAGGGCTGGTCGAAGAGGGTGAATCCCTGGAGACGGCTGCCATGCGGGAAACCTACGAGGAAACCGGACTGCGGGTACGCATCCGCGGCGCGCTCGGCAGCGTGCGACAGAAATCCGGCAAGACCGTCCACGCCTTCTGGGCGACAGTAGCGCCCGAGAGCCAATCGGCCGTCGACGCGCACGGACGCTGTCAGACACCCGATGCCGAGAATGACGTGTGCCGCTTCTATAGCATCGAGCAGGCGCGCGGGTTGATGATTCCAGCGCAACGCGAGTTCCTCGACCGACTCGCGGCGCTGACGCGCGGCGGCACCGCAGCCTAGCCGCTGGCGTTCCCGTTGCAATAGGGCGTCAGCCTCGTAGGCGCGCGAGGCCAGAGCAAGACGGCCCGTGACGAACGGACGGCGCGCGAATATCACCAGCTACCCGCCGGCACGCACGGTCATAGTCAGCTGGTTGTCCTTGGTCACGCAGGTGATCGATTCGTCCAGCGAGTCCGTCGGGTAGTAGGACGCGAACCAGTTGCAGTGCTCATTGGTGTCGGTGAACGGACCGAACGAAAAGTCATTGTCGGTGTTGTTTTCGTAGTAGCACTGCCACTGAATCCCTTGCCCGGGCGCAAAGACGAGCGGCGGATTGTGGAGCACGAACGGCGGATCGTTGTATCCTGTGTAGTCGTAGATCTGCGCCCCACGCATGCCGTTGTCCCAGAGGAACGTGCTGAACTCCCGGCCGCGGAAGTGATAGTGGCCGGTTTCGCTGATCAGGTTGAGGGCCTTCGGGAAGACGCAGTTTGCCGTGAGCGTCGTGTTTGCATGGGCGGGAACGAAGACGTCCTTATCTTGGCCGAAGATGGTGCCGGCGTGATCCGTGATCGTACCGGGCTCAGCCTCCTGCAAGTTCATGATCGCATGCCCCTCGCCGACGGTCTCCAGCGAACCGACGTTGACGAAGTGCGTCTGAATCAACAATTGCTCGCCCGCGCGGAAATGGAACGCCACGCCCGGCGGCAGTTCCCAGTCGATTTGCCGCAGCTGCACAGGAACCACCAGCTCCCAGGTGCTGAAGTCGACCGCCATGTTGCAGACTTCGTAGTGATCCGGGACATCGAGCATCCGGTCATAGGCGCGGTAAAGGTGAACATGATGGCTGCCGCCGGTCACGGCAACTTGAATGCGGTTCACATCGAAGTCGACAGCGGACGGCAGCTTCAGAAAGTGGCAGCCGGTCTCTTCCTTGCCCCTCGGCACTGGCGGAGAAGTGACCTTGAGCTGCACGCCGCGCACCGGCGGCGGCAGGGTCAACTCGGTACCGTTGTTGCCCGCGGAACTCAGGTCACGGCCATCATCGCCCGCGACGACGCCGTTCTGCGGCGCGCCCGCGTCGATCCATGCTTTGATGATATCGGTGGTCGAGGGTGAGAGCGGTGCCGCGCCGTACGGCATCGAGCTCCCCATCCCCGATTGCAGGTTGCTGGTCACCTTGGCGTACAACAGGCTCATGTCAGATCGGCCCGGCATGATCCGCATCATACCGTCTGCCTTGGCGACGGGATTGGAGGGCGTCTGCTTCATCAGATCACCGTACGACTTCCCCTCGTCGAGCACCAAGCCCCCCGCTTGCCCGACGCTGCTGTGGCACGAACTGGAGGTGCAACTGACGTCGAAGACCTGCTTCTGAATGCGCTCGAAGGTTGGCGCGGAGTTGCTGCCGCTCGCCGTCGGCGCAACGTCACCGCCGCAGCCAGCCAGCCAGCCGAGCAACGCGACTGCGGTCGTAAGAGATACTGACACCCAAGCGATGCGAGAGCGTCCTCCACTGTCCGCCATACTCTGCACTATCGTCCACCAATCCAAGAAGCTGATACGCTTCTCGGCGGGGTCTTTCAAGGGCGTCCTTGGCAACGTGCCCGATTGGCACGCCAACTGCCTGCGCGCGGGTTGTTGATCGCGTACCGCACCCCAGGTAAACAGGGGCGGTGCGGCGCATGTGGCGCCGCCACGACTCACAGGCAAAGGAGGATACGTCATGGCAATCAGAGCTGGTGATAGCTTGCCCGCGGACCTGAAGTTGAAGGAGATGGGCGAGGGTGGACCCAAAGATGTCAGTGTTGCGGAGATCTTCAAAGGCAAGAAGGTGGTGCTATTCGCCGTCCCTGGGGCGTTCACACCCACCTGTTCCATGAAGCACCTCCCCGGGTTTCTCGAGCAGGCGAGCGCGATCCGCGCCAAAGGTGTCGACGAAATCGTGTGTCTATCGGTCAACGATGCCTTCGTCATGGGCGCGTGGGGCAATGCCAACAACGCCAAAGGCAAGGTGCGCATGCTCGCTGACGGCAACGGCGACTTCACCAAAGCCGTGGGCCTGAGCCTCGACGCCAGCGGCTTCGGTATGGGCTCGCGCTCACAACGTTACGCGATGATCGTCAAGGACGGGAAGGTGGAGCACCTTCTCGTGGAGCCCGGCCCCGGCCTCAACGTGTCGAGCGCCGAATCCGTGCTCTCCAAACTCTAAGCTGTTTGAGTCCTGGGGCTGAGTTTCGAGTGCCGAGCATGAAGCAGGTGGAGCAACGCAGACCGGCTGTGCTTTGACTCAGCGCTCCCGACTCAGCCCTCAGGACTCCAATGTCGCGATCGTTCTACGGCTGGCGCATCGTCGCCGTCGCATTTCTGACCCACTGCATTACCACCGGCATTGTCTTCTACAGCTTCGGTGTCTTTCTCAGTACATTGAGCGAGCAATTTAATTGGAGCCGCGCACAGGTGTCGTTTGGCTTCTCGCTGGTGGCGCTGTGCGGTGCGGTGTACTCACCGTTCGTCGGGCGCATCGTTGATCGTTTCGGGCCGCGGCCGTCACAATTAGCGGGTGCCGCTGCCATGGCCGCCGGCTTCTTCTGGCTGCACGGCATCAACAGTCTCATGGAGTTCTACGTGATCATGGGTGCGTTGGTATCGTTCGGATCGACGGCGCTTGGTCCGCTACCCAGCAACACCGCCGTAGCGAATTGGTTCGTGCGACTGCGCGGCCGTGCCCTCGGCATCTCGACGGCCGGTCTTTCGATGGGCGGCGTGATCTTCGTTCCGCTCACGCAGTTTCTCATCGACCGCTACGGTTGGCGAAACGCCTTTGCGGCGCTCGGCGTGTTCATTCTGGTGATTGCGGTGCCACCAGTGGCACTCTTCATGCGCCGCTCGCCGGAGTCGATGGGATTGCGACCCGACGGGGCAGCAGCCCCACGCCACGGTGTTGCGTTGGATCTCGATCGGGAGATCGAGCGCTCGTGGACGCCAGCGCAGGCGATGCGGCACCCGAACTTCTGGTTGATCGCTGCCGCGTTCGCGCTCACGGTGATGGGCCTCTCCGCTACGCTGCTGCACCTGATCACGTTCCTGCGTGACCGTGGCATTAGCGGCACCCACGCCTCCTGGGCGTTGGGCGCAACCGCCGGCGTCGGCGTGGTGGGTAAGCTCGGCTTCGGTGCGCTGCTCGATCGGTTCGAGCAGCGCACCGTGATCATGTGGTGCTTCGGCTTGCAGGCACTCGGCGTGCTGCTGCTGGTGGCCACGACCGGTTGGATGACCTTAGCGCTCTTCGTGCTGATCTACGGATTCGCCATGGGTGGCAACGCCACACTGCAGGCCACCGTCCTTGGCGAATGCTTCGGACGCTTGCACTATGGCGCCATCGCCGGCCGCATGAACCCCTTCATTGTGACGACTCAAGCTTTGTCGATTCCGCTCGCCGGCGCCATCCGCGATGCGACGGGGACGTACCTGCCGGCGTTCACCGCGATCTTTCTCGCCAACATCGGGGCGATGGCGTGCATCGCACGCCTGGACCCGTACGCAACACCCCACTGAGCGATCAGTGCCGCACCGTCGGTATCAGAAGAGGAGAAAGGCGGCGAGCGGATTCGAACCGCTGCATCGAGGTTTTGCAGACCTCTCCCTTAACCACTTGGGTACGCCGCCGCGAGACCCTCCCCTAGCACATAACCGCCGATGTGCAAATTCGCCAGCGAATTCTCCCCAGTTCACGCCGGAGCCGCAGTCGCGCCATGCGCGCAGGTGCGTTGAACTTTCGAACATCTCCAAGTATTAGTTTGCCGTGATGCACCGCGTGGCCGTTCCTGCCGTTGTCATTCCTTTGTTCTTCCTGGTCGGGTGTGCGTCCAGCTGCGATCACCATGATGAGGATAGCGCGCCAGCGGAGAGCGCTGCGAAGGTCGTCGCCGCACCAACGACGCTTGCGCCCCGCTCGCACGGGCTCATCGAGAGAGGCGACATACGCATTACGCCGTTGCGCGCGATCGAGGTGACGCCTCGCGCGCAGATGCAAGGACAGGGAGCCGGCACGCTCTCGGTCAGTGCCAGCGGCGATCCGGACTCAGGCGGCGTGCCATTGACCGTCAACTTTACCGCCGATGTGCAAGGCGGACCCCCAGACCTGCGCTACCGTTGGGACTTCGGCGACAACAGTCCGCCGGCTACCCAACTCACGACGCAGCACACGTACCGCTCGCCAGGCGACTTTACTGCAACTCTGACCGTCACAGGACCGGACGCCGAAGACACCGACGACGTCGCCATTCAGGTGTCCGAAGAGGGATTCGACGTCAGCATCGATGCCGACCCTGATGTCGGCAAGCCGCCGCTGACGGTGCACTTCTCAGCCGTGCTGGACGACGAAGATCAGCCGGGCCCGTTCTACTACCAGTGGGACTTTGGTGACGGTACGCACGACGTGGCCAACCCGACGACGCATACCTATCGGGAGGCCGGCCAGTACACCACCACCTGCGCCGTCACCAACGCGCAAGGGCAAACGGGACACGGCGAGGTCGAGATCCAAGTCGACGCCAGCGAGGAGGATCAGGGAACGCAATAGTCGCGTTCCCCGATCCATGGCACGGCTTACGCGACCTTGCGCAGCCGGAGTGGCGCTTCGAGCGCCTGGGCAACCACACTCCAGCGGTTCACGTACTGCGCGTATTGCCCTTTGTATCGTTCCCGTGCCGCATGGAGCGAGAAGGTCTTCCCGGACACGGCATCCCAGGGGATAATGAAGACCTCTTCGCGCGTTGGATGGCGCGGTTCCATCGCCATACAGTCGAACACGTCGGTGTACCGCTTGCCGAGCTTGCCGTGGTGGTGGAAATTGAAGTGCCACGAGCGGTAGTTGTATGTGTAGTGCCGACCACGAACAGTGACGTGATGTTTGCGCATGCGAGGGAATGCGACGCGCAGGGCAACCCGCACCCGATCGTTGAGCAGCAGGTCGTACCCTTGGGTGGCGGAGAGAGAGTGCACGCGATAGCCAGCCCGGCGCAAGCGCTCGGCGATGCGCCGTTTTGGAAACAGATGTTTCTTCACACGATTCATGAACAAATAGACGCTTTGCCCGTGGCGATATTCGATGCGGCCGACAGTCAAGACGGTCCACTGCTGCGCGATATCGTTTTGACTCCGCCACGCGAGTTCGCTAGAGTCCATCGTTGCACGCGGGTGTAGCTCAGTTGGCTAGAGCGTATGCTTGCCAAGCATAAGGTCGCCGGTTCGACCCCGGTCACCCGCTTTCCGGAGGGCCCTGGAAACCAGGGCCCTTTTGTTTCTGTTCGAATGCACGGATGTGGCGTTAGCCCCGGCTGGAAACCGGGCCCGGTCTGATCTAGACAAGGTCCGCAGGACCGGTCGTGTTGGAGGAACGAGTGTACGTCGCTGAGATCTTGGAGAAGTGCAGTAAGTTGGCCGCGCGTACCGCGCGCGCGTATCGTCGCTTGGCGGAGCGCTTCCATGGTGACGAGGAACGTGTCGAGCTCTGGCGCGAATTAGCGCTTGAAGAAGAAACCCACGCCGACGTGCTGCGGCGCGAGCTGCAATCGTTTCAGGAGCAGGACCAGAGCGGGTCGTTTCTACCCGAGTTTGCGGAGCGGCTGACACGGCTCGATGGTGAGATCGCCGATTTAGAGAAGCGCGCCGAAGCGGCACGCAGTGTCGACGATGCGCTGGCGGTGGCGGTAGCGCTCGAGCAGGCCGACCTGGAGGATCTGTACGACGACTTGGTGCTGCAGGGCGAGCCCGCCTTCAAGCTGATCTCGGAACGGATCGAGGCGGCGCTCGCCGCCAAACCACAGCGTACGGCGGCCGCCGGCTTGGCCCGCCCGCGCCGCCGCGAATGACCTCCTCAGCTGCGGTCGCGATACCCCAACGCGCGCTGCAGCTGCACCCCGAACGCTTCCATGCCGACCCACGTTGACGCGCGCCGCGAGGCGGCACGCGCCTTCTTCGAGTTCCTGGAGCGCGCGCTGACGGCAGACGAGACGCTGGCTGACAAGCAGTGTGTCCGACTGATCATTGAAACGGCGCAGGCCGAGCAGGCAACCAAGTCGCGCAAACGCTTCGACCCGGAGGACGTGTTTCGCCGCAAACTGCTCTACACCAAGATTGACGACGTGATCGGCGCGTGGTGCCGTAGACGAGAGATCCGCACCGACCCTTACAACGTCTTCCGGTTCGAGGGCCCCGAACGCGGTCCGACGCAACACCAGACCGCGATCGGTCCATCGCTCCCCTTCGTGAACCGCGCATTCGAACGGCTCGCCGAGGCGGTCCCCGAAATCGCCAACTGCGGCGCCAGGGTTGTGAAGGCCGCGCACAAGGCCATCGCACCGGCGTTCCGACTGCAACACCCGCTACCGTTTGGCGCCGCCGGCGACACGACATACGACGGCACACGCACAGAGTTGGAGCGGGGCATCTATCGAGTAGCCATGTACGCCGCGACCAGTGGTGATGCGTCGCGCAGCTGGCGCTATGACTGCGGTCTGTTCATCTTCTACAGCCTGCAACGGCCACGCACGCTCCTCGGCGCAGAGCTGTTTGATGCCTGGCCGGCGGTGCAGGCGCGCATCTGGGAATCCGGCCGCGTGTGGACTATTGTGCTATGAGAACCGGGTGGCTTTGTCTGGCGCACAATTTTCGGCATACTCCCGCTCCATGAAGATCCGATCCATTGCCTCGATAATGATCGTCGCCGCACTCGCCGGCTGCGCCACCAAGAAGCATCTGAGCGAGGACGAATACTTCAGCAACGCGACCGAGCACTTTCGCAGTGGCGCGCTGACGCTGGCCGTCGACGAGTACCATGAACTGCTCGACCAGTACCCGTTCAGCGACCACAACGAAGAGGCCGAGCTGAAGATCGCGCACGCACACTATCTCGCCGGAAACTACCCGGAAGCGATCGTCGCATTGACCGACTTCCAACGGCGCCATCCGACGAGCGCCCACCTGCCGTTCGTCGGCTACTCGTTGGGCATGTGCTACGTCCAGCAAATGGGAACGGCCGACCGCGATCAGACGGCCGCCCGCAGCGCGCAGAACTATTTCCTCACCGTCTCGCAACAGTATCCCGATAGCCCGTTTGCCGAGTTGGCGCGCATCGAGATGGCGCACTGTCGTGAACGCCTAGGCGAGCACGAGCTGTACGTGGCCAACTTCTACGATAAACGGGGCAACCGGCCGGCTGCGGAGGTCAGGCTGCTGACGCTCGCCTCGCGCTACGAGGAAACTGATGCGTCAGCTGATGGCCTCCTCCGTCTCGCCAGCATCTATCGCGAGGAGAATAACACCCAGCAAGCAGTGCTGGCCTACCAGGCAATCACCAAGTCGCACCCCACGAGCGCGGATGCTATCACGGCGCGCCAAGCCCTCGAACAGCTCAACGCAAACACCGATCCCGTAGGCGACCCGGTAGACGTGCTGCTGGCGGAGAACGGCCGGCGGCGCAGCGAAGGCAGTTTCGAAACCGTCCAGGTTCCCGGACTCGACACTACGCGCACCGCGCGCGCGCCGTCAGGAGCCGTGCCGGCAGCCCTCGGACCCCAGAGTAATCCGTTCGGCCGCAGCAACACCGGCGGCTTCGGGGGCCGGGGATACTGACCGATTCCACTGGGTCGAGGCTCGCTGCAGTAGGAGATTCCGTGGAGCACAGTGAGCCCTCTGAGTCCACAAGCCAACCGCTCGCTGGGGCCCGTGAGCGCCTCGCGTCGGGGCGTGTTTTGATCATCGGCGTCGGCGGACTGGGGACCCCCGCAGCGCTGCAGTTGGCCGCCGCCGGGATCGGAACATTGGGGCTAGTCGACAGTGACACCGTGGATGTGTCCAACCTGCACCGCCAGATCCTCTACCGCACGGCCGACCTCGGGCGATCAAAGGTCGTGGCGGCCGCGGAGCGGCTGGCGGCCGCTTATCCCTCCGTTGCCGTGCGCTGCTTCCCTCAGCGTCTCACCGCCGACAACGCCGCCCACCTCTTCGGCGACTTCGACTTCGTCATCGATGCGACGGACGGCAGTGCCTCGAAGTACCTCGTCAATGACGCCGCCGTCTTGTCTCGCGTGCCTTTCTCCCATGCGGGAGTGCTTGCCTTCCACGGACAAACGATGACGGTCCTTCCCGGGCGCAGTGCCTGTTTGCGCTGTCTCTTTCCAACACCACCCAAGCCTGGCGAGCTACCCACCTGTCAGGAGGCTGGGATCATCGGCTCGGTGGCAGGCACAATCGGCCTGCTGCAGGCGACCGAGGCACTGAAGTTCCTGCTCGGTGCGGGCCAACTGCTGACGGATCGGCTGCTGACGTACGATGCCGCCGCCGCGCGCTGGCGAACAGTGGTGCTGCGACGGCGCCGGGATTGTCCGCTGTGTGGAGATCGCCCGACCATTCATACCCCGGCAGCGGCCGAAAACGGCGCCTGCGAATGACGCCTGTCGGGCTTTCGTTACGGCTGACATCTGGCTAAGAAAGGGAAACAGCTAGAGTTCGCAGCCGGCGGCTAGCAGCGCGTGGCTAGATAATGAGATCATGATGCGGTCGCCGCGCCGGACGGCTGTGTAGCGGTACTGACAACGAACAGGAGGAGCAAGAGACATGAGCGTGCGTGTGCGAATTCCCACCCCGCTGCGACGCTTCACGGCGGGGGCCGAGGAGGTCGGCGTCAGCGGCAGCAGCATCACCACAGTAGTTGAGGACTTGGAGCGCAAGTTCCCTGGCATCAAGGAACGCCTCTGCGACGAACAGGGCAAGGTGCGTCGCTTCGTGAACATCTACGTCAACGGCGACGACATCCGCTTCCTCAGCAGCTTGGAAACGCCGGTGAAGGACGGCGACGAAGTCGCGATCGTACCCGCCATAGCCGGCGGGTGAGGAGCGCATGGTGGCGGCCTCAGGCGTCCAGCTACACAGCGACGCACCGCTCACGAACCGACCGGAGCGCGCCGAGTCGATCCTCGACCTCGTCGGCAACACGCCCCTGCTCGAAATCCGCCAGTTGGCGCGCGGTATCTCGCCGCGCGTGCGCATCTACGCCAAGCTCGAAGGTTTCAACCCGGGCGGCTCGGTGAAAGACCGCGCCGCCGTCTGGATGGTGCGCGATGGCCTACGCAGCGGCAAGCTACGACCAGGCAAGACGATCATCGACTCGACATCCGGCAACACCGGTATTGCGCTGGCGATGTGCGGCGCAGCGCTGGGCTATCCGGTCGAGTTGGTGATGCCCGAGAACGTCAGCCAAGAACGCAAAAAGATCGTGTGCGCCTATGGTGCCACCGTGATCTACAGCGATCCGCTGGAGGGCTCGGACGGCGCCATCCGCTTGTGCCGCAAGATCATTGAGGCCACTCCGGATCGGTATTTCAAACCCGACCAGTATTTCAACGACGTCAATCCGCTGGCGCACTACGAGAGCACGGGACCGGAAATCTGGAACGCCACCAACGGCAGCATCACGCACTTCGTTGCCGGCATCGGCACCGGCGGCACCATCATGGGCACCGGGCGCTACCTGAAGGAGCGCAACCCGCAGATCCAGATCGTCGCCGTCGAACCCGACGATGCGTGGCACGGGCTCGAGGGCCTGAAGCACATGGCCAGCTCGATCGTGCCGGGGATCTTTCATGAGGAACAACTCGACCGAAAGATCGGCGTCGGAACGGACGCTGCGTACGAGACGGTCTACCGCCTCGGAGCCGAAGAAGGGCTCGTCGTCGGCCAGTCATCGGGCGCCGCAATGGTCGGCGCGCTGCAAGTCGCCAGAGAAATCGACGCCGGTGTCGTCGTTCTGATCTTCTGCGATTTCGGTGATCGCTACCTCAGCACGAACCTCTGGGTTGGATGGCGTGAGTGGCGCGAACGCGAGGCCGCTGGCAACGCCGGGGCACCGATCGCGCCGCAGTGAAACGAGTGAGCACACATGCTCAGCGACCAGCAGATCGAACGCTATAGCCGGCAAATCATCCTCCCACAGTTGGGCGGCCGTGGTCAGGAAGCACTTCTGGCCGCATCGATCGCCATCGTCGGGAACGCTGCGATCAGCACCGCAGCCGCGATGTATCTCGCCGGAGCAGGTGTCGGCCGACTCGCCCTGTCACCACCGGCGCCGCTGTCGGTAATCGACGGACTGAACCCCGATTGCCGGACCGCGGCCCTCCCCACGCTGCTGACGCGTGCGGTCGCCGACGAAGTAGCCGGCTGCGACGTGGTACTCGTCTGCGGTCCGCCATCCGCAACCTGGCAGACGCTGCACGCCGCCTGCGTCGCACAGCACACGCCCCTCCTCTGGGGGGCGACAGCGGGATCGCGCGGGCTCGTCGCTGTGTTTGCCGGTCATTGCCCTGCGTCAGCCTGCGCTGCCTGCGTGCGGGTGCAGGCAGCGCAGCTGCTCTCGGGTGCCGACGCATGCGACGGTTTGGCGGACGCCACGGCCGCGTTCATCGGCACGTTGCTGGCGACGGAAGGACTCAAGATGCTGATCGGCTTGGACGCAGCCCCCCCAGCGTCGCTGTTGACGTACGACGCGGGCGCGGGAGCGATTGACGACGCAGCGTTCAGCCGGGATCCGCGCTGTCCGACATGTGGAGCGTCGGACGCATGAGCCCGCCCGGCGCCGATTGCAACCCGGGCTATCTCAAGCTGGCATTGACGGCCAGGGGCATACGCCTCGACAAAGGCGTGCCTGCGCAGGCCGACCCCCAACAGGCAGCGGACGACGAGTTGTGCCAGAGCATCGAACTGGTTCTGCCAGACGGCGTATCAGTCAACGCACCCATCGCCGGGGGCATCGAGAGCGACTCGCCCTACGTGCTCTCGGGGCACGGCGACCATTTCACGTTGCAGACGAACGGCACAGCAGTGGACGTGCGAGTCGTCCCTGAACCCGATTTCTACCGCCGCATGACGACCCGCGGCCTATTGATGCGGCGCGTCGGGCAAGTCTACGGCAGCTTCATTGCTATCAACCCGGGTTTCGCCTGCGGCTACGGCTTGCGCGGTGCGCCCTGCCGCTTCTGCCGAAACGGCAGCGGCGTTCCGGTCGGTGAGGGATTTCCGATGTCCATACCGGACGTCGCCGAGGTTGTGCGCGCCGCCCTTGCGGAAGGCGTCGTGGATTTCGTCTACTTCAACCTCGCCTACGTCGGGAGTGAGGACGCCGGCATCGCGTTCCTTGAGCCATACATCCGGGCAGTGAAGCGGCAGTTCAACACCCTGGTGGCCGTGCAAGTGCATCCGCCAAAGACCGACCGCTGGGTCGACCGCACCTACGCCATGGGCGTCGACGCGCTGGGCTACGCCATCGAAATTCACGACGCCGAGGTGCTGTCGCGCCGCTGCGCGGGACGGGTGCGCTACATCGGGCGCGAACGCTACTACGACACCCTGAGGTACGCGGCGACGGTCTTCCCAAGCGGCACCGTGTGGAGCGATCTCGTCGTCGGGCTGGAACCGATCGACTCGACGATGCGCGGGATCGATGTGCTGACTGCCGCCGGTGTCTTACCGGTGTTGTCCATCGTGCGGCCGTCGCATGATCCTGCGTCAAGCGCCGCCCCACCACCAGCGCTCGATATCGTCGCCCCGATTTACGCGCATCTGTTCCGTACCGTACGCGATGCGCGCATCAACATGGGGTGGATCGGCGATCTGAGCTTCGCCATCACGCCGCTGGAAGCGCGCTTCTTCGCGGGGGACGATGCCCGCCTCGCGGTGGCGATGCAGCAGTTCCAACGCTCCAGAATCGGCTCGGTCACGACCCGCAACCTGGCACGGCTGCGGCGCCGCTTGCGTGTGCGCACCGTCAGCGACTCGTTCGATTCTTCGCATCTCTGATCCTACCAGGTCCACGCAGCAGCATGGCACGCGAGTACGAAGTCGTTGTCGACCGGCGTCCCCTGTGGGTCATCCTGCTCGGGCGGAGTCAGCAGACCGTGGTCATCATCGCCGGTGCGCTGCTGTACTGGGCCATCGTGTCGGCGCACTTGCCCGGCGACTTGACGCCGCAAGGACAGAAGGCGCTCGGCGCCTTTGCGCTGTGCGTCTTCTACTGGGTGCTCAACGCCCTCCCGCTGATGGTCACCAGCCTGCTGGCCATCATTCTGCTCCCACTGAGCGGGGTGATGCAGAGCAACCAGGCCTATGCGCTGTTCGGCAATGAGGCGGTATTCTTCATTCTCGGCGCATTCATTCTCGCCGCCTGCCTGATGAAGTCCGGACTGAGCACGCGCCTCGCGTTGAGCATCTTGCACCGCTTCGGCCACACGCCGCGGCGCTTGCTGCTGAGCATCTTCCTGCTCAACGTCGTCATGGCGTTTTTCATGTCGGAGCATGCAGTGGCGGCGATGAATTTTCCGATCGTCGTGGAGATCGTGTCGGTGCTCGGCTTGCAACGGCAGCGCAGCAACTACGCGCGCGCACTGTTTCTGGCGATGGCGTGGGGCAGCAGCATCGGCGGCATCGCAACATTACTCGGCGGCGCCCGCGCCCCCTTGGCCCTCGGCATCCTGCGCGAAACCACGGGGGCTTCGTACAGTTTTCTGGAGTGGACGCTGCTGGCGTTACCCCTGGTGCTGGTGCTGCTCGTCGGCGGATACCAGATCATCGTGCGCTTCTTCCCGATTGAGATCGACACGGTCCAAGCCGCCGACAGCGCGCTGAACGAACGTTGGATGAAGCTCGGCCGGGCGTCGTTCGAAGAGTGGGCCATCGGGTTGGTGATGGTCGCGACATTCATTGCCTGGCTGATCGGCGGTGAGGAGTTCGGGCTCGCCAACATCGCCATCGCCGCGGTGGTCGTGCTCTTCGTCCTGCGCGTGGTCAGCTGGCACGACATCGAGCGCTACGTCAATTGGGGGGTCTTGCTGATGTATGGTGGTGCCATTGCGCTTGGCGCAGCCATCAACAAATCCGGGGCCGCCGGCTGGTTGGCGCACATGACGATCAGCCAGTGGGCGTCGAGCGGCGTGACGGTGGTGCTCCTCACCTCGCTGGTCTCGATCCTGCTGACCGAAGCGATGAGTCACTCGGCAGTCGTCGCCTTGCTGATGCCGGTGAGCATCGGCGTGGCGCATGAGTTCGGTTTGGACCCGCGTGTGATGGCGCCCATCGTCGCGATTCCTGCAGGCCTCGCATTCACGCTGCCGATCGGCACACCCGCGAACGCCATCGCCTTCTCATCCGGCTACCTGCGCATCCGCGACCTGCTGGTACCGGGCGCCCTTTTGGAACTGCTGGCCTGGATCGCCTTCAATGCCCTCGCCTACTGGTACTGGCCACTCCTGGGCGTGCATCTTCAACTCCAATGAGCGCCGCCCGCCAGAACGTGTTGCTCGTCATTCCCGCGGGCAAGGAGCCGTGGCACGCCATAGCCGGCGCCATCGACCTCGCCCGGCAACGGGATGCGAGTCTCGTGGCACTCGTGGTCATCGATCCAAACCTGCCGACCTACGCCGCCAGTTCACTGACCGATGTCGGCTTCATGGGAGAGGAAGTGGGTGAGCAGGTCAGCGAAGCTATCGTGCGAGAGTACCGCGCCTGTGCCGAGGCGCTCTTGCATGTCCTGGCGGAACGCGCCAAGAAGGAAAGCGTTGTCGTTACGCCGATCATCGAGCAGGGCGACATCGGCGAGATTTGCCGCCGCGTTATCCGCACGCATCAGGTCGGGACCGCCGTACTGGTGGCAGAGAAGCGCTCATGGCTGACGCGTTTCCTGTCGCACAGTGCCGCGGTGCAGCTGCCCGCGTTGGCTGGCTGTGAGGTGCACGTGATGGAGGAAGATTGAAAGGAGAAACGAAGCATGCCTGATTTGATTCCAGTTCATGGCGGTCTTGATGCCCCGGTGTCGCGGACCGTGCCGCTGTCGCGGCGCAAGCAATTTCTCGTCGAGGCGGCAGGCCTGCCGCGCATCGAGCTGACGCGCGCCGATCTGTCCACAGTGTACCGCATTGCCGACGGCACTCTGTCGCCGCTGACCGGTGCGATGGACGAGGAGACCTGGCACGACGTCCTCGACCACGATGCGCTCGATTACGGATTCCGGCACTACGCCTGGACGGCGCCCATCTCGTTCCCGGTGACCAGCGACGAGGCACGGCATCTGCGCATCGGCCATTCGGCGGCGCTCGTGCACGACGGCAGCGTTGTCGCCGTGTTGCACGTCTCCAGCATCTTCGACTGGGACAAGCCGAAGCACGTCGAGAAATTCTACGGCACGACACGCACCGATCATCCGGGCGGCCACATGATCATGGATGACCAGCGCACCAAGCTGGTGGGCGGCGAGATCTGGGCGCTGCCGCAGCAGGTCGACCCGGAGTACGGCGAATTCGTGCTGACGCCGCGCCAGGTGCGGACGCTGATCGCCGAGCGACGGTGGGAGCGCGCCGTCGCTTTCCAGACCCGCAACCCGCTGCATCGCGCGCACGAGTACGCGTTGGTCGCCGGCGTCGAGCGCCTGACGCGCGAAGGCCACTTTGCGGGCGTTGTGCTCAACCCGCTCATCGGTGAGCTGAAGGGCGATGACGTCCCGGCGCGCGTGCGCATGCGCTGCTACCGCGCGCTGCACGAGCAGAAGCTGCTCGGCAAGGGCGACAAGGACATCGCCCTGTGGGAGTCGCGCGGCTACGACCTCACCGAAGTCTTCGAGCTCGTCGGCCTCGACATCAAGATGCTGTACGGCGGCCCGAAGGAAGCGGTGATGCACTCCATCTACCGCCAGAACCTCGGCTTCACCGACATCGTCATCGGCCGCAAGCACGCCGACGCGCCGTTCGACGACGGCAAGCCGATCTGGGGTGATTTCGATGCGCAGGAAATCTTCAACAACCTGAAGGGCAGCCTGCACATCCGCCCCTGCAACATCGGCTTCGCCGCGTACTTCGACAGCGCCGGCCGCGTTGAGCTGATGGAGCAGCATCCTAACGAGAAGCCGGTGACCATCTCCGGCTCGAAGATCCGCGAAATGCTCGGAAACGGCGAGCACCCCGATGCGCGCATCCTGCGCCCCGAGATCGCTGATATCCTGATTGCGTACTACAGAGAGAAGAGCGCAGCGGCCTGACCGATCACGAGCCTCACCGCACGGCACGCACGTAGTTGCCGCGGGCCTTACCGTCGTCGTCCACGTTGGTGAGGCCGAAGCTGACAAACCATGCGGCCGTCGGGTTGGTGACGGCGGTAGTAGCCGACCAATAGGGGCCGGACGCGGTACAGCTGCACCCCGTCACCGCGCATCCGGGCGTGCAGCCCGTATTGAACGCCGCCGGCACACACGGTGGGCTCCCGCAGCTGGGCGGGATCGCACCATGCGAGTCGAAGATTGTTTCCAACTGAGCCGTGCCCCCGTCCTCGCCGACGGTCGGGATGCGCCAGTCGCTGTGCCCTGCGAAGTTCGACCCGTTGAGCTGCACCAGCCAATCCCATATCGTCGTTTGCGCGCCGACGCCAAGCGGGTCGACATTGCAGGTCCCCGAATCGCACTCCGCGCACCCGCGCGCCCCACCGGTGGCCACCGAGCAGGCATTGGCGGCTGCAGTGTTGGGCTGACACAAGGGCTCGCTACCCGTACACGAGCCACTGTGGCAACCACACAAGCCGGTCCAGGTGTAACGCGCGTGCATGTCATGCAGGCCACCCGCTTGGTCCTTCTTCTCCCAAGTCATCGCGCCGAGGTGAGCATAGGTGATCGTGCCGTCACCATTGTCGACGAAGCCCTGAATCGCACACGCCCCGCTGTCGCTGGCACCGATAATGCCGTCGTAATTCGTATCCGCCGCATCAATGCAGCTGGGTACATCGCAAGCCGTGTCCTTACACTTCGTGCTGGGCTTGATCGCGCAGGTCACCTTGCCCGCTGCGGTCTTCTTGACGCACGGCACCACGCCCTGGCTGGCCGGCACGCCGCACGTGGACGTGCTGTAGTATTTCTTCACCGTCGCCTTGCACTGGCTGCGCAGGTGTTTCAAGCCCACTTCGCTGGTGATCGACGCCCCCGCACAGGAGGCGTAATTCCCATGCGTCTTTCCGGAACTGCCGTCGTAGCTTGCGCACGGGCAAGCGGTCTCGACCACCGCGCGCACTGCGGTGATCTGCGCCGCGTCGCTGGCGACCTCGGGGTCCGTTCCGGTCAAGCAAGTCGTTTTGCCGGCCCAGGCCGGCGTGGCGCCGCATAGGCCCGCGCCGACGGCACACGCCAGTACCCCGTTGCACACAAGTCTCCGCGCCTGACGGCGCGCGTCGTCCGCAGTCATAGTGCTCCCCTTTTCCCTGAGCGACTAACTCGACACACTAGCCCGCTGGCAGCGCCGTCCGCAAGCGCCAACCGTGGGACGTAGGCGTAGGTCAATGCGTCTCTTCTGGAGCCGGCGTGCCCTCACGCCGCGTTTTTCAGGCCGGGTTAATGTCGATCGTCACGCCGAAGACCTCGGTGAGCAGCAGGTAGAGGATCATCAGCGCAACAAGCAGAGTGCCGAGCGAGGCGATGGCGATGCCCGTCAACAGGGCAAGCATGAGGACTGACGCGATCGCCAGGAGCGGCGCGACGAGGCTCGATGCGTCGGTGATCGGACCCCAGAACGCCAGCACGCGCTGCGCCGTGGTGATGCCGGACAGCGTGCGGTCGATGAGCTGCTGCAGCTGCGAGAACATCAGTGCAAGGTGTCGGCGCCGATCGACAGAATCAGCACGCCTTCATGTTCTCGCGGGCCGCCCACCAGGAACGTGGCGTGGTCGCGCAAGGATACCGACGTGTCGATGATCGGCCGCGAGCCTTCGATCACCATCACTTTCATATACACGCGATCGTTCTTGAACTCGCGCGGAATGACCATGACGTAGCGGCCACCGGGGATGTCGAAGCCGACCTTCCCGCCCCACGGCACGCGCTGGTGTTCCTCTTTGACCAGGCGATACGACGTGTACGGGAAGAGCACGTTGAACTGTCGGTGCATCACGGCCAGGCGCGCGTCGAACTCCTGGCTTGAGTTACTGGCCAGCACTGCACCGATCCGCACCTCCACGGCGTTCGCAGCCGGGCTGCTGGTCACCTCGGGTGAACCCTCCGCCGCCAACGCTACATACTGCAGCCCGAGGACCGTGACAAAGGCGCTCAGGGCCACCCCGGACATCCCGTTCATGGCGTGTCCCCACCAGCCGGCGTATCGTCACTCACCCAGATCACGGTTGTCCGTGTTTCGTTGTCGTTGAGCACCGTAACGGCATCCACGTCGCTGTCCAGCGACTCGATGTCCACGTTGGCCACTTGCGACGCATCCGGCTGCGTCGTCGGCGGCGTGCGGGTCCACAGCAAGAACCCGAGCAGCGCTACCGCGGCGGCGGCCGCAAAGGCCGGCCCCGTGATCACCCAGCTGCGCTCGCGCTCACCCCACCACGCGCGCGCACGCGTCCACCACGATACGTGCACCGTTCCCAGCCGCTCGTCGATGCCGCGCCACAGCGTACTGAAGTCCACCTCATCGACTGCACCGCTCACTTGGGCGCTGATGACTTCCTGCACACGCTCCATGCGGCGCAGTTGGTCTTCGCAGCCGCCACAGCGCGTACTGTGCAGCGCCACGGCGCGCATCTGGTTGGCGTCGAGCTCGCCGTCGAAAAACAACGGCAACAGGTTCAATGCTTCACGACAGGTCATCGCCCGCTCGACCATGGACACCTCCGCAGCGGGCGTTCCAGGAAGATAGATGCGTCAGGCGACCCAGTTGGATCAGAGGCAGTCTTTGAGCCTTTTTTGCAGCTTCTTGCGAGCATAATGCAGCCGACTCATGACCGTACCCTTGGAGCACTGCATCACGCGACTGATCTCGTCATACGACAGCCCCTCAACTTCGCGGAGGAGTATGACGGCTTTGTGATCAGGGGTCAACTCGTTTATCGCTTCCTTCACCCGATCGCCGATCTCGCGCGCTTGCGTTTCCTGATACGGATCCCCGAGCCGTTCCTCCTTCAGTGTGTCCTCATATCCGTCTCCTGAGACATTCTCGTCTGCAAGTGGCACCGTCGGATGCCGCCGCTCGCGCCGCTGGAAGTCGATGGCCCGGTTCACGACGATGCGATACAGCCAGGTGTAGAAGCTCGACTCGCCTTTGAAGTTCGCCAGGTTCTGGAAGGCTTTGACGAACGTTTCCTGGGCGATCTCCAATGCATCGTCGCGGTTGTGAACCATTCCCAGGGCCACCGACACCACTTTCCGCTGATAGCGTTCAACCAGCTCTCTGAATGCCTCCCTGTCACCGCGCCGGGACGCGTGAACCAACTCGCCGTCGCTACGTTCCACGACGACACCCTATAGACGGAGCCGTTGGACCGTTATTCATGCTCATCGACAAACCACGATCAGTGCGCCTCGGCCCAATTGAGTCCACACCCGAGGTCGACTTTGAGAGGAACCTTTAGCGGAAAGGACTCTTCCATTTCCTCGCGGACGACATCAATGATCCGTTTGCGGTCGTCCGTGGCGACCTCAAAAACCAGTTCATCATGCACCTGCAAGATCATGCCAGCGCGCAGGCCTTCGCGCAGCAGCCGCCGATCGATCGCCACCATGGCCATCTTGATGAGGTCGGCGGCCGAGCCCTGGATCGGGGTGTTAGCTGCCGCTCGTTCCGCTGCCTGTGCCACGCCGCGGTGTGGGCTGGCAAGGTCGGGGAACGACCGCCGCCGGCCCAGGATGGTGGTCACGTACCCCCGCTGGCGGGCCTCGGCCTGCACCTGCGACATGTACGTGCGGACGCCGGCGTAGCGCGCGAAGTAGTTGCTGATGTAGCGCTCCGCCTCGGCGAGCGGGATGGTCAGCTCTCGCGCCAACCGCTGCGGACCCATGCCGTAGATGATGCCAAAATTGATCACCTTCGCGGCACGGCGCATCTCGGCACTGATGGCGCCGGGCAGGACGCCGAACACTTCGGACGCGGTGCGTGCATGAACGTCGTCACCAGTGCGGAAGGCGCTCACCAAGACGGGATCTTCAGAGAGGTGCGCCAGTACGCGCAGCTCGATCTGCGAGTAATCCGCAACCACCAGGACGCATCCCTCGGCGGCGATGAAGGCGGCGCGGATGCGCCGGCCCTCCTCGCCTCGAATCGGGATGTTTTGCAGGTTCGGATCGCTGGAGCTGAGCCGGCCGGTGGCTGCCACGGTTTGGTTGAACGACGCGTGCAACCGGCCGGTCCGCGGATTGACCGCCGCCGGCAACGCGTCGAGGTAGGTCGACTTCAGCTTTGAGAGAGCGCGATAGTCGAGGATCTTCGCCGGCAGCGGGTGCTCGTCAGCTAGACGGGTCAGCACGTCAACATCGGTAGACAGCCCCGTCTTGCCGCGCCGCACGCCTTTGCGTGACAGCCCGAGCCGATCGAACAGGATCTCGCGCAGCTGCAGCGGCGAGGAGATATTGAATTCGCCACCGGCCAGCGCGTAGATCTCCTGCATCAGTGTCGCGAGGCGCGACTCCGTCTCGCGGCTCATACTTTCGAGCGCGGCGACGTCCAGCCGCACGCCGCGCCGTTCCATCGCCGCGAGCACGTCGACGAGCGGCATCTCGACGTCTTCGAACAGCCGCATCATCCCTCGCTCATCGAGCCGCGCGGCGAAGCGGTCGCGCAGGCGTCCCAAGAGCGACACCCCGTTGGCGAGCTGCGGCGCGCCGTCCCGGAACGCCGAGAGGTTCACACCCAACTCGTCGGTGGCCAGCTCCTCCAACCGGTGCGTCGCCGATGCCTCCAGCAGATACGAAGCGACCATCACATCGAAGCCGCGGTGGAGCGGACCAGGAACAGCATCACCAAGCAGCAACCGATCGCGTTTGAGGTCGTGGCCGATCTTTTCGATGTCTGCATCAGCCAGCACTGCCGCGAGCCGCCCTACAACAGGCGGTTCGAGGGGCAGGGGCACGTACAACGGTGCAATGTCATCAACCGCTAGGATGATGGCGTCGGTGTGCGGACCGTCGCGTTCGAGACTCCCGTCGCATGCCAGCACCAGCCGCCGGCGCTGACACGCCGTGTCCAGCAGGATCTGGACATCCGCGGCGTCTTGCGACTGGCGGAGGGGCACCGTCGTCTCCGTCGCCACCGCTGAGAGGTCGCGCACCAGTGACTGGAACCCGAGTCGCGTGAACAGCGGGCGCAATGCCGCGGCATCGGGGCCGCCGTAGCGAAAGCTCTCGAGCTGGCAATCGAACGGCACATCGCGCCGGACAATCGCGAGCGTGCGGCTGAGCCGTGCCACGTCGGCGTGCTCGCGCAGCGCTGCCGCCAGTTTCTTCGCGCCGCGGATGTCAGTCGCTGTCTCCAGCTCATCGAGGTGCGCCAGCAGATACTCGATGCTACCGAAGCGGTGAATCAGCGCCGCCGCGGTCTTCTCGCCGATGCCTTTGACGCCGGGGATGTTGTCGCTCGTGTCGCCCATCAATCCCAGAACGTCCACCACCTGCTCCGGGCTGACGCCGAAGCGCTGGCGCACGTTTGACGCATCGCACCAGCGGTCGCGCATGGTGTCCCACAGGCGGACGTGGTCACCCACCACCTGCATCAGATCCTTGTCGCCGGTGATGATGACGGTGTCGACGCCTTGGGCGGGCATCTGCGCCGCCAACGTGCCGATCACATCATCCGCCTCGACACCCGGAATCGACAGTGCGCGCAGCGCAAACGCCGCGACGATTTCGTGCACCAGCGGGAATTGCGCCCCGAGGTCGTCCGGCATGGACGGCCGGTTGGCTTTGTAGCTCGCAAACAGGTCGTCGCGGAACGTCGGGCCCGGTGCATCGAAGACGACACCGATGTACTGGGGTTGTGTCTCGCGCAACAGCTTCAGGAGCATGGTGGTGAAACCGTAGGCGGCGTTGGTCGGCAGCCCGCTGGGACTGGTGAGCGGTGGGAGCGCGAAGAAGGCCCGGTAGACGTACGAACTCGCGTCGATCAGGTAGAGGACGGGCGGAGTAGTGGACATCGGGTCGGCGTCGCTGGCACTAGCGATGCGCGCGCTCGGACGCTAACAAATGGGAGCCACCAAGTCCAATTTGTGCGCCGCCAGGCACCGCGACTGCCCGGTGGGGCGACGCTGGCCATATTGACAAAGCGGATTGTCGTGGGTAAAGACCGCCCCGTTTATGCTACGCCGGTTTGAATCTTTGACGTGCGGACCCGTCTGAACGCGCAATGATCGAAGTACGGAACCTTACCAAGCGGTACGGGGATCTGATTGCCGTCCGCGACATCAGCTTCAGCGCCGGGCCCGGCCAAGTACTGGGCTTCCTGGGGCCGAACGGTGCCGGCAAGACGACCACCATGCGCATCATCACCGGCTTCATGCCGGCGACGTCAGGCACGGTAAAGGTGGCGGGCTACGATATCTTCGACGACTCCTACGAAGTCCGCAAGCGCATCGGCTACCTGCCGGAGAACCCGCCGCTGTACACCGACATGACCGTCACCACGTACCTCCGCTTCGTCGGCCGCATCCGCGGCATCGCCAAAGCGGAGCTCAACGACAGCGTCGACAAAGTCCTCCACACCTGCGGGTTGGCGGAGGTCACCAGCCGGGTCGTCGGACATTTGTCGAAGGGGTTTCGTCAACGCGTCGGCCTCGCACAAGCGCTGATCCACAACCCGAGCGTGCTGGTGCTGGACGAGCCGACGATCGGACTCGATCCGCGGCAGATCATCGACATCCGCACGTTGATCCGAAAGCTGGCGGGCGACCGGACCGTAATCTTGTCGACGCACATCCTGCCCGAGGTGGCGCAGCTGTGTGAGAAGGTCGTGATCATCAACGAGGGCTACATCGCCGTCGAAGACACTCTGGCAAACCTGACCCAAGACGCCAGCCTGGAGCAGGTGTTCTTGCGCTACATCGCCAAGGACACCGGCATACCGGCGGCGGCTGCGGAGGCACCACAGTGAGAAACGCGCTGGCGATCGCAGGCAAGGAGCTGCGGTCGTATTTCGTCTCCCCGATCGCCTACGTGGTGCTCACCGGCTTCCTGCTGCTCGGCGGGTGGTTTTTCTTCAACCTGCTGTCGCGCTTCAATTTTCTGCTGTCGATCTACTCAGCAATGCGCAATCCCGAGGCGCAGACGCGTCTCAACCTCAACGAGTTCGTCATCGGGCCGCTCCTGCACAATCTGTCGGTCGTCCTGGTGATCATCATCCCGATGATCACCATGCGCAGCTTCGCAGAGGAAAAGCGCAGCGGCACCTACGAGCTGCTGATGACGTCGCCGCTGTCGATTACGGAGATCGTCGCCGGCAAGTTCCTGGGCGTACTGGGCTTCATGATCATCATGATCGGGTTGACGGCGATCTACCCGGTTATCCTGCTCCTCTACGGCAACCCCGAGATGGGCATCATCCTGGCGGGCTATCTGGGACTCTTTCTGCTGGCGATCGCCTTCGCGACGGTTGGGCTGCTGACCTCGTCGCTCACCGAGAACCAGATCATCGCCGCAGTCAGTTGCCTCGTCGTCTTGCTCCTGCTGTACGTGATCGCGTGGCCGGCGGAGACGGCTGGTCCGATCATGGGCGCGGTGCTCAAGTACCTGTCGCTTACCGAGCACTTTTCCGAGATGGTCAAGGGCGTCATCGACACGAAGGACTTGGTCTACTTCGGCAGCGTCATCCTCCTGGCGCTCTTTCTCACACATCGCTCCGTTGAATCGGTGCGTTGGAGATAGGCAGTGCGCCGCAACAATTCACTCCTCGGGCTGATTGGTCTCGTCCTCCTGCTGTTCGCAGGTGTCGCCGCGATCCTTACGCAGGCGCGCTCGGGCATCGATGTCCTGTACATCTTCATCAACGGCCTGTTCGGCCTGTTCGCGCTGATCGCATATCTGAGTGCCGGCTTCGAACACCTACGCACCGTGGTGAGCGATCGCTCGACCAGGTACGGCGCCAATGTCCTGCTCGGGTCGCTGGCCTTCATCGCCGTGCTCGTCCTGCTCAACTATATTTCCGCGCGCCACAGTCATCGCTTCGACCTCACAGAGCAAGGCGTATTCAGCCTGTCGCCGCAGTCGGCAAGCGTCGTGAAGAACCTGCAGAACGATCTTCAGGTGCAAGCGTTCGTCGAGGGCGGGGTGAACCCGCAATTGCGCGACCTCCTGGAGAGCTACTCGTACGCATCGCCAAGGTTCAAGTTCGAGATGCTCGATCCGGACCGCCAACCGGAGCAGGCGGAGAAGTACAAGATCACGGCCTACAACACGGTGCGCCTGGAGTATGGCAAGGAGTCGACCACCGTCACACAGCCGACCGAGCAGAGCATCACCAACGCCATCATCAAGGTCACTCGTACCGGCCGTAAGACGGTGTGCATGATCGAAGGTCACGGCGAACCGGATATCGATGATGCGGAGAATCCGCACGGCTTCTCGAGCATCAAGCAAGCACTCGCGAACGAGAACTACGAAGTGAAAAAGGTGCTGTTGGCGTCGCTGGCGAGCGTGCCGGACGACTGCTCTGTGGTGGTCGTCGCGGGGTCGCAGAAGACCTACATAGAAAGCGAGCTGACCGCCCTCGGCACGTATCTCGACAACGGTGGGCGCGCCCTCTTCCTGCTGCCGCCGCGCGGGGGCAACGAGTTCCAGCCGCTGCTGACCAAGTGGGGTGTGAAGCTCGGCAACGACGTCGTGGTCGATCAGGTGGTTCGCCTCTTCCAAGGCCCCGCGCTCGGGCTGGCGCCGCTGGTCAATACCTACGGCGCACATGACATCACCCGCGACTTCAAACAGCGCACGATCTTCCCAATGACGCGCTCCGTCCGCAGCGATGCCGCGGGCAAGAAGGGACTACAGGCGACCGAGTTGGCGAAGACGAGCGCATCGAGCTGGGGAGAGACGGATCTCGACGGCATCTTTCAGCGCAGCGAGGCAACTCTCGACGCCAACGTCGACACGAAGGGTCCTGTGCCTGTGGCGGTCGTCGTCAATGCCGACCTGAAGGAGATGGGCGGTGGCAAGGACGGCAGTAGCCGCATTGCGGTGATCGGCAGTGTCGAGTTCGCCGGCAATCGGGAGGTCGAAGGCACCTACTTCAACCGCGACCTGTTCCTCAACACCGTAGGCTGGCTGGTTGGCCAGGCCGATCTACTGTCGATCCGCCCGCGGGCAGTGCGCGCTTCCCGCGCGCAGTTCACCGCGGATCAGGGGACCGTCATTTTCTACCTGTCGGTGCTAGTCATTCCGGAACTGCTGTTGATCGCCGGCATTGCCGTGTGGTGGCGCCGCGAATAGTGACGCTCTCTTGGATCGACCGATCTCCGTTTCGATGGCGAGCGTGACCGTCGTTTGAGCATGCGCCTGCGATCCACCATCTTGCTGATTCTCGTGCTCGCCGGACTCGGCGCGTATGTCTACTTCGTCGAGTATCCAAAGGCGGAGCAGGAAGCGAAGAAGAAGACCCTCTTCGAACTCAAGGCGGACGACGCCACGCAACTCACTCTCGACTACGGCGACCACAAGATTGTTCTCAAGAAGACTGGCAACGACTGGCGTCTGACCGAGCCACTCGATGCCCCGGCCGACGCGACGACGGTCAAGAACCTGGTCAGTGCTATCGCCGACTGCGAGGTGAAACGCGACCTCAAAGACGCGTCGCCCGACCTCTCGCTCTACGGCCTCGACAAACCGTTCGTAACGGTCACGGTCAAGGTCGGCGACAAGGACCTGCCGGCCTTCATGGTGGGCAAGAACACGCCGGTGGGGTTCTCGACCTACGTGCAGCGTGCCGATGACAAGAAGGTTCAGCTGACCAGCTCGGCGTTCCGCTCGGGCGTCGACAAGAAAGTCAAAGACCTCCGCGACAAAGCCATCATCGACTTCACCGACGGCGACATACAGCGAATCGAGGTGTCCGGTGACGGCAAGCAGCTACAGTTGGCGCAAAGGGATGACAAATGGAGCATCGAGCAGCCGGCGGCCTATGCCGCCGGCGGTTCCACGGTACG
>Ga0209048_10000507_pt1 | contig 41518 bp, 39 predicted proteins | sample FrelakmetCRP12CR_FD_187146 | JGI IMG/M metagenome (GOLD analysis project Ga0209048, IMG submission 187146) | Freshwater lake sediment microbial communities from the University of Notre Dame, USA, for methane emissions studies - CRP12 CR (SPAdes)... | ecosystem: Environmental > Aquatic >...
AGGCTCCACGGCCCGTTGTACCAGGAACTCGCGTACCAGTTGTCGCCCTGGTACACCCAGTACATGCCGTCGTAGAAGAAGAAATTCGAGTTTAGGCTGGGCGCGTAATAGACCGGGTAGCCCGGCACCTGAACGAGCTGCGGGTAGACCGGCAGGTTGATCCCGATGCTCACGCCTGGTAGCCCGATGCCGATACTCACCTGCGCGATGGCCGAAGTCACCGCGCCGCACAGCGCCAATTGCAGAACGACGATGTAACGCATTTTCAGTTCTCCAATTCGATCACGCCGGTCAGGACACTGCCAACGGAATGCCACTTCCCGATACCGAACTCGCGGCACGACGACAGGAGCCGTCGCGTCGTGGCCTTACTTGAACCAGGAATCGTCAGCCTTGCTGATCCATGCGCTGATCTGCTTGTCGGCGTCTTCCTTGGCCACGCCATAGCGCTCCTGGATCTTGCCGGCGAGCTGTTCGCGACGGCCGGCGACGATGTCGAAGTCGCCATCCGTCAGCTTGCCCCACTGCACTCTGGCCTTGCCGACGACTTGTTTCCAGTTGCCTTCAATGCGGTCCCAGTTCATACAAATCCCCTTCGGTGTTGAGTTGAAATTTCGGCCTCGAGTCGGTGCAAACGCTCAGGGCCTGATGGCGATCTCGTTCTTGACCGACTTCACGCCGCTGACCTTGCGCGCGATGCTCTCGGCGGCGTTCTTCTCCGTCGCGCTCTTGGCAAAGCCGGAGAGCATGACCGTCCCATTAAGCGTCTCGACGCTGATCGCCGCGGCGTCGACTTCCTTGCTGTCGACGAAGCGGCTCTTGATCTGTGTGGTGATGACGCTGTCGTCGACGTACGCGCCTGTGGTCTCCTGGCCGCGGGTGACGGCGCAGCCGGACCCAACCAGCAGGACCAATACAGTCGCTGCGGCAATCAGGGTGCTGCGAATGATCATGATGACTCTCCTCTGAAGATTGATCGTTGTTTCGGTTCGAAAGCAAGCCCGCAGATACCACTTCTATCCACAATCTAGGTGCTCGGCAATGCGGCCGAAAGGCCCGCCCTGCCGCTTTTCTGGCCTGTGCTTGACGGTGCTCATCGTTTCCTCGAGCAGGCTTCGAGCGTGCCCTGAAATCACTGTCGAGCTCTACTTGCTGGCGGCTGCAGGCACACCGCCGGCCGCGCTCGGCGAGACGGTCTCGCGTGTCACGAGTTCACGGTAGATGCCGCCCGAGGCGGCGCTGCCGCTCGTGGTGCCCTGCCCGTCCATCCGCGCCATGCAGTCCCGGCGGTCCGCGTCGGGCAGCCGCTCGCAGCGCTTGCTCGCATTGGCCTTGTATTGCGCCGGGTCGTCCCTCAGGCCGCCATTCTTCTCCTGGGCGTACGCGGCGCCCGCCTCACGCAGGCAGGTGGCGCGGTCCTGGTTCGATTGCCCGCTGATGCAGACGGCACGCTCCTGCTGGTAGCGAGCGAGCGCGTCGGCCGAATCCGCCTTGCCGGCCGCCATCGCGGACGCCGAAGCGAGCGCAGCGCCCAGCATCAGCAAAGCCAGCGTCGATCGCGAAAGGTAAGTACGGGCGGTGTTCATGTGTGACTCCTCTGGCTTCTCAAGCACGTGCAGAGAATCTACGAGCCTGCGCAGGGTCGCGCTGTCGGAGAGCCCCATCGATCGCGGGCGGTGGCGTCTGATGGCAGCGTAGGACTCGTCTGACAACCCCGTCGCTGTCCGAGAGCCTCAGCCCTGCAAACCGCCACGGCGATCTACACATCGGCACGGCGATCGAAGAAGGCGTAGCCGCTGCGATCGTGCTTGGCGCGGTACATCGCACCATCCGCGCTCTCGAGCAGCGCCTCGGCGGTCATGCCATCGGTGGGGCAGATCGCAATGCCGATGCTGGGGCGCACCGTCAGCCTGAGCGCCGGGTCTGGCCTCGGGGTGCAGAGCGTTCAGTCTCGGCATGGAGTCTTCGCAGCGACGCATCGCGGGCAATCCCGACTCGGCGCGGAGCGCGTGTGGTGCCTACCTGGGGTCGACACGGACGGCTCCGCTCGCCGCCCGTCCGTTACAGCCGCCCCAGCAGCAGCAGCACGACGATGATGACCACGATCAACCCCAACCCGCCACTGGGCCCATAGCCCCAGTTCCTGCTGTGCGGCCAGCTCGGAATGGCACCGATCAGCATCAGGATCAGGACGATCAACAGTATGGTTCCCAGGCTCATGACTTTCTCCTCGAAGCAGTGGGCGGTTTCAGTACGTCGGTGCCGACGCCGCGGGCGGCATCACGATCAGCGTGGTGCCGTCGCCGGCCTTGCCGGTGTCGCCCTTGCTTCCCTCGGCGCCCTGGCTCCCGGTCGCACCCTGCGGACCTGCGGGGCCGGGCACGGCAACCTGCGTGGCGGGGACATTGACCACGGTGGGCCTCTCACAGGCGACCAGGGTGAGCGTGGCGAGTAGCGCCGATAGCAACAATGAGTGTTTCATGGGTTGTCCTTTGGAAGTGAAAGAGCGTCGCGCAGAAGCCTTCTGCGCATCCGCGAACAAACATCGGCGCGACGGAGCAGGTCGCGATCTGCAGTTGAACAGCACAGGCGCATGCCCGACACAGTTCGGTTCGCCGGCGAACACAAGAGCACGCTGCAGGCCGCTCAACGGCGGAGGGACGCGACGTTCGCTTCGGTCGCCCCGTCGCGGACTGTCGGCGTCGCGTTCAACTGCATCAGGCAGCCGTCTCGCAAGCGCGCGCCGGGCAAAGCGTTGCACCGCCATGCGGCTTCGGCCTGCATGGCGGTGGTCTTGCGGCGCAATTCGCCCTGCCGCACGGCACCGAGCACGACCTGGTGAAAGGCAAGCAGCAGGCCGATCATGGCCAGCGTCGCCAGGACTGCGTACGACAGCGGCGAGCGCAGCGCAGCCGGCCATCCGAGACGCTCGGACTTCATCGCTCATCCCGCTTGTTCGGCAGGCCTTGCATCGCTTCATGCCACGGCTGTGCCGGCCGCTGGTGATCGAGATGCTCCGAATCGTTGCGCATGTACCTGCTCCCGCGATGCTGTGCACGAAGCACCCCTTGTATGAGGCGATCGTGTCTGCCGGCCCGCGCCCGCACCATCAGCGAAGGGGAGTACTTTGCGTAGGAGACGCCTGACAGCGGCGCCCTTGCAGCCGCATGCGCATTGCAGTCCTGCGTCGACCGTGGCAGCGCCTACGTCAGCGCGACGAAGTCGGCCCGGGGGCGGGTCAGTGGATCAATTCGGCGTAGGACTGCCGGTCTGCCGCGTAGCAGCCGCACGTCGTCCCTTCGAGCCGCCGGCGGTCGAGCACGGCGATGCGCCCGCGGCGGCACAGTTGCTGGTCGATCGTTCGCCACCGCACAGACCACAGCGCGCACCGCGACTATGCTCGTCTGATGGAGGAAATCGTGAGCGAGGTCAACGAAACCGCCCATGAAGTTGACGGAATGGCTTGCCGCCCGGGATAGCCTGCAATAGCTTCACCCAAGGGGAGGGTCTTTCGCTGGCTCGAACCGAAACACATACCAACTTGCACTGAGGAAGGGGGGCATGTATCCGCACCGCCCGCCTCAGTTGAAGGAGCAGTGAAATGCTTGAGACCATTGCCATCATCCTGATCGTCCTCTGGCTTCTGGGTCTGGTCACCTCGTACACCATGGGAGGGCTCATTCATGCCCTCTTGGTCATCGCAATCGTGGTCATCCTGGTTCGCGTCATTCAAGGTCGACGCGTGTAGCGACGCTTGAGCGATTCTGCACGGCGTGGAACTGGGCAGAACGGTCCGGTTGCCCGTAGCCGCGGTTTCAATGTGCGGTCCCTGACGCGCAGTTTCAGCTGGGCGTGCAAGTGCTTCCCGAACGGAAGGAGAAGAGATGAACGCAGTCAAGATGGCAGCTATCGTGCTGATCGCAGCCGGCGTTCTGGGGTTGGCGTACGGCGGCTTCAGCTACACGAAGGAGACGCATGAGGCCAAGCTCGGGCCGATCGAGCTATCGGTCAGCGAGAAGCAGACGGTCAACGTCCCGGTCTGGGCTGGTGTGGGGGCGATCGTGGTGGGCGGCGTGCTCCTGCTGGTCGGAAGCAAGAAGGGCTAGCCACCGCGCAGCCCGCACCTGTGACTGACGGTGCCCCACAGCATCGCCGTGGTCTGACTGACTCGCTGTTTCCGGGCCTCACCCGAATCACCGGTCCGGGCCGCTCCCTTCCGCGAGGAATCGTCATGCACATGCAACCACTCCGCCTTCGAGTCCTGGCACTCGTAGCCGGGCTCGCGCTATTGGCCTTCAGCGGCTGGGCGAGCGCCGATCCGCCATCGCGCGTCGCGCGTCTGGGCTACCTGACCGGAGCGGTCAGTTTCTCACCAGCGGGTGAGGACGACTGGGTGCAGGCCGCGATCAACCGGCCATTGACCAGCGGCGACCGCCTGTGGGCGGATGCGGGCGCGCGGGCCGAAATCCAGGTCGGCGGAGCAATGATCCGCATGAACGGCGGTACCGGCGTCTCCGTTCTCAACCTCGACGACCGCATCGCCCAACTGCAATTGACGCAGGGCACCCTGAATGTCCGCGTGCGCCGTCTCGGGCCCAGCCAGTCGTTCGAGGTCGACACGCCGAATCTCGCCTTCACCCTTCGCCAACCCGGCGAATACCGCATCGACGTCGACCCCGATGGCAACGCGACGACCATCGTCCTGCGCCAAGGCCAGGGCGAGGTGTACGGCGAAGGCGCTTCGTACGTGATCGATTCGCGGCAACCGTATCGATTCACCGGAACCAGCTTGCGCGAGTACGACACTGTCGAGCCGCCGCGCCTCGACGATTTCGACCGTTGGGCTGGCGAGCGCGATCGCGCTGACGACAACTCGGGCTCGGCCCGCTACGTGTCGCCGGACGTGGTCGGCTACCAGGACCTCGATGCGAACGGCACGTGGCGCACCGACCCGACGTACGGCAATGTCTGGACGCCGAATCGCGTGGCCGCAGGCTGGGCACCCTACCGCGACGGGCACTGGGCATGGGTCGACCCCTGGGGTTGGACGTGGGTCGATGACGCCCCGTGGGGCTTCGCCGTCTCGCACTACGGCCGCTGGGCGAACTTTGGTGGACACTGGGGTTGGGTGCCGGGTCCGGTGCGCGCCCCGGCCTACTACGCGCCGGCACTGGTGGTGTTCGTGGGCGGCGGCAACTTCCAGCTCTCGGTCTCGAGCGGCAATGTCGGCGGCGTCGGCTGGTTTCCGCTGGCGCCGCGCGAAGTCTATCGGCCGTCCTATCCGGTCAGCCGCGGCTACTTCGAGAACGTCAACAGAAGCAACACGGTCGTCAACAACACCGTGATCAACAACTTCTACAACAACACGAACGTCACCAACGTCGTCTACGCCAACCGGCAGGTGCAGGGCGCCATCGTCGCCGTGCCGACGACCACGTTCGTGCAGTCGCAGCCGGTGTCGAGGGCGGCGGTCCAACTCACTGGGGCCGTGGTCGCCAGCGCGCCGGTCGCCTTGATGCCGCAGGTCGCACCGACCGAGAGAAGTGTGCGCGGGGCCGCTGCCGCGGGCGGCAAGCCGCCGCCGCGCGTGTTCGAGCGGCCCGTCGTCGCCCGCACTGCGCCGCCTGCAGCATCGGTCGGCTTTGCGGCGCAGCAGCCGCAGCTTGCGGCGAAGCCGGGCGAGCCCCTCGATGACTCTGCGCGCAAGGCATTGAAGCCGTCTGCCGCCGCGCCGGCGCCCGTCCTCAAGGTCGTTGCGCCGCCACGAGCAGCGCCGCCGACCGCGCGCCCTCCGGCTGTGGCCCCTGGCGGCAAGGCCGGCGAATCACGCGCGACGTCCGACGAGCGCAAGGCTGCGGCACCGCCCGTCGCACCAACGGTCCCGGGCGCACCGCCACAACGCGTGGCGCCAGCCCAAGCCACGCCCCCCGTACCGGTGACACCCGCGACCGAGCAGCACGGCAAGGCCGAGCCACCCGGCAAGGCAGAACAGCGCGGCCAACTTGTCGCGCCGCCGCAGGCGCCGCCAGCAAGAGCGGCGCAGCCCCAGGTCGCCCCACCGACGCCACCAGCGCCCTCAGCGCGGCCTGCGGAGCCGCGCGGCAAGCCGGAGCCGGGTGGAAACGCAGAGCCTCGAGGACAAGCTACCGCACCGCTGACTGCGCCACAGCGCGCGCCCGAGCCGAAGGCCGTCACGCCGCAGGCGACCGCACCGATGCCTGCGGCGCCGACTGCTCAATCGCGCGGCAAGCCAGAACAGCGTTTGCAGCCCGTGGTGCCACCGACAGCGCCGCAAGGGCCCGAGCCAAAGACCGCCACGCCACAATCCGCCCCACCCCCGCCGCCGCAACGTACGCCCGAACCGAAGGCCGCGCCGCCGCAAGTTGCGCCGCCGGTGCCGGCGAAGCAAGAGCCGCGGCAACAACCGGCGCAGCCCCACGTGGCCCCGCCACCGTCGGCCGCGCCACCCACACCGGCAACGCCACCACCGGCGCCACACGCGAAGCCGGAGCCCGCGCCCGCCGCAATGCAGGCCGCGCCTCGACCGCCTGCGGCTGCGCCCAAGGCGCCGCCACCGCGAGCCCAACCGGCGTCACAGGTGGAGCCGCGAGGTCAAGAACGCAAGCCTGCCCCAGGAAAGCCGGAGGACAGGAAGAAGGATGTCGAAAAGCCGTAGCCCGAAGGCGCAGGCTACCGGCGGGCAGTTGGAGCCTGCTCCCGCGTGCCGGGGCATGCATCAGCATCGCGCTGAGCGCCGATGCCGGCAGCCGACCGGCGCCTGCTTTCACTCGTGCCGCAGCGCCTCGATCGGGTCCATCTGGGCGGCGCGCCGCGCCGGGAAGTAGCCGAACAGCACGCCGATGCCGGCTGAGAAGATGAACGACAGCAGGTTGATCGTCGGCTCGAACAGGTAGGGCACGCCCATCACTGCGGCGAGCACGAACGACGCGCCGGTGGCGATGACGATGCCGACGATGCCGCCGAGCGCCGCCAGCACCACCGCCTCGATCAGGAACTGCAGCAGCACCTCGCGCTCGAGCGCACCGATGGCCAGCCGCAGGCCGATCTCGCGCGTGCGTTCGGTCACGCTGACCAGCATGATGTTCATGATGCCGATGCCGCCCACGAGCAGACTCACCGCGGCGACTGCGCCGAGCAGGGTGGTCATCACCTGCGTAGTACCCGAAAGCGTCTCGGCGAGTTGCTTTGTGTCGAGGATATTGAAGTTGTCGTCGTCGCCGTCGGCGAGTTTGCGGCGCTCGCGCAGCAACTGCCGCAGGCTCGCCTTCAGGCGCGTACTGTCGGTGCCGTCCTGCATGGACACCAGCAGCGAATTGACCTTCTGGTTGCCGGTCACGCGGCGCTGTAGCGTGTGCAGCGGTACCAGCACGGTGTCGTCCTGGTCGTTGCCCATCGCGGCCTGGCCCTTGGATGCGAGCACGCCGATCACCTCGCACGAGAACTGCTTGATGCGCAGCTGCTCACCGAGGCCGCGCGTGCCGCCGTAGATCTCGCGCCGCACCGTCTCGCCGATGATGCACACGGCGGCGCCGGCCTGTTGTTCTTCGTCCGCGAACTGACGCCCGGAGCTCAGCTTCCAGTTGCCGGTTTCGAACCAGGCATTGGTGCTGCCGGCCACGCTGGTGGCCCAGTTGCGGCCATTGGCGATCACGGTGACCCCGGTACGGCCTTCGGGTGCCGCCGCCGCGACGCCGCCGATCTGCGCCAGAACCGCATCGGCGTCGGCTTCCTTGAACGAAGGCGCGCCGCCTCCGCCGCCTCCGCCGCCGGGGCCCTGACGCTGGCCCGGGCGCACCATCAGCAGGTTGGTGCCGAGGCTTGAAATCTGCATCTGCACCGCCTGCGTGGCACCCTTGCCTAGCGTCACCATCGTGATCACCGCGCTGACGCCGATCACGATGCCGAGGATGGTCAGGAACGAGCGCAGCAGATTGCGGCGGATCGAACGCAACGCGAGGAACAGCGTGTTGAGCAGCATCAGGGCGCCACTGCCGTGGCTGGCTCGGCCGCCGGGAGGGTCGAGGTCACCGGGTGCGGGTTCGGGGCATCGCTCTCGATGCGACCATCGACGAAGCGCACCACGCGTCGTGCATAGGCCGCCATGTCCTGCTCGTGCGTAACCATCAGAACGGTGATGCCGTGGTCCGCGTTCAGGCCGCGCAGCAACTCCATGATCTCCTGGCTGCGCCGGGTGTCGAGGTTGCCGGTGGGCTCGTCGGCCAGCAGAACGGCAGGCTCGGTCACGATGGCTCTGGCGATGGCCACCCGCTGCTGCTGCCCGCCGGACAGCTCGCCCGGAGTGTGGTGTTCCCAGCCGCCAAGGCCCACCGACTGCAGCGCCTTGGCCGCCGACGCGCGCCGCATCACCGCGGTCTCGCCGCGATACAACAATGGCAGTTCGACGTTCTCCTGCGCCGAGGTGCGCGCCAGCAGGTTGAAGCCCTGGAACACGAAGCCCAGGTAGCGCCGGCGCAGCCGCGCGCGCTGGTCGCGCGATAGCGCTTCGACGTGCGCGCCGTGGAACAGGTACTGCCCGGCAGTGGGCGTATCCAGGCAACCGAGGATGTTCATCGCGGTCGACTTGCCCGAGCCGCTGGGCCCCATGATGGCGACGAACTCGCCGGCGTTGATGTCGAGGGCGATGCCCTTCAACGCCATCAGCTCGGCCTGCCCGCTGCCGTAGACCTTGGTCACACCGCGGAGCTGGATCAGTGGCGTGCTCACTTCGTCGGCGCTTTCTGGTCGGTGATCACCTCCATGCCGGCCTGCAATTCGCCACTGGTGATCTCGGTCATGCGGCCATCGCTGATCCCGGGCATCACTGCCACTGGCGCGGCAGCGCCATCGCGCAAAACCCAGACCTGGCGTGCTGCCGCGGTGCTGGCGCCGGCGGCGGCCGGGCTGCGCGTCCTGGTGCTGGGCATGCGCGGCGTCAGGCTGGAGACGATGCCCCCGCTGGCGGCGGGCTGCACGGTGCCCGCGGCGGTCGGCGCAAAGCGCAGCGCGCTGTTGGGCACCAGCAGCACGTCGTTGCGCTGCGTCGCGGTGATGGAGGCAGTGGCCGTCATGCCAGGGCGCAGGCTCAGGTCGGCGTTGTCCACGTCGAGGTAGGTTAGGTAGGTCACGACGTTGTCGGTGATCGTCGAGCCGAAGCCCACGCGGGTGACCAGCGCCGGAAACTTGCGGCTCGGGTAGGCGCTGACGGTGAAGGTGGCGTTCTGCCCGACCGCCACCGAGCCCACGTCGGCCTCGTCGACGTAGACCCACAGGCGCAGCTTCTTCAAGTCCTCGGCCAGGGTGAACAGCGTCACCGCCTGCAGCGATGCCGCCACCGCGTTGCCCGGGTCCACGTTGCGCGTCAGCACCACGCCGTCGCCCGGCGAACTGATCGACGCTTTCGAAAGGTTGATCTCGTCGGTGGACAGCGCCGCCTGAGCATCGTTCACGCCGGCGCGGGCGCTGGCATCGTCGGCCACCGCGCGGGCCAGCGTGGCGCGGCCGCCGTCGAGCTCGGCCTTCGACGGCACCTTGCCGCCCGAAAGGACGGCCACTTCTTCGAGCCGCCCCAGGGCGGCAGTGGCCTCCTTGATGGTGGCCGCGGTCTGCGCGACCTTGGCGGTCGCGGCCGCCAGCGCGGCGCGCGAGCGTAGGATCTGGTCGTGCAGCTTGGCGGTGTCCAGGACCACCAGCACCTGGCCCTTCTTGACCGGGTCGTTGACGTCGACGTTGACCTTCAGCACCGTGCCCGAGAGTTCGCTGCCGATGCTGATCGAGCGCGTCGGCTGCAAGGTGCCGTTGGCGGTGACGGTCAAGGTCAGGTTGCCGCGTGCAACGGTCTGCGTGGTGTAACTCGGCGCGGCGCTGGCGGCCTGGCGCGCCTGCCACCACCACAGACCGGCGGCCACCAGCGCGAGCAGCAGCACGCCGGCCCACAGCGCGGGGCGGCGATACCAGGCGTGCGATGCGGGCTCGTCGAGCAAGGTGGCGAGGTCGGTCTCGGTGCCCGGGGGCGGTGCGGCTGCTGCGGAAGGGGCTTTCGTGTTCATGAGCGGGAGGCCCCGGGTGCGTCCTCGGTGGCGGCGGGTGACGCGTCGCCGGCGTCGGGGCGCCAGCCGCCGCCGAGCGCCTTGTACAAGCGCACATGGTTGGCGCTCAGCTCGCTGCTGGCACCGACCACGCTGTCCTGGGTGCTGAGCTGCGTGCGCTGGGTATCCAGCACGGTCTGGAAGTCGATCAGTCCGCTGCTGTAGCGCTGGCGCGCCAGCAGCGCTGCGTTGCCGGCAGCGTCGGCGGCGCGCTGAAGGGTCGACAGGCGTTCGCGCGCGCCCCGCAACGCGACCAGCGCGTCTTCGACGTCCTTCAGCGCCGTCAGCACCGCGACCTCGTAGGCCGCGCGCGCCTGGTCCAGCGCGGCCTCCTGGGCGCGCACCTGGGCGCGCAGGGCGCCGGCGTCGAACACCGGCATCGACACACCGGCCAGCACGGCACCGACGACCGCCGAACCGCTGGTCAGCGTGCCCAGTGTCAGCGCGGCGAGGCCGACCGACCCGCCGATGTGAAAGTTCGGCGCGAGCGCCGCGTCGGCCTGCGCCACGCGGGCCAGCGCCGCGCGCAGCTGGTCTTCGGCGGCGCGGACATCGGGCCGCTGGCGCAATGTCTCGGCGGGGAGGCTCAGCGCCAGGCCGGCATCGACCCGCAGCACCGGGCCCGGCGCGGCCAGCACCGCCGACAAGGCCGCCGGCGGCTGGCCGGTCAGCACGGCGAGCGCATGACTGGTCTGCCCGATGAGGCTGCGCAAGGTCGGCAACTGGGCGCGAGTCTGCTCTGCCGCCGATCGCGCCTGCTCGACTTCGAGGGACGAGACGAGGCCCGCCTGCTCGCGCCACTGCGTGAGCTGCAGGGTCTCGAGCTGGCTGGCCAGGTTGTCGTCGGCAATCGACAGCCGCGTCTGGGCGCCGCGCAGCGCAATGTAGTCGAGCGCGACTTCAGCGACGATCGACACTCGCACGTCGCCCAGGCTCGCTGCGCTGGCGCGGGCGCTCGCCTCGCTGGCGTCGAGCGCACTGCGGTTGGCGCCGAAGATGTCGAGCTCCCAGCTCGCGTCCAGGCCCGCCGCGAAGCTGCTGCCCGTGGTGCGCCCGCCGGCGGCCCCGCGCCGCGCCGTCGCTGCGCCGCCAACCGCCGGCCACAGCGCAGCCGCCGAGACATCGCGTAGCGCCCGCGCCTGGCGCAGCGCGGCCTGAGCGCTTTGCACGCTGGTGTTGGCCTGCAAGGCTTCGACCACCAGGCGGCCTAGCAGGGGATCGTCGAAGCGCATCCACCACTGTGCCAGCGACGTCGTGCCACCCGCCACGGAGACGTCGGCGGCAGACCAGGCGGCGGGAACATCGATATCGATGGGTGCCACCTGCCGCGCCGTCATCGACCCGCAACCGCACAGCGCCAGCGCCAGGACGCCAGAGGCGGCCTGGAGGGCCATGCGCGCGGCGGCCTTGCGGCGGCCGGTGTGAAGGATACTCATCGCCGGCATTCTGTCGGCGGCCAAACCGAACCACGACAAGATGGCCTCGTGAACTGGGGCGGCCCGTCCTCCATCACTCGGCCATGGACCGGCGCCGACGTTTCGCCCGCGGCTGTTCGCTCGACGGAAGCGTTGGACGCCATTCCTGGACGAAGGTCGTCAGCCCAGGTGAAGCGCGCCGGCGCCGAACAAACCGACAAGCCCGATCACGATCAGGTAGGCAGCGACGATGAAGTTCAGAAGCCTCGGCATGACCAGGATGAGAATCCCGGCAATGAGCGAGATCAGGGGTGTCAAGCCAAGGTGTATGTTCATGCGATCTCCAATGCTGTGCCTATCTGGCTGACGCCAGCCAGCGACGGTGCGCTGAATTGCTCGGCCAATGACTGCTGTCCGGCGACCTCGCGCTCAGCGGCAGCCAGATCGTCTTCCAATCGACCTATCCAAGCGGTTTGGCTGGGCACCCTGCGGTGCGCAATCGCCAGTTCCCGCATCAACCGAAAACGCCGCCCCTGTAACTGCCGAAAATCCATCACGACACCCCGCTCTGTTGCGATCCAGCATGCTGAGGTCGCTGCCAGCCGCGGCCGCCGCTACCGGCAGTGAGATGGCGCTGCGGCGGCAGGAGCTTGCAAGCCGCATGGGTTGCCTGGAATTGCATCCCTGACAGTCGAGTCCTCACAGCACGGTGCTCTCATCGAACAATGCATAGCCCGTCTCCTGCTCCTTGGCACGGGCCATGGCAGTGTTGGCATTCTCGAGAAGCAATTCGGCAGTTGAGCCATCAGCAGGGTAGATGGCGATGCCGATACTCGTGCGCAGTGTGAGTTTGAGATCGCCGATCGTCAGCGGCGCCTCCACCGCGTCGAACAACTTGCAGGCCAGGTGCGTCAGACCCAAACGGCTCGGCAACGCGCCAAGCAGGCAGGCGAACTCGCCGTCTCCGATGCGGCTGACCATGTCCCCCGTTCGAAGCGCGTGGGTCAGCCGCGCACCGACGATCTGGAGCAACTCATCACCCGTGTCCCTTCCGTGGGCGTCCTTGATTGCGCTGAAGCCGTCGAGGTCGAGACACAAGAGCGCGTGTGCGCGGCCCCGGTGCTCTTTGCCTGCAAGTGCGTCGTTCAGGTGCTCGCAGAACAATGTGCGGTTCGGCCATGAGATACAGCAGTCACGCAAGGCCACGCGGCGGACACCACTTGCGGCATCGACAACCCCACTTCCTGCGGGCGGCTTATTCAGTCCCGATGCGGAATCGGCCTTGACGTCTGCACCACTGATCTTGCGGCCTGTCCGCGAACTGCCCGCGACAAAGGCGCCGGGCGCTGCCTGGTGAGCCATTGCCCTTGGTTTGAAGTCTCGAAAATTTAGCAACACGGTGGCTCCTTCAACGAGGTTCGAATGCTGTCGATCTAGTCTAGCTGGCAAGGGATTGGGTTCGCGCGCTGTGTGGCAGACCGCCGGGTCACCCAATGCTCGGGTTTCACCGGAGAGGACAGGATCAGATCGCCGGCACCTGGATCAATCCGGTTGTGCCCTCGACGTTGAACAGGGTCTGGATGGCGCCGGGCACCGCCGGGTCGGGCACGACAACGATCAGGATGTCCTTGTTGTCGCCGAAGCCCAGTTGCCCCTTGAACAGCACGGTCTTCGTGGCGGCTGAAGTAATCGTCAGCTGATAGGTGCCGCCCGGGATGTCGGCCGAGTCGCTGCCCGAGGCCGGCCCGGAGGTCTTGTACGCCGTGGCCGCGATCAATGGGTCGACGCCGACGGCTGCGATGTTGGTGCCGACCGCGTTCATGTACAGATCGATGTTGCTCGCGTTGAACGACGCGTTCATCACCCTCAGCCGGGTGCTCGAGCTCCCCAGCGGCTTGTTGTAGGGGTCGGTGATCAGGTAGACGCTGCTTTCGGTGTCGGACACGGGCAGGGCCACGATCGTGTACTTGTCGCCGCGCTTCGGGTCGATCGACACAGTGCCTACAGACACGGCGCCGGCCGCCGTCTTCACCGACCAGTCGGACAGGCTCGTGCCGATGTCAAAGTAGTTCGAGGCGAACTTGTACGGCACATTGGTCGCGTCCGACTGTGCCACGCTGCCCTCGTACAAGGTCAGGTTCGGTGCGAGTGGAGCGGCATGGACGAAGCGCACGACCGGGTCCGCAACATCGAGCCGGTCTGCCGTGTCACCGCCGCCACAGGCGGAAAGCCACACACCGGGACGCAAGCGAGCAGGTACTTGCAGGTGGAATTCATCGGAGCTTCTCTCAGGGGTGGAGTCGTTGCACTGTAGAGCTGAACTCGCGCCGTGCACGTGGGTCAGCGGAGCCAACGCAGGTCAGCCATTCACCCGAGTTCCTGTCGGAGAACGCCGCATCCGACGTCGGCGGAGTTCATCCGCCGCGTTGACGTCGCGTCTCGGGCGTGCATGAGCAGCAAGACCAGGCCGCCGTCGTTGTCGGGCCACCGGGACCAGAACCTCGTGCCTGCCGCCATTTGGGCTGTGTCAGCGACCATCGGAATCCCGCTGTCGGAACAAACTCGGAACGACGACCGCACGCTGACCGTTGTGTCAACCTATCGGGTAAACCCTGCGTTATGGTCGCAGGCTCGGCAGATGCGGGGTCCGCTCAGGAGACTCGGAGCGAACACGAGGCTCTCTTATCTGAACTCATCATGACCACGACCAAGTCCCTGTTTGTTGCCGTCCTGCTTTCCACCGTTGCTGCGGTTTCGTTTGCGCAAACTCCGGCCATGCCAATGGCTGCCGGAGCAGATTCCGCTCCTGCGGTTGCGAAGGTCCCTGCTGATGCGGCGTCCAAGCCGCCGGCCAGCAAGAAGCAGCAGAAGACGCATGCCAAGAAAGCTGCTGCTACCCCTGCGGCGCCAGCTGCCTCGGCTGCGAAGTAGACCGGCTCACATCGGCAAAGAGGGCTGAGTTTCTCAGCGCCTCTTTCATGTTCGTCAGCTGCGGAGAGCGGGCCCACGATAGGCTCGGCGGGGCCTCGCCGGACGAGGTTCCTTTGATGCCGCGATCGCGTACTTGCATCGTGGTCTGACGCGGCCTGCGATATCGACAGGGCGAATCAGAGGGTTGTATCGAAGGCTCCTGAGCTTTCGGGCACGATCTGCGACCACACGTTGCTCGACAATCGGTCCACTGCCCGCAGGACCTGCAATTTCGGCGCAAGTACCGCCACGACCTTGAGCTGTGCGAAAGATTGGATCGCTTGCAGCTTGGCCACGCGGGACGGCTTGGCGACCGCCACGATCAAGCGCTCCTTGTCGAGCATCAATGGCATTGCCCGCACGCTCATCGCGAGGCGCTGCGAGACCTTGGACACGGCCACCGGGTCGATCGGGAATCGCGTCAGATCGACCAGCGGGTAGCCCATCTTGTGCGCGAGCGCCGTCTGCAGATCGGCCCGCGAAATCGTGCCCGCGGCGACCAGTGACTCGCCGAGCGGTCTATTGTCGGGGTGCCTGGCCAGCGCACGATCGAGTTGGTGCTGGGTCAGCAAGCCCAGGGCGAGCAGGGACTTCCTCCGCGGACGGGCCGAATTCGCACAGGAGGTACGCAGAGCGAGGCACGAACACGCGCTGCAGCGACGTTTCTTCCTCGACCGGCGTGAACAAGTACATCCCCTCGGCCGCCTCCACATGGCCGGCCGTGCGGCCGGTCAGCGGCTCGCCAGCGCCACTCGATTGCAGGGAGTATTCGCGTTCCTGAGCGGCCACCGGCACACGTTCCGCAGGGGCGCTGGCGCTACGCGCGACAGGCTGCAGCGGTGTGGTCAATGTCAGCCGGCGAAATTGCGGGAACGACACCGATCCAGTTGAACCATTGCCCTGCATGCGCACGACGAGCTTGCGCCCGGCAGGCTCGAAGCTGAGCAGCTCCGCGTCCACCACCGCACCGGTCTTGCTCTCGATCCGGCACGGCTGCGCGACATCATTGCCGGGGGCTGGATGGTGTCGCCAGTCGAAGGGCGGTGCCGGCCATTGCCAGTAGTCGGCGGCCTCATTCAGCAACGGGGGGAAGGAGAGCGGCCTATTTGACACGGGGTAGCCAAGCTGGATGAGCGACGCACCAAACTCAATGGCGCATGGTCCGCAACAGTAGACGCGGCGTCGATTCTCGAGCAGTGAAAGAAGGGCGCAAGCAGCACGGCCTCGCCCGGTGCACCACCCCGCTGTTCCTGGCGAGGCCGAAGGCTAGCGCATAAACAGGTATCCGACCTGCATGCCTGCTCTGTGTTACTTCTTGTCGCGCTTGGTCGCGCGCTCGATGCTGTCGCCGGCCTTTTCGATCTGCTGTCCGGCACAAGCGACCGCCTTGCGAGTCGCGCGAAGGGATCCGGGAAGCGGGCGCTTGCGCTGCACTGACCAAGCCGGTCACGCGCATCGCAAGTCCGACGCCTTAGTTGTTCTTCTTGTCCTTGTCGTCCTTGCCGACTTCATGCCCAATGACGCCGCCGACGACCGCACCGCCGACAGTGCCGGCCGCGCTGCCGCCCGTGAGAACGGCACCTCCGACAGCACCAGCACCGGCGCCGATCGCGGTGCTCTTGTCCTGCCCCGACATCCCGGCACAGCCACCCAGCCCGAAGAACAAGGCTGTGGCAACGACACCCAACTTGATTTTCTGGTTCGTCATCATGAAGAGTCCCCCTTCGCAAAAATTTTGGCCAGCGAGCCAGCCCTCCGCTATCTTGTGGCCCGACTCGTACCGCACGTGTATGGACTATAGAAAGCGCCACCCACGACGAACATCGGATCCCATCGCGAATCTCCGTAGGACTTTTCCTAGCTGGGCAGTTCAGGATGCGCGGCCTTGTCCCACGACGGCGGTTCCAGCCCGCCGCTTCGCTGCACTCTTCAAGGTTGATCCAATGCAAAATGGTAGGCGATCGCGCGGCCGCCACCTTCAGGCGCCCTCCCGCACGACAGGATCCCGATGACTGAAACCGCCGCCATTTCCGATGGGGCCCGGCCGCCCCAACATGACGCAGCGTCGCCCACCGGCGAACTAGTGCCGCTGCGCCGCGCGCGGCTGAAGATCCACTGCATGCTGGCCTATGAACTCGACGCCGCCTGTGACTTTGTGTTCCTGATTCATGCGGCGCCGGGGCCGGGCCAGGCGATCTTGGAGGAAGACCTGCTGATCGAGCCGGCGACGCCATTTCGCACCTACACCGATTCGCACTCCGGCAACCGTTTCCTGCGCCTGCAGGCCAATGCCGGCCCGTTCAGGGTGGTGTACCGCGCCGTGGTCGACCGGATGAGGGAGCCGGTGGATCCGGCTGCACCGGAAGTGCCGATCAATGGCATTCCCGATGACGTGCTGCGCTTCCTGCTGCCCACGCGCTATTGCGAGTCCGACCATCTGGCGGCGACGGCGGTCGAATTGTTTGGCACGCTGCCCCGCGGTCACTCGCGCGTGCGGGCCATCACCGACTGGGTGCAGCACATCATTGCGTATCGCATTGGATCGACCCATGCCACCACGACGGCGCGAGACGTGCTAGCGCAACGGATGGGCGTGTGCCGCGACTACGCGCATCTGGCGATCACGTTTTGCCGAGCGCTCAATATTCCGGCGCGGCTGGTCAGTGGCTACGCCGGTTTCCCCGATCCACCGCCGGACTTTCACGCTGTTTTCGAAGCCTATCTCGGCGGGCGCTGGGTGCTGTTCGACCCGTCTGGCATGGCGCCGGTCGACCGCGTCGTGCGAGTGGCCACCGGGCGCGACGCGAAGGACGTGGCCTTCGCCACCATCTTCGGCCCGGCGCGGATGGTAGCGCTGAGTTCCGAGGTCTGGCTGGTGTCCGAGAGTGGCGCATTGCCATTGCCGAAGACGCACGGTTCGCTGCAGCGCCCGGCCGACGTTGCAGCGTAGGCGTCGCTGAGCGCTGTGTCGCAGCCCTTTGCTGGCTTGTTGTAGGCGACGTCCATTTCGCTTGCCAGCGTAGTCGTTGCGGACGCAGGGGGCGCGCTTACGCGCCGAATCGGCCCGGATTCCGGCCGTCGCAGGCGTCGACGGTAGAGAAGAAGCCTTGGTTCGCGAGGAGCGCGATGACGGCTCCTCGCCGATCAGCGCTTGCTTTTCGCGTCCTTCAGGGCTACCTTGGCTTCGCCAACTTTCTCCTTGGCGTTGCCGAGCTTCTTCTGTGCCTTGCCCTGGACCTTCTTTGCAAGACCCTTGGCCTCTTGCTCTGCGCTACCGAAGACCTTGCCGGCCTTCTGCTGCACCTTGCCTGCGGCTTCCTTGACGGCGCCCTTGACTTGATCTTTGTTCATCGAGATACCTCGTGGGTTGTGTTGAGGATGGCAGATGCATGACTGCATGTCCGGCGAGTGCCGTTGCGGCAATCGTGCGGGAGCCAAGTTTCGGGTCACCACGCATATTCACAGGCGCTCCGGTCATGTCACAGCGCCCTGAAAGCGTGGCGGAATGGGCGCGTCACAGACGCCCCATCAGAAGCAGCACGATGATGATGACCACCACCAACCCCAACGCGCCGCTGGGCGCGTAGCCCCAACTCCTGCTGTGAGGCCAGGTCGGAATGACGCCGATCAGCATCAGAATAAGAATGACCAACAGTATGGTGCCCAAGCTCATGTGCTTCTCCTTGAAGTTGCGAGTAGACGAGTACTGATATCTGCTGCATAAGGCCAGGTGAACATCACAAGCCCCCTACTGCCGCACCCGACCTTGTCGGTCTGTTGCAGGCTCAGGGACGGACTGCGATCTCGTTCTTGACGGACTTCACTCCGTTCACGCCTCTTGCGATGGTCTCGGCGGTCGCCTTTTCCTTCGCGTTCTTGGCAAATGTCGAACCCATCGAATCGACCTGTTCAGTCTGACCGCGCTGCAATCTTCTCTCTGTGCACTATCGAAGATACGGAGTGCCCGGCATTGCGTTGGCTCAACGGAAACCCTGTTGAACCGCGCCAACGAAAGCCTTTCTGGGAATGCTGCGATCCTTTGGAGGACGGTGATGGCCGCTTGTACTGAACGTCGAGCCAACCACCTGCGCGCCGCGCTGCCAGAAGCCGCCTGGCAGCGCCGACTCCCGGGGCAAAGGCTCGACAATCGCATCGGCACCGTCAGCGAGATGCTCGAACGGACCTCAATCGCCGACAGGTTCTGCCAGCCACCTTCGGTCGAAGGTGCATCCGACGCTCCGGCCCTAGCGCAAGCCGAAGAACGATAGCGCGGCAAGAACAATGACGACGGCGCCAACGAGCCAAATGATGCTGTTCACGATGCCAATCCTTTCCGTATGTTGAAGAAGCCGAGTCGGGGTCCAGGACGTGCGACCCCAAATCTGTCCGTTCGGTCAGTCCGCGCGGTAGGGTGTTCCGTAGAACTTGTGCACCCCGCTGGCCCAGGTCTTGTCCGACATCGATGGCCAACGCTTCTGGTCGAAGCCGGGGGCGTCCTTGAGAACTTCCTTCGGGACGTTGAGCGTGAAGCGCTTGTTCACGGTGTCCAGCGTCAGTGCCGCCCAAGGTACGGCGAACAGCTTGTCGCCCATGCCCAGCAGTCCGCCGAACGACAGCACCGCATAGGCGACCTTGCCCGAGGCCATGTCGATCATGAACTCCTTGATGTCGCCCAGATCCTGACCGTCCTTGTTGTAGACGTCGTTGCCGAGGAGCGTGTTTGCGCCCATCAGCGCCGGACCTGGGCCCTCGGTGCTGTTGGCATACATGCCGAAGTTGTCGCGCGTAACGTAGTTGGTTGTCATGTCCGTTCCTTGTGTAGACGAAGGGTTGAGATGTCAGCGCAGCCGCCGACCCGATTCGATGCCTTGGCAACGTTGTGGGCTCAGAGGTGCGGGTGACTGGTGTAACGCGCCCGTTGCCGATCAAACGCGCAACTGGCAGAACTTGAAGGTCCCATGGCAACCATAGGCGCTGTCGCGTTGCGGCTACGTAGGACAAGTCCGCGAGCCGCGGTCAGCAAGCGCCGTCGATTTGTCGATGCTTCGTCAGTCCGCGTCGCGGCGAGGGCCCGATCAAACGCTAGTTTGTTTGGCGCACTATCGGGCACGGTCTCCGTCGCACAGGGCCATATTCATGCCAAGCCAAGAGAGCCGTCGGCTCGCAGCAGCCCTGGCGCACAGAGTCGGCAATGACGCCGATGTCGCGCAAATCGCCGAAGCGATCGTCACGGAAGTCGGGCTCGGAGGATTGCGATAACCTGCCAAAGTATCCGGCCTGCCAGGGGCCATATGGCTAACCTTGGAAGCATCCCGCCCATCGACACCCATGCCCCTGAGTTGACTATGACCCTGCTCGCACACCTGATCCAAGCCTCGGCCCTTACCGGAGCGGTAGCGCCGTCCTCCCAGTTTCTGGCAAGAGCCATGGCGGACGCTGCCCAGGGTGCGGGGCATATCGTCGAGCTCGGTGCTGGAACGGGCCCGGTCACCCGTGTTCTGACAAGACGGTACCCCGAGGTGAGGTTGACTGTGGTGGAACTCCAACCCACGTTGGCGGGAAAGCTCTCCAGAGCCTATCCACGGGCCCTCGTGCACGCCAAGCCTGCGGCGGAGGTTCTTGACCAGCTGGGCTACGAGGGCCTGCCAGTGGCCATCGTGTCGAGCTTGCCATTCCGCTCCATGCCCGCCCTGGTAAGAATGGAGACGCGAAACAGCGTCCTGCAATTCCTGCGCAGGAACCCAGGCAGCTGGCTGGTGCAGTTCACCTATCAGCCGCGTGCACCCTTTGATGGCGAGCACGGCTTTGCCTGGAGGCGCAAGCGGACCGTGGTCGCGAACATCCCGCCAGCGGGCGTGTGGACGCTCCGCGCGACGCCGTGAGACACGCAAGGCGAGAGGATAGTGTTCCTCGCGGTGGACATTGAGGTCCAGCTGCTGCCCGGCACACACTCGGGCGTCACCACGGGATCACGGTGCTTGTCCTACAAGCACATGCGTCGTCGGCCGACACGGGCTGACCGTCCCCGGGGCGACCATGCATCCACGGCTAACGATATCAGGGTGTGCGACATGGCAGACGAAATCACTGAGCGCGGCGAGCAAGACAGCTCGCAAGGCGCCCTGGGTAGACAGCAACTGGTCGCAGACAGGAACAAGAAGTCCGATATCACCGATGAGCAACTTCGAGCGGCCCTCAGAGTCCAAGAATTCGCGTTGAGCAAGGTGCCAACCCGGCTTGATCGCGCTGGACGAAGCCAAGGGCCCGCATAGCGCAAGCGCTGGCCGTGAAGTGCCGCGCACCCCTGCTCTTGCACTCCTCGCGGCCTTGGTGGCCCTGCCTGCGGTTGGCGCAGCACCCGAGGCCTGCCGCAGCATCGCTGACGACGCAGCGCGCCTGGCCTGCTACGACCGCGCCTATGGCAGCGTCGAGCCAACTGCAGCGACAGCCACCGAGGCGGAGGCCAGCCCTGCCGCTATGCCAGCCGCTGCGCCGGCCAGCACGCCACCGGACGCGAGGCCGCAGGGCTGGTTCGGCGCCGACACCTACCGTCTGCAAAGCTTTGCCGAGCGATGGGAACTTGACCCTGAAGCCAAAGACGGCGTGCTCAAGGTCAAGCCGTATCAAGCGGTGTACCTGTTGCCTGTGAGCTGGCGCCAGAACATTAACGTGAACCCGTGTTCTCCGAACCCGGCGAACTGCGCCACCGGCACCGGCAGCAGCTACCAGCACACCGAGGCCAAATTCCAGGTCAGTCTGAAGACCAAGTTCTGGCAAGACATCCTCGGCAGCCCGCTCGATCTCTGGGTCGCTTACACGCAGCAGAGTTTCTGGCAGGTGTACGACGCCGCCGATTCGCGGCCCTTCCGCGAGACGGACTACCAACCCGAGGCGTGGTTGACGCTGCCGTTGAACTTGGGCCCGCAATGGCTGCAATGGCGCATGCTCAATCTCGGCGCCGTTCATCAGTCCAACGGACAGACCGATCCGCTGTCGCGCTCGTGGAACCGCGTCTACGCGACCTTTGGGTTCACTTCGGGCGAGCTGAGCCTGTTCGTCAAGCCCTGGTGGCGCATCCAAGAAAACCCGTCTTCCGACAACAACCCCGACATCGCGGACTACGCGGGGCGCATCGAGTTGCAGGCGGTCTATCCGTACCGTACCAACCTGTTCTCCGCCACCTTGCACAACAACCTGAAATTCGGTTCGAGCACGCCCAATCGCACGTCCGTGGAGGCGAACTGGGCGTTCCCGCTCTTCGGCGTGCTGCATGGCTATGTGCAGGCGTACTCCGGCTGGGCCGATTCGCTGCAGAACTACAACTTCCGCAACACCGGCTTGGGCATCGGGGTCTCGTTGGTCGAACTGCGCTGACTACACTGGGAGTGAGATCAAGAAAGACGACTGAGGTCTTCCCTCGCTACACGCGCCGACCTTGAATGACGCGAATCAGGATCACCACGATCGCTTTCCTTCAATGACCACGACAACGCGCCAGCGGGCGTGTGCTCCACGCGATCATGACACGCTGCATCGGGTCGCTATGCAAAGCTCTCCGCAGCGACCCAAAGTTGTCGGTCGTAGTCAGCGGTAGCGGACGGCTATCCAAGCGGTCCAAGCCCTTTGGTACGCTTCCATCATGCCGAAATCCAAAGTTGCAATCTACGGCGCGATCGCAGCCAACGTGGCAATTGCTGTCACCAAGTTCGGGGTCGCCGGCATCACGGGCAGTTCCGCCATGCTGTCCGAAGGCATCCATTCCGCAGTCGACACGTTCAACGGGGTGCTCCTTCTCGTCGGGCTCAAGCTCAGCCAGCGGCCGGCAACGCCGGAGCATCCCTTCGGACACGGCAAAGAGTTGTACTTCTGGAGTCTGATCGTCGCGGTGCTGGTCTTCGGCTTGGGCGGCGGCGTGTCGTACTACGAGGACCTGCAGCACATCCGACATCCCGAACCGATGCATGACCCGATGTGGAACTACGTGGTACTCGGGGCAGCGGCCGTGTTCGAGGGTGCCGGCTTCGTCATTGCGCTCCGGCAGTTTCTCAAGACGGCGGGTAATGCGCCGTTCTGCGAAGCGTTTCACAGAAGCAAGGACCCGACCAACTACACGGTTCTCGCAGAAGACTCGGCCGCCCTGGTCGGTCTTGTCACTGCCGGCCTCGGAATCGCGCTGAGCCATGGCCTCGGCATGCCCGAACTGGACGGTGCCGCTTCGCTCCTTATCGGGTTGCTGCTTGCCGGCGTCGGCGTTGTGCTGATTCGAGAATCGCGCGGCTTGCTGATCGGCGAAGGAATTCGCCCGCAGACGGCGCGCGCGATTCGCGGCATCGCACTGGCGCAGCCCAAGGTGCGCGACGTGGGTCGGGTGCTGTCGATGTATGTCGGGCCGGACGACGCGTTGGTCACCATGGATCTGGATTTCGATGACGGCACCGACGCGGCCGACGCTGCCACAGCCATCGCGGCTGTTGAGCGCCAGGTGCGCGAGCGCTACCCAATGATCAAGCGGCTCTTCATCGAAGCCGGTGCCGCTCCGGCGCAACAACGCTGGAGTCGGCCGGACTCGACGCAAGGGTCGGCCGATCCGACATAGCCGCAGCCCTGCTCGTCCCCGCTTCTCTTCCCCCAAGGCAGCGAACTCGAGAAGGGCGCGCGCCGACAATGGCCCCATGATCGGCCCTGCTGCAGACCGCCGTCCTCCCATGGAAAGCCCATGCATAAGCCAGACGAAATCGCGACGAAACTTCTCGGTGTGGCCTACGAGGCCCTGGACGAGCGCGCCAAGAAGGTCGCGCGGCACGTTGCACAGCGAACCCACATCGCACGCAACGTCGCGAACGACTTCGCCGCACCATCTTCCCTTGGCCAGCGAGCCGCGGATGCGGTGGCTTCGTTCGGTGGATCCTGGACATTCGTCGGCCTGTTCGCTGCCGTCATGCTCGTTTGGCTGGGGCTCAACGGGTATCTCCTGGCGAACCGCGGAGGTACCTTCGACCCCTATCCCTACATTCTGCTGAACCTCTTCCTGTCCATGCTGGCCGCTATCCAGGCGCCTGTCATTCTGATGTCCCAGAACCGTCAGGCCGGGAAGGATCGCATCTCGGCTGAACACGACTACGAGGTCAACCTCAAGGCTGAGTTGGAGATCATGCTGCTGCACGAGGAGATTGACTTGCTGCGAGAGAAGCAGTGGGATGACTTGCTGCTGATCCAGAAGGAGCAGCTGAAGTTGCTCGCGGCAATGGCAGAGAAGAAGTGATCGTTCTACGCGCCGAGCAATTCGCCGACAGGCCGCAGGTCGTCGACACGGTCGCACACGGCCTTCACCGCCATCAGCAACGGAGCTCCCAGCAACAATCCCCAGAGGCCCCACAGCCAGCCCCAGGCGAGCACACCGGCAAAGATCGCCACCGGGTTCATGCGGCTGGCCCGGCTTGTCAGCCAGGGGGTGAGTAGGTTGCCCGAGAGGGTGTGGATGATCAGCGATGCGCCGCCGATCAGCAGCGCCATGCCGAGTGTGCCGAATTGAAGGAAACCCACCAGCGCCGCAGCGCCGCTGACCGCAATCGAACCGAGGTAGGGCACGAGATTGAGCACGAGTGCCGCGACACCCCACACCGCTGCATGCTCCAGCCCGATCCACAGGAAGACGAGCCAAGTTGCCAGGCCGACCAGAATGCTGGTGAAGATCTGCACCATCAGGTAGCGCTGTATCTGCTCGGTGATTTCGTCGAGCAGCTGGATCGTGATCTTCTTCTTGCTGAAGGTCGGTCCGGCGATCTTCACCATCTTCCGGCGAAAGTTGTCGCCAGACGCCATCAGGAAATAGGCGATGAAGAACACGACCATCGCCTGACCGACGAATCCGACGACGCCGAGTGTGCTGCTCCACAGATAGTCCTTGATGTTGAAATGCGGTCGCTCGATCTGCACACGGGTCACGCCCTTGCCGGCCGACGGCGCCGCCGAGCCGCTTTCTTCAGCAGCCTGCTCGAGTTTTTCGGCCGCCCTCTGAACCTTCTGAATCGGACCCTCGGGCGTGCCGCGTGGGGTACGCAGCGACTCACGCAGTCTTTGCGCCGCGTCTGGCAGCGATTCGACCAGGATTGAAGCGTCGTCGCTCAACGAGTAGGCCGCAGAGCCGAGCACGCCCAGGACCGCGAAGAGAAGCGCTGCCGCCCCGATCGAGCGCGGAACATGCCAGCGCCGCAGTCGGTCGACCGCCGGCGACAACGCATAGCTGCACATCAAACCCAGCAGCAGCGGAATGAACACCGCGCTGGCCCACTGCAGCACGTAGACGCTGGCCAGAAGCGCGATCACTGCCAGTGACGCGCTGCGCACGTCGATGGGCATGTGCAGATGCACACGCACCGGTTCGGCAGGTTCGGCATCGTGGCTGGGCTCAACCGCAGCCGAGGGGTCGACTTGCATGCTCACGTTGCCGTTCGCTCGGGCAGCAGCCGACCGTAATCCTTCTTGACAGCCGCACAGCACCCGCAGCTGCGCTTCTCCAGCCCTGCTCGGTCGAGCAAGGCAAATGCATGGGAGAGATCACGCTGGAACACGGCAAGGCGTTGTACCGACTCGACAGGAAGCTATCGCGCGTCCGGCTTGGCCAGCAGCGCTTGCGTCACTGCGCACCACAGCGGGGACTGCAGCGACGGGTCGGCCGATTCGTAGCCGATGTCGGCGAAGAAGTCCGAAACCGGTGCGGGCTGCAGATCGACGCCAGCGAAGCCCGCCGACGACGAGGTCGGCACCCCATGATCGAAGCAACTCGAATCGTTGTCCATGAACCGGCTCCCGCTGGGGCCCGCGGAGTGCGGACTTTGGGTCTGGAGATGGTTCCGCGACGGCCGGCATCGTGCCATCAGGCAAGGGCCAGACGTGCCGTAGGAGACGCCCTACAGGAACACCTTGCGGACCCGTCGCGTCGCGGCGCTGTAGGCCCAGTCCGACAGACGGCGGAGAGCACGTCCGATGGGCCGCACAGGGTCGTGCAGCCTACAGTGGCGCCATCGCTTCAGTACAGCGGGGCCGCGTAGCCCACGCGTCGGTCGTATCCCAACATTTTTCCGCTCGGCATCCACGCCGAGCGGGCGCAGCGCTTCATGAACAACGACCCCATCGCCGTCCCCTCCTGGAGCACCGCCTCGTTCGGCGACACTGCGGACACATCGCCGATGGAACTGTCGGCCCTCGGCGAACACCTTGACACTTGCAAGGAATCGCGCGGCCGCCTGTTCGCCTTGCACTGCATCGCCGACACCATGCACGGCTTCGTGGCCGCACGGCTGGTCACGACGCTGATGGCGGTTGCGCTGTTGATCGGTGTCACAACGCTCCTGCTGTAGCCCATGGCGCAACCCGAGTTGCTGCGCCTCATACCGGATACGCCGGAGGCGTTGCGCGAGATCCTCGATGGCGAGCGCGGCCCGGTGCAGCCACCGATACGATCCGAGATCTTCGGCCTGCAGCGGTTTGCACAGCACGGTCGCAGCCTGGGCGAAACGCACCGCGCAGCCAAGGCAAGCTCGCGCGTGGGGACTTTCTTTCCGCGCCTGCGTAGCAACATCCTCGCGCTGCGCGAAGCACACCGCTACATCGGCGTGCAGGCGGCCACCGGCTACGACATCAGCCCCGCAGCGGAATGGCTGCTCGACAACTTTCACCTGATCGAGGCGCAGATCAAGGAAATCCACGAGGGCCTGCCGCGCAGCTACTATCGCGCGCTGCCGGTGCTGCTGGACGAGCCATTGGCCGGCTTGCCGCGCGTCTATGGCGTGGCCTGGGCCTTCGTGGCTCACACCGATGGCGCGTTCGACGAAGACCTGCTGGTGCGGTTCCTGTGCGCCTACCAGGAAACGCGCGAGCTGAACCTCGCCGAGATGTGGGCGCTGCCCACCACCTTGCGGGTGGTGCTGATCGAGAACCTGCGCCGTCTGGCCGAACGCGTGGCCACCAACAAGGCGGCACGCGAGGTGGCCAACTTGTGCTGCGATCGCATCGAGACTTACAGCCTGGACGCGCTCGACCAGTTGCTCGCTCTGCTCGAGCGGCGCGGTGTCGGCCGGGCATTTCTGGCGCAGATGGCGCAGCGCCTGCAGGACCGCCGGACGACACAGGACGCCCGCTATCGAGACTGGCAGCGCAGCGCCCTGCCCGACCTGGCTGCGCTGCAGTCGCAGCAAAGCGCCGACCAGGCCGCCGACAACCTGAGCGTCAGCAACGCTGTCACGTCTCTGCGCGCCATAGGCGATGCCGACTGGCCCGACATTGTCGCCCGCACCAGTGCGCTGATGCGACTGATGCTCACCTCGACGGTGTTCGAGGCCGAGCATGTCGCCACGCGCGACCAGGCACTGCATGACATCGAGCGTCTGGCCAGGCGCAGCGGCCGCAGCGAAGTGTCGGTGGCGCAAACGCTGCTCGGGATGATGCATGCGGCCCAGAGTGCCGACAGCGAAACGGCAGTGGCCAGCCACTGGCTGCGTGGCGCGGGCCGGCCGGCACTGGCGAGGGCACTGGGCCTGCACCAGCGCGCGGGGCCGCCCTGGCGCGCCACTGCGCGCCGCATCGCCTTGCCGGTCTACCTGGGCTCGCTGTTGCTGGGCACGGCGGGCCTGGTGGCGTGGATGCTGCTGCACCACGGCGTCGGGCCGGACAGCTCGGACGCCTTCACGTGGTCGACCCTGCTCGGCGCGGTGCTGATGCTGTTCCCGGCCTCCGAAGCGGTGGTGGCGGTCGTCAACCGGCTGATCAGCGAGTCGGTCCGGCCCAGGCACCTGCCCCGCCTGGCCTTTTCCACGGGCATCCCTGCCGAGCACAGGGCGATGGTGGTGATCCCGGCCATGCTGACCGGCCCCGCATCGATCAGCGAACTCGTGAACCGGCTGCAGTTGCATTACCTCGCCAATCCGGAACGCCATGCCCAGTTCGCGCTGCTGACGGACTGGGCCGATGCCGATACGGCGCATGTCGCCTCCGACAACGACTTGCTGAGCCGCGCGACGCTGCAGGTCCAGGCGCTCAATGCGCGCTATCCGCAGGACGCCGCAGAGGCCGGGCTGCCACCGCGCTTCATCGTCCTGCATCGCGAGCGGGCCTTCAGCGAGACCGAGCAGCGCTGGATCGGCTGGGAACGCAAGCGAGGCAAGCTGGAACTCCTGGTCGCGGCGCTGGCAGAAGGGTCGACCGCCGCGTTCCTCGACCTGGGAGAGAGCTCCCGTATCGCCGCCGGCACCCGCTACATCGTCACGCTCGACAGCGACACCCATTTGCCGCCCGGACGGCTGCGCGAACTGGTGGGCGTGGCTGCGCACCCGCACAATCAGCCGCGGCTCGACCCCATCGGGCGCACCGTGGTGGGCGGCTATGGCATCCTGCAGCCGCGCGTCGTCACGCCGCTGCCCGCGCTCAAGGACTTCACGCTCTACCACTGGCTCTTCGCCGGGCAGTGCGGCATCGACCCATACAGCGCCGCCACCTCGGAGGTCTATCAGGACCTGTTCCGCGAAGGCAGCTTCACCGGAAAGGGTTTGCTCAACGTGCGGGCGATGCATGCGGCGCTGTCCGCTCGCCTTCCCGAAGGCCGCGTACTGAGCCACGATTTGCTCGAGGGGTCGATGGTGCGCTGCGCCGCGGTGACCGACATCACGGTGATCGAGGACGCGCCGTTCCATGCTGACGTGGCCGCCTCGCGCGTGCATCGCTGGACGCGCGGCGACTGGCAGCTGCTGCCGTTCCTGTTCAGCCCCAGTCGCTATCGCCTGCGCGCCATCAACCGCTGGAAGATGCTCGACAACCTGCGCCGCTCGCTGGTGGCGCCGATGTCGCTGGCGTTGCTGCTGCTGGCACTCGCCGGCGCCGTCGTATCGCCCTGGGCGGCGCTGGTGCTGGTGATGGCGGCGTTCACCGCGGGGCCGCTGATGGGTGCGGTGGCGGGCTTCTTGCCGAGCCGAGCCGACCTCGCCAAGCTCCATTTCTACCGCCAGGCCGCGGTCGACCTGGCACGCGCGCTGTGGGGCGGGCTGTGGCACATGCAGCAGCTGCTGCAACAGGCGCTGATGGCGGTGGACGCCATCGTGCGCGCGCTCTACCGCATGACCGTCAGTCGCCGCCACCTGCTGCAATGGACCACCGCCGCGACCGCGCTGGCCCAGGCGAACATCGCTCTGCCGGCCGTGCTGCGCCAGCACTGGAGCCTGCCCGTGGTCGCGCTGCTGCTGCTCGTTGTGCTGCTTGCCGTGGCCACACCGTCACCTGCGCTCGCGCTGGCGCTGTGCCTGCTGTGGGCGACCGCTCCGGTCGGCACCTGGTGGGTCAGCCGACCGCGCCCGGCGCGCAAGGACGCGGCCTTGCCCCTCCATGACCAGGCCTACCTGAAAGGCATCGCCCGCGACACCTGGCGATTCTTCGAGCGCTGCGTCGGGCCGGAGGACAACCACCTGCCGCCCGACAACCTGCAGATCACGCCCTACGACATGGTGGCGCACCGCACTTCGCCCACCAACATCGGCCTGTACCTGCTGAGCGTGGCCTGCGCCAGGGCGTTCGGCTGGATCGGCACGCAGGACTTGCTGGCGCGCATCGAGGCCACGCTGGCCACGCTGGCAACCCTGCAGCGCCATCGCGGCCACTTCATGAACTGGTACGACACGCAAACGTGCACGCCGCTGCTGCCGATGTACGTGTCCACCGTGGACAGCGGCAACCTGAGCGGCCACCTGCTCGCGGTGGCCCAGGCCTGCCTGGAGCTGGCGCACGCGCCGCATGACCAGGTCGCAGCGCGGCATGCGCTGCACGCCTCGATGCAGCGGCTCGCGCCGCTGCTCCCGCTGTGGCCCGACCTGCTGCCGGGGCTGCTGGGCGATGCCGCACTGGCGCGCCTGCTGGCCCTGCCGGACCCGCTGGTCGAATGCCAGCATGACCCCGTGCAGTTCGGGCGCCTGCTGCGCGAGGCCGCCGCCGAAATGGTCCCGCTGGACACTGGCAGGGCCGAACCCGCGGCGCCCGTCCCAGCGACCCGGCGCGACGAGCTGGCCTGGTTGCTCGCCGATCACCTGGCGACGCTGCGCTCAGTCTGGCTGGACACGCAGGCGGCCGCCTCGGCGGGCACCCCGGAGGCGACCCGGCGCTTGCAGGCACTCGCCCACGGCTGCGAAAAGCTGGCCTGGGAGGCTGACTTCGCGTTTCTCTACCATCGCAAGCGGCACCTGTTCCACATCGGCTATCGCGTCGCGGAGCAGCAACTCGACGCCGGCTTCTATGACCTGCTGGCGTCGGAGTCTCGCCTGACCAGCCTGCTGGCTGTCGGCAAAGGCGATGTGCCGGTCAACCATTGGACCTCGCTCGGGCGGCCGTTCTACGCCATCGGTGCCAACGCGGGCCTGCGCTCGTGGTCAGGCTCGATGTTCGAATACCTGATGCCCAACCTGGTGCTCGATGAGCCCTTCGGCAGCGTGCTGTGCGAGGCCGGCCATGCGGCGCTGCGCGAGCAGATCGCGTTCGCGCAGGCGCACCACGTGCCCTGGGGCATGTCGGAGTCGGCCTACGCCGGCAGCGACCACACGCTGGCCTACCAGTACGCGCCCCAGGGCGTACCCAGGCTGGCGCTGCGCCGCACGCCGCCCGACGAACTGGTGATCGCCCCCTACGCCACGGCACTGGCGGCGCAGATCGCGCCGCACCGCGCGACGCTCAACTTCGCGGCGCTGGAAGCGCTGGCGGCACGCGCGCGCTACGGTTTCATCGAAGCGCTCGACTTCTCCCCCGCGCGGCAGACGGGCACCGAGGCGTACATGCCGGTGGGTACCTTCATGGCGCATCACCAGGGTATGAGCATCGTGGCGCTGGCCAATCTGCTGCTGGGCGGAGTGGCGCAGCGCTGGGGCATGGCCAATGCGCACATCGAGGCCGTGACTTCACTGCTGCACGAGCGCGCGCCGCGCGAGGTGTCGATGCTGTATGCGCCGCCATCGGGCCCGCCACCGCAGGCGCTGCAACGTCGCGCACCAGGGCTGCTGCGCGACGTCTTTCCTGGCTCGACCGCGTTGGCGCCCACGCATGTGCTGTCGAACGGGCGCTACAGCGTGTCGCTGCGCGCCAACGGCGCCGGCTGGAGCCGCTGGGGCCCGACCGGCATCACGCGTTGGCGCGACGATGCCTTGCGCGATGCCCACGGCAGCTTCTTCTACGTGCGCTGGGACCAGCAGCCGCAGCTGGTTTCGATCACCCAGCACCCGGCTCCCGACCCGGCTGCGCACTACCAATGCATCTACCACGCCGATCGTGTGTGTTTCGACGCGGCTTGGACTGAAGTGCAGGCACACACCACGGTGTGGGTCAGCCCGGAAGACGACATCGAGTTCCGGCAGGTCGAACTGCGCAACCTGAGCGATCGCACGCTCGACATCGAGCTGATCTCGGCCTTCGAGGTAACGCTCACCGACCCGCGTGCCGACGAAGCGCATCCCGCGTTCACCAACATGTTCGTGCGTGCCGAGTGGCAGGCGGAGCACCAGGCACTGGTGTTCGAACGCAAGCCCCGCCTGCCCACCGAGCAGGCACTGCAGGCCGCACATTTCCTGGCCGACACCGACCCCCAGGTGATGGGCGTGCGGGTTCAGACCGACCGCCAGCGCTGGCTGGGGCGCAACCATCGTGCCAGCCAGCCGCTGGCTTCGTTCGACCCCGTGCCGGCAGGATCGAGCGAGCCGAGCGCCGTGCTCGACACCGGCCTCGATCCGGTCTGCGCCCTGGCCGTGCGCCTGCGCATCGAACCCAACGCGAAGGCAAGGTTGACCTTCGCCACGGCGGCGTCCGACAACGGCGGCACCTTGCACGCCGTGATCGACAAGTACCGGCAGCCCAGCCACGTGCAACGGGCCTCGATGATGTCGGCCACGCTCGCGGGCATCCGTTTGCGTGCCCTGCGCATCAGCGCCGAAGACATCGCCGCCATCCAGACCCTGACCACGGCGCTGGTGCTGAGCCTGACGCGCCCGCAGCCCGGCGCAGTTGCCATCGACGGCGCGGCCGCCGCGGTCTGCGACAGGCGGCTGCTGTGGCGCTTCGGCATCTCGGGCGACCGTCCGCTCATCCTGGTGTTGGCCGGCGTGCCACAGGGCCTGGGCTTGCTGCGCGCGCTGGCCAGGGCCTTGAGCCTTTGGTCCCGGGGCGGCATCGCTTGCGATCTGGTGGTGGTGAATGCCGAGGCTGCCTCGTATCAGATGACGGTGCAGCGCGGCATCGCGGCGCTGCGCGAACGTCACGGCGCCGACGGCGGTGGGACCGCCGGCCCCGCCAACACCGGTTTCCATCTGCTGCGCGCCGACGAGCTGTCGAGCGACGAACTGAGCACGCTGCAAAACCTGGCGCGGGTGCGCCTCAATGCCGACGGGCGTCCGCTGCGGCACCACGTGCAGGAATGGACCGCGCTGCACGAGCAGGCCTGGGACCACCGGCATGCCACGTCGACCACGGCGGTGGCCGCGGACTCGGGCGACAATGCTGGCGTGCCCGAGCCGGTAGGCGAGTTCGACGCGGCCTCGGGAGAGTTCCAGTTCGATGTCGGCGCCCGTTCGCGTCCCGCGCGGCCCTGGATCAACGTCCTGGCCAACCCGGCGTTCGGCGCCCAGCTGTCGGAGTCCGGTGCTGGCTACACCTGGGCGGTCAACAGCCGCCTGAACCAGCTTACCGCTTGGTCGAACGACCCGGTGGCGGACTCGCCGGCCGAATGGTTTCTGCTGCAGGACCTCAAGACCCTGCAGGTGTGGAGTGTGGCGCCTTCCGCCTGGGGCGACGGTCGCGCGAGCTACCGCGTAGCGCATGGGCAGGGCTACAGCGTCATCAGCCACCGCCGTGGTGATGTAGAGGTGACGGCCTCGTGGTGTGTCGATGCCCATACTTCCGTCAAGCAGGTGCGACTTGCCATGATCAACCACGGCCACAGGGCACTGCAGCTGCGCGTGATCGGCATCGCCGAATGGATGATGGGAGCGAACCGGGCCGACCGCGGCACAGTGCACACGGCGCTGTATCGCCAGCGCCTGCCCGATCTGAAAGCGTCGAACATCGATGCCGGCGCCGTGCGCGGGCAAAAGCTCACCGCACTGCTTGGCACGCAGCGCGAGCGTTCGGCCGGATTCGGTGACGGCACTGCCTTCCTGGCCATCGCGGGCGCTGCGGACGAGACCGAAGACTGGACCTGCGACCGGCGCGAGTTTTTCGACGCCCGCGGCCGCCTGGTGCTGCCCGACCACTTCGGGAAACAGCAGGGCGGCGGGCTCGACCCGTGCGCGGCACTCTCGGCACGCGTCGTGTTGGACGCCGGCGGATCGGCGGTGCGGGTGTTCCTGCTGGGCTACGCTGACAACGTGGGCGCTGCCCAGCAACTCGCCACCCTGGCCGCGACGACACCCGCGATGCAGCGCATCGATGAGGCGCGTGGCAGCTGGGATCGATTGCTGGGCGCCACCAGCGTGAAGACCCCCGACCCCTTGTTCGACGCGATGGTCAACCGCTGGCTGCTCTACCAGACGGTGTCATGCCGTCTGTGGGCCAGGGCCGGCTTCTACCAGGCCGGTGGCGCCACCGGGTTTCGCGATCAGCTGCAGGACGCGATGGCGCTGGCCTGGGCCGCGCCCGAGATGCTGCGCCAGCAGATCGTCCTTTGCGCGTCACGCCAGTTCGGCGAGGGCGACGTGCAGCACTGGTGGCACGCGCCCCTCGGAGCCGGCGTGCGCACGCACTTTTCGGATGACCTGCTGTGGCTGGCGCACGCCTGCGTGCACTACCTGCGCGCGACCGGCGATGCTGCACTGCTCGACCAGCGGGTCCCCTTCATCGAAGGTGCCCCCATTCCCGAGGGCGCCGAGGATGCCTACTACACGCCCGCCATCAGCCCGCACGATGCATCGGTCTACGAGCACGCCGCACGCGCCATCGATCGCAGCTTGCGTGTGGGCTCGCACGGCTTGCCGTTGATGGGCAGCGGAGACTGGAACGACGGCATGAACCGCGTCGGCCACGAGGGGCGCGGCGAGTCGGTGTGGCTGGGCTGGTTTCTGTGCCAGTTGGTGACCGACTTCGTGCCGCGGGCTCGAGAGCGCGGCGACACGGCGCGCGCACTGCGCTGGGAAGGCGCCGCGCAACGCTGGAAGCAGGCGCTGAACGGCCCCGCATGGGACGGCCAATGGTTCAAGCGCGCTTTCTTCGACAATGGCCAGGCGCTGGGCTCGCACGCCAACGCCGAAGCTCGCATCGACCTGATTGCGCAGGCCTGGGCGGTGCTTTCCGGGGCCGCACCGCCGGCCTTGCAGCGGATGGCGCTGGCAGCGGTGGAGGAACAGCTCGTGGACCACGAGGCCGGACTCCTGAAGCTGCTCGACCCGCCACTGGTGCGAGCGGCGCCGAGCGCAGGGTACATCCAGGCCTATCCGCCGGGAGTGCGTGAGAACGGCGGCCAATATTCGCATGCCGGCGTGTGGGCGCTGATGGCTCAGGCGCAGTTTCATGCCGGTCATGCGGCGACCCTCGCGGCTTCACGCGAGGGCGGCGATGCCGCCTACCGCTACTTCACCTACCTGAGCCCCGCACACCGCGCGAGCCACGTCAGGCATGGCGCGGCGTATGGTATCGAGCCGTACGTCATGGCCGGCGACGTGTACTCCCAGCCTCCCTACGTCGGGCGCGGCGGCTGGAGCTGGTACACGGGTGCCGCGGCATGGATGCACCGCGCGGCCATCGAGTCGATCTTCGGCTTACGCCAGGGCGCACAGGAGCTGTGCTTTGAGCCGTGCCTACCCTCGCATTGGAACCAGGCCGAGATCACGCTGCGCCGCGCAGGACGCACGATGCGCTTCATCCTGGTCAGCGCCACTGAGCGCGCGGCGCTCGCGGCGACGGCGCAGTCGGATGCTCAACTGCTGCGCCTTGGACAAGCCTTGCGTTGGCGCGATCTGGCGCCGCACACCTGCTTCGTGATCCCGTTGCTGGACGAGCCCGCGACTTCGCCTCCGGTGGCCTTCGCGGCTGGCACCGCCCAGCGCTGACGCCCCGACGGCGGCGCGCGGCGCCGTCCTACACCCGCAGGTGTCGGGCGCCGATGGTGACGGCCCGGCGACGTTTCTACAGTTCACCTGTCGGCTTGGTGTGTCGCGGCACAGCGTTCAGGAAAGGGCTCACCAACCGAAACCCCCTGGCGGTCTTCCGCCCATCGATGGGGGCTCGTCGCCATCCAATCGAACGCCGATCGCAGCTCAACTCCTACCGGAGATCCACCATCATGAACTTTCGCACCACTATCAGCGCCGTCGCCTCTGCCATCGTCTTGATCACGGCCTCGGGCTGCGCGGTTACGCGCGGCCAGGAAACCACGGGCGCCTACATCGACGACAGCGCCATCACCACCGCGGTGAAGGCGAGCTTCATCGACAACACGAATGTCGACTCCGTAGCGATCAGCGTCGAGACGCTGAACGGCACCGTGATGCTGTCGGGCTTCGCCAAGAACAGCACCGAGAAGACCACCGCCGAAAGCCTGACGTGGAAGGTCAAGGGTGTGAAGTCGGTCAAGAACGAGATCGCCGTCCGCTCCTGAGACCTTGCACAGGTGCGGGGTCGAGGTTTCCCCGACCCGATAGACGAGCGACAGCGCAGCAACGCGCGAAAACGGAGGGGATCATGCCGGAAGGCTCAGGAGCCTTCGATACAACCATCTGATTCGCCCTGTCGATGTCGCAGGACGCTTCAGTTCACGATGCAACTATGCGATCGCGGTGCCGGCATGGTGTTGCGCACGGCGCCGCTGCGACTGTTGTCCGATCCTTTGTGCAGTTGAGGATCCTATGCCTTCTTGACGGCTTCCTGCAGATCGTGGACCGCTTCTTTCAAATCACCGACACCCTTCTGCAACTTGCCCTTGGCTTGATTCTTCAGTCCTTTGACTTGCTGCGTCGTGCTGCCCGCCAATCTGCCGACCTCTTCCTAGATCTTCCCACCGATGTCCTTCAGCGCGCAGTTCGCGCTGCAGTGAGTTCATTTTGGCGCTGCTACCGAGCCGGCGTAAAACACGTCGCACTCTCTTCCACTAAAGAGATCCCTCGCCTTCTTCAGCAGTCTGAGCGCCGGTCCGGCGAGTGCCTCGACGACGCTCGGCTTCTCCACCACCGGATCCGAGAAGCTGCCATGTATCTTCTGCCGCACCTTGGCGCATCCCTTCGCATCGATCAGGGCCACGGTCACGTCATCGAACTGGTCGTTGACGAAATTCAGTCGTCCCTGGAGGGCGATCCGGTTCTCCTTCGTCGCCATCGCCACGTCCCGAGCCTGCGCGACGCCGCGCTCGACCTTCCAGTCGGAAACCAGCGTTCGGATCTCGGTGCTACCCCCCGCTCCTTGAAGGAGGCCCGCGAGGTTGAACCCCCTCGTGACCACCAAACCGAGAGGCCCGGCAAAGAAGAAGGCGCCTACGTCGACGAGGTTCAAATTCTGGCTCGATTCGAGCCTGGAGAACTCCCGATCAAGGTCGCTGCCGTTGAGCGCGAGGTTCTTGCCACGCAGCGAGACCTGCCCTTTCAGGGTCTGCCGCATCTCCTTCTCGGTGTGTCCCTGCATCGACACTTCCGCGGAGAAGTCCATCGGTCCCGTTGCGACCTTCCGCGGGGTCAGGCGCTTGAAGAATTCCTCAATGGGGAACTGCGAGAGAGAGAAGCTGACGTGGTACAGGGGGACAGCATCGGAAAAGTCGGCGTGGATACTCCCTGATCCCTGCGTGCCGAGGACGCGCACCGTGACCGGCTTCAGATCGACGACCCCATTCTTCGCTTCGGCCGAGAACTTCAACTCGGACACCGTGAATCCGTCGCCACGGATCTCCCCGCAGGTGAGCTCCGAAGTGAACGAGAGGTCCTTCATGACTCTCGAGCGCTTCCCACCCGCAAGCTGCAGACGATGCACGTCAAGGTGGCAATCCTTCGCTTCGAGTCTGTCCGCGAATCGTCGATCCAGGTAGACGAAAGTCCCGTCCGATAGGGAACCCATCGGCCAGTCCAAGGCGGGTAGCGCTTCGCTGGCCGCTTCTGGCCTCTCAAAGTTGAACCGGCCGTCGCGGTCTCGCTCGATGGAGATCAAGGGGTGCGTCAGTTCGATCGTCTCGATCCGAATTTCCTGCTGCAGCAGAGGCAGGAAATCGATTCTGAGTCGGGCCTGCTTCGCGGACACAACGTCCACCCCGTGGTTATGAACGTGCACGTCCTCCAGCGTGACGATCAAACCCGGGAACAAGTTGACCCCCAGGGGGCCGCCGAAGCTGACCTCCATCCCCAGAGCAGCCGAGACGGTCGCCTCCAACCGTGCCCTGTAGACGTTGGCGTCGACAAGAAAACGCAGGGTCGCCGCAATGATGACGAGAAGACTCACCACCCCGAAGCTGACGAACAGGACGATTCTGGACGATCTTGACATTGACCCAATCCAAGCGTGCGGCCATTCTGCCGGCATCTGGCTCGGCCTCGAAGTGACCGCTGTCATGGAGACGACGCTTGTGCATCAACTGCGCGCAGGTGCGGATCCTCGGCTCAATCACTCATTGGGCTGCCCGGGCATTCGAGAGCAGAGCGGCCAAGCCAACAGTCGGTACGGCCCCCCACAAGGTACTGGCCCCCGGATGATGACAGCAGGGAGAGAGCCCCGGTCATGAAGTTCGAGGCGTCGACAGCCACGCCACGACGCTCCAACTCAAAGCCGTAGACATGACCCGTGGGGGGGAACACGTAGGACATCTACTACGGCAATTGGCGGTGCAGTCTGCTGTTTGCATTGCTTCGCGCTTCGCATACTTGGCGCACCACATCGACCCGTTCTAAGGTCTCCTTCATGAACATCGTTGCCCTGTTGATTGCTACTGTCGCCGTCCTTCCCGCGGTCGGCCTGGTGGCATGGGTCAACCATGCTATGGAGAGGGCAGATGACGACTTGCTCTCCTTCGTGGATTTCGAAGGCATGCACTTCGAAGGCTGAACGAGCCGCTTGACGTGAACGGGGCTGGATGGACGGCGCAGGTCTCGCTCAACGCCTATTCGGCTGAGTGAGTTGGCGCTCGAACCTGAGTGGGGCGAAGGCCTCGATTTCTCTTTTGACCACGAACTATAGGGACTCTCATGAACAAGTCATTCACTCTCAAGGCATCACTCGTTGTCGCCGCCATGCTGGCACTGCCGGTGGCGCAGGCTGCCACCATGACCAAGGCCGACTACACGGCCGGCAAGGCTCGCATCGGCTCGGACTACAAGGCGGCCAAGGCAACGTGCGCGGCGCTGGCAGGTAATGGCAAGGACGTGTGTATCTTGGAAGCCATTGCCAGGCAGAACGTCGCAAGCGCCGAACTGGAGTACGGCTACACCGGCAAGCCCAGTGATCAGAACAAGGTTCTGGTGGTGAAAGCGGAGTCGGCTTATGCGGTGGCCAAGGAGAAGTGCGACGACCTGGCGGGCAATTCCAAGGACGTTTGCGTGACCGAGGCCAAGGCTGTCGAGACGAAGGCGCTGGCCAACGCCAAGATGGGCAAGCAGATTGGTGAAGCCACGACAGACGCCGAGGTAACCAAGCGCGACGCCGACCTTAAGGTCGCCACTGAAAAGTGCGACGCAATGGCGGGCGATGCCAAGGCCAATTGCGTGGCTGTCGCAAAGGCAAGGTTCGGCAAGACCTGAACCATCTTGGCCAGCGGCCGCGAAAGGCCGACTCACGCCGTCCAATGCCGCGTCCACCAACCGCGAGCGAATAGAGCCAATCCGCCAATCGCTCTCCCTGTGATTCGGCCGGTGTGGTCGACGTCATCGAAGGCCGCCGCGGCGGGAAAGCCAACGACAACGCATGCCTGGGGGTCACCAGCCATGCGCTTGTAGGCCGCTTCGAGCGCGGCCTATGCACCGTACCTGCTGCATGCGTACGGGTGCATGGGTGTGAGGTCGTGGACAGAGGTCCCGCCGCGACCGCGCTCGTCGGCGCCACAAAGCGCGGAGACGGTGACCGTTGGGCAAGCGGGAAGCTGCCGTTCGCCAGCGGCCGCAACTCTGGCCGATCTGCGATTCAAAGAGGTCTTGTTCGGGGTCCTTCCCGTGCCGGCTCGACAGATCGTCTCGACACACGAGGCCGGCTGGGTCAGCACGCCGGTCGATCAAGCGTCCGCAGCGGAGGCAAGGCACGGCCTCGTGGGACCGGCGTTCGACTTTCAGCCGTCGCCTACAAGCCCTGGCGAAACTGTCCTACGCGGCGCGACCGGATGCCCCCTCAAGCTCTCGGGGTGTCTGGCGTTGCCCATGTCTCGCCTCTCACGCAACGAACGAGGGGAACCGCAATGCAAGAAGACCCGTACCGGCATCACCCTGTGAGCCTGAGGTTCGTATGGAGATCGCGTGTGAAGTCCGGCGGGCGCAGCGCGGCAGTGGCCGGGTCGCTGGCGTTCGCATTGGCTCTTGCCGGCTGTGGCGGCGCAAGCGATGGTGCCGGGTCGGCAAAGACCATCGTGTCGCCGATGGCGCTGCCGGGGCCGTATCCGATTGCGTGCAGCAACGTCGCCCAGGACTTTGCACGCGTGGCGCCCGGCGAGCAAGCGCAGGCTTTTTGGGAAGGCAGACCTGCGGCAGACGGAACGCCACGCTATGCGGCCGATCTGCTGACGGACCCGGTGAATGCACTCTCAGTCACTGTCAACGCGCCGAATGACGCCATCCTGTACGGCTCGTTTGCCGGAAAGCCCGTCGGCTTCGTCGTGCTCGCCTGCTATCCCACCACCGCAGACAATCCCCGAGCCGATCTTTCCTTGCCCACGGGCCAGCTCGTGCCGCACATGCAAACTGGCGCCGAGGCGCCGCTGTTCGCCGACGCCTCGGCCCGGTATCCGATCATTGCTTTCTCGCACGGCTTCGCCGGGAGCCCGCTCTCGGGTGACCACCTCGTCGTGCTCTCCTGGCTAGCGAGCTACGGCTATGTCGTGGTGGCTCCATTTCATGGCGACCCACGATTCACGGACCTGCAGATCAACGACTTCGGCGATGTCGTGGCCGTGTTGTCGCATCTCAGCGATGTCGTCGCTATGCAGGCATTGCGCCCGCTGTCGATGTCCGCGGCGCTGGGCCTCGTGCTGGCACATCCGCAATGGCGTGACCATGTCGATGCCACCCAGATCGGCGGCTTCGGTGCGAGCATGGGCGGCGAGACCATGATGCTGATGGGCGGCGCGGCGCTGACCACGTCGCCTGGGCTCGCGTCGTCCCCGGTCGGCGTCGATCGGCGCATCAAGGCGGCGGTGGGCTATGTTCCTTACTTCGGGCAACCGCTGCTGCCGGCGTTCGGGCGCGACCAGAGTGGGCTCGACGGCGTCACGCTGCCCTATCTCGCCATCAGCGGGACGGCGGACACCACCGCTCCGTTGGCTGTCGCGCAGCAAGGCATCGCCCGGCTCCCGGGACCGCGAGAGCTCGTCGCGCTGGTTGGCGTCGAGCACGGGTTCGATATGGCTTCGGCCAGCGACATCCTGACTTGGTCGCTGACATTCCTCGATGCTCAGGTTCGGGGCCTTCCGATCGCACGCACGCAGTTATCGACGATGACAAGTGTGGCGGGCGGAGGCAACGACAGGCTTGTCATCGGCCCAGTTCCACCTTGAGGACTTGGCGGCGCAAGCGGAGTCACCCCAACGGACTCTGCCGGGCCGTGCGTCGTCGTGTCCACCTGGATGGACACGATCCTTGATCTCGCGACCTGGGGTCTTAAGCGGTCACTCGTGCCGGGCAGCTTGTCGCCGGGTCCTGCCCGCGATCGGCGCAGGCTGAAGGTCGGCTGAACACCAGATTGGCGACGCTCGGGACGCCCGGCTCGACCGTTCCTGAGGGGTCGACAAGCGCCACTCGCCTTCAGAGCCTCGCTGCCGCAAAGCTGACGTCCAAGCTATGGGTCGTTGCAGAAGGCGGCCACGGCGGGCACTACCCCGCCAAGCGACCCTCGACGCGTGGTCACTGAGCCAAACTCTCGGCCATCCAAGGCCACGATCATCAGAAACAAGCCGTTGAGCCACAGCAAGTTGCGATCCACCCGGCGCAGCGAGTGGATCAGCTGGTGATGCGCGACCCAGAACACCAGCAACACCATGAAGCTGACCGCGTACGCGCCGACCAGCGGCAGCGCATGCCACAAGGCCGCCAGCAGTTGCTCATCCAGCCGGTCACCCTCCAGCCTGGGCACCTTGATCTCGAGCACGAGGATGGTGACGATGATGGCGATGACACCGTCCGAGAAGGCTTCAACGCGCGTCTTCGGCAGATACCCGAGATCGTAGGACGCGCCACTCATTGGCTTCTTTGCTGGCGAATGAGGCCGAAATCGCGGCCATGTCCCAGTCGCATGGCCATCTCGATCCAGACCATGGCCCAGGGTTCGAGATAGCGCGCCGCGGAAAGGCCGCCGAGGTCTACCGCATCGAAGCCGATCAGCGTGGCCAACGCGATCACCTTGCGCCGAGCCTCCGCGTCGTCACCTGCCACCGGCAGGAAGAGGCTACCTCCCGGATAGTTCGGCTTCACCATGTTGTCGAAGCCGGTGGTGTTGAACGCCTTGACGACGCGCGCGCGGCGGGCGAGACGCGCAATCTCCTGCGCACCGGAGGTCGTGGTTCCCACGAGCAAGCCGGTCATGCCGGGCGCGATGGGGTTGGTCGCGTCGATGAGGATACGGTTCCCCCAATCTGCCACGTCCTTGGCGACCTGGAGCGCGGCGGCGTAGGGTGTGGCGAGTATCGCCATGTCCACACCCTCGATGGCTTCGCTCACCGTGCCGACCATGACGTCAGCCTTGAACCTGTAGGACAAGTCCGCGTGCTTTGCAGGATCGGGCACTCCGAAGCGAACGCGATAGCGCTTGGCCAGCAGGGCCTGAGCGAGGGCCTGGCCGACGTGGCCGGCTCCGATGATGGCGAGGGTCATGGCATCGACTCCTGATGATCCGGCTCAGCCGCCCAGG
>Ga0209048_10000508_pt1 | contig 41446 bp, 37 predicted proteins | sample FrelakmetCRP12CR_FD_187146 | JGI IMG/M metagenome (GOLD analysis project Ga0209048, IMG submission 187146) | Freshwater lake sediment microbial communities from the University of Notre Dame, USA, for methane emissions studies - CRP12 CR (SPAdes)... | ecosystem: Environmental > Aquatic >...
GGGTGACTGTGCTGCTTCTAGAACGGACCTGATCTCAGTGCGTATTAGATTGAGTCGTTCCTCCGCAAATTGCGCGGCGCGGTCGTAGCAACTGATTAAACTCGTGGTAGCTTACTACCCTTGTACCTGGACTTCCCGAAACCGGCCGCTCGCCTATGACAGCTCAGGGTCGTTTGCAGGCGTTCAGGGCATCAAAAAAACCTCAATCCAGTGCCCATCTTTGCCCGATTCGGGGAGGCACCGAGAAGGGCCAGCAGGCAGACCAGGACAGCCAACAGGGTCCCGCGACGAGGAAGCGTCATCATGGGAAACCTCTGCAGATTGTGGCCGACCAAAGGGCGTGTGGTTGGACTTTCCGGATGTGATACCACCGAAGGAGGGCGGGACGCAAGTGGAGCGAGGCTTTCTCAACGGAGAACGGGGAACGCAGAAAACGGCAGCGTTCTACGTTTTGCACTCTCCGTTTCGCATTCAGGCCGGTCCCTTGCAGCGGCCGGCTACAGCTGCGAGTACGCCGTCGGCCGCAGGAACACGATGGTCGTCGCGGAGACGGTGTTCGCGAACGCCGGATTGGCGCTCAGGGTCTTCCACCCCTCGTCGTTCCTGAACGACTCCCACACCTTCTCACGCGCGGCCATGTCCTGGTGAACGGTCATGTACACCAGGTTCGGCTGCCTCGGCCCGGCGAGCGTCTGGCCGAAAAAGACGGGCCTGAGGCCAAGACGGTCGAACAGGGCGATCTCGCCCCCGTCGTTGAACATTTCGATCTTCTTCAGGGCCGCCGTCTCGCTGTGGCTCTCGTAGATTCGCAGTTCGAAGATGTGCGGCTTCTTGTCCGCGGTCTCGACCGGCACCCGCAGGCGCGGGACGTTCTTGAACGCGCGGAGCAGCCAGCTTTCATACCTCGTGTACGCTGGGTTGTCGATCGAGGCGCCGAGGTACTCGGCGGCGGCTTTCTGGTACTCGACGTCTGCAACCAGCCTTCCCGCGGTCGATTGGAACGCCTCGAGGTCAGGGTAGGGGATCAGGACGTAGAGCATCAGCGCGTTGGCGCCCGAGACGACGCCGAAGGCGCCGACGGGCCTGATGCCGAGGCGGTTCCACGCCGGTATCGCGGCCTTGGCCAGGTAGTCATTCAGCACGTTCTTGCGATTGCCGGTCGGCATCTCGTAAATGCGGAGTTCGTAGTACTCCCGCGCCGCCTGCTCGGCGAGAGCCTCGACGCTCGACCAACCCGACAACATCGCGGCGCCAGTGAGAGCGGAAGTCTCGAGGAAGTCGCGTCGCTTCATGATCGTCTCGCGTTCGCGTTGAAGGACCGGAGAAGGACGGATCGAACCGGTGCCGACGCTCCCCGGCCGCGCCGGGGGACGTCCGCGGGTGAAATCTACTTGCCGACAACGAGAATGGTGAACGAACCCGGGAGCATGGGGCCTCGACCGCCACGGCGCGCCCCCCCGGCCGGCGCGTTCGGGTCGGGAGGCGGTGGCGGCGGGGCGGGGCCGTACTCGGCGGCCATGGTCAGGATGCGGTTCGTCTTCGTGTCCAGCGTCAGGCACTTGGCCCCCGGCATGGTCTGGAGGTTCTGCTCCACCTCGAAGCTGGTCGGGCTCTTCTCCTTGACGATCGTCAAGGTCCCGTTGCCGTGCGAGCTGAACACTTCCATGGTCGCCGGATTGAACACCGCGCCGTCGGAACTGCCGGCCAGCGGCAGCGTGGTGATGATCTTGCCGTCGTCCGCGTTGAGAATCACCATCATGGGCTGCGCCGGCGTGACTGGCGGATTCCCGGACTGCCCGCAGGCCGCGAACAGCACGTGGTTCTTGGCATCGAGCGCCAGCCCGTTGCAGCGGCTGGCTTTCTCGATGAAGTCGTAGTGCGCGGTGACCTTCATCGCCTTGGCGTCAACGACGGCGACATTGGCCTTGTCCTGGATGACGACGTAGACGTGGCCCTTGCCGTCGCTCACGCCCTGTTCCGGCACGCCGTCCAGTGGCACCGTACCGACCACGGTGCCGTCCTTCGCGTCGATGACCGTCGCGTCCTGGGTCGGGTGGTTGAAGACCCAGATCCGCTCATTGAACGGATCGAACATGATGCCGTCCCCGGTGCCGGCCACGTCGATCGTCTTGATCGGCTTCAGCGTCTTCGAGTCCCACATCGCCACCGGCTTGCTGCTGGCGAAGCCGTGTCCCGACTTGGGATCGACCGCCGCGCCGTTGGCCCTGATGTCGGGAATATCGGCGACCGGTGCCAGGGTGTCGAGATCGAAGACGGTGATTCGAGCGGGCGTGGGTGTCTCCCCCTGGACGGCGCCGCGCGCGATGTAGAACCGGCGCGCGGCAACATCGGCGTAGATGTAGTCGAATCCACCCAGGCCGCCCACTTTCGATGTCTTGAGCACGCTGTACGGCCCGGCGGGTGGGGCCTGCTGGGCGAACAGGACGGCCGCGAAGACCGCGATCACTGCGGCCAGTGCCAAACCAGAACGTCGCATAGGTTCTCTCCTTGTCATTCCGCTGCCGCACCGCCCGTGCTTTGTAGAGCGAGGCTTCAGGCTTGCCTCGGACAACCCTGAAGGGTTGCCCTGCGGCCGACGAAGAACAGCAGCACTATAGCAGCGCTCGGCGACGAACGGGCGTCAACGTTTCGCAGGCGTCGCACCGCGGCTCCCGGCCGCCGGCGCTGCCGGGGCCGCGGAGGCGGCGGAACACGCCGGGACGGCCAGCGCCGGCGTGGCCGCCGGGATCGGGCCGAGGTTGCTCTTCGCCAGGATCGCGTTGAACGCCGCGAGATCCTTGCCGTTGAGGGCAGCCCAGTTCGTCACCGCGGTCTTCAGATCGCCGCAGCCGGCCGTCCAGGCCTTGTTCATCGGCTCGTTGGGCGCCATGTCGGCGAAATCCAGAGTGTCGAGCTGGCGGACGAGGGCCCCATTCAGACCCACGAAGTTCGGCGGCGGAGGAGTCCCGCCGCCCGGGCCGCCGCCGGCCCCGCCCCGGCCGCGTCCGCCGCCGGGCGCGCCGCCAATCGCCGCGAGCTTCGCGTCGAACGCCGTCGCCGCGGCGGCAACCTCCGCCGGCGGGCTCGATCGGGACACGCCCGCCACGGCCGCGCGCATCGCCGCGACCTGCTGGTACCCGTCCCAGGCCTCTTTGATCCCGGCGTAGATCTTGACTTGCAGCAGGTGCTGGACGCGCAGATCGGCCGCGGTCGCCGGCGACCGCGGCTCGTTCGTCACAACCAGTGGCTGCGTGTAGACCTTGCCGTCCACCGTCAGCTTGAGCGTGTAAGTGCCCGGGGGCGCGAGCGGGCCCTCGGGCGATGCGGGGGTGTCGCCGGCCATCGCACCCATTACCTGCGCGTAGTTGTGGGTGAAGGCCGGCGGATTGTCGTAACGGATGTTCCAGTTGACGCGGTTCGTGCCAATCGCGGTTGGCATCGGCTGAGGCTTCTCCAGCCAGTAGTCGGGCACCGGGGGCGGCGGGTCGGGAAGGGGCGGAATTGGTGCGCTGGACAGGTGGCGGACGACGGTCCCGGAGGCATCGATGACCTCCAGCGTAATCGTTCCGGAAGGCTTCACGCCGAGGTGGTAGTAGATGATCGCGCCGAGCGGGGGGTTCGACGCGTGCGGCACCTCGGGCGGGAACGGCGTATCGCCGTTGACGTTGCGCCGCACCCGGATGGCGTCAGCGGGCTTGAAGAGGTAGGCCGGCGCCGACGCCAGCTCGGGCGTGATCTGACGCAACGGCGAGATGTCGTCGAGCACCCAGATCCCGCGCCCGTAGGTCCCCGCCACCAGGTCGTTGCCGTGAATCGTCATGTCGCGGTACGACGTGTTGGGCAGGTTCAACATCAGCGGCTGCCACGCGTCCCCATCGTCGAACGAGACGTAGACCGAGCTCTCCGTGCCGGCGAACAGCAGCCCCTTCTTCCTGGTGTCGGCACGGATGACGCGCGCGAAGCTGCCACTGGGCTGGTCGGTGGCCACGCCGGACACGATGGGCGCCCATGTCTTCCCGTAGTCGCGCGTTCGGAACAGGTACGGCTTGTAGTCGCCGGTCGTGTGAAAGTCGATCGCCACGTAGGCGGTGGCCGGGTCGTGGTGCGACGCGTCGATGGCCGAGATGTCGGCGCGGGTCGGGTTTGGCAGGTTCGGGATGGTGACGTCGTCCCAGCTGACGCCGTGATTCCTGGTCAGCTTGATCAGCCCGTTGTTGGTGCCGACCCAGATGAGCCCGGCGCTGACGGTGGACGGCGACATCGACTCGATGGCGCCGCCACCCGGCCCGCCGCCCCGCCCGCCCGCGCCCGCTGCCGGCGCAGCACCTGGCACCGGCGGGGCCTGTCCTTTCGGGAGCGTGAGGTCCGGGCTGATCTTCTTCCAGTGCATCCCGCCATCGGTCGTGGCCATCACGTACTGGAATCCGACCAGCAGCTCGCGCGGGTTCTGGGGCAGGAACAGCATCGGCTGATTGCCCACCTTGCGCAGCGCGAGGCTCCCGTCCAGGTTCGGGCTGACGTTGATCCACTGGCCGCTCGGCATCGTGACCTTGACGATCCCGCTCGACGGCCCTCCCTCGTAGATGATGTCCGGGTTCAGCGGGTCGGGAACCGGCGAGCCGAACTCGTAGCCGGGGGTCGGGTACCAGTCGAGAGGCGTGATCGCCCCGAGGTTGCCGCGGCTGCGCGTCGCGATCGTGCCGCTGTCCTGCTGGCTCGCGTAGACCCAGTAGGGGTAGGAGGTGTCGGTCGAGATGTGGTAGACCTGCGCGGTCGCCTGGTTGTACCAGGAACTCCACGTCTTGCCTCCGTCGAGCGAGACCGTCGCCCCCTGGTCCACGCCAAGGAACATCCTCTGCCCGTTGGTCGGGTCGATCCACATCTGTTGCGGATCGTCGCCGCCGGGCGCGCCCTTGAACGCGGCGAACGAGTTGCCGCCGTCGAGCGACCGGTAGCTCGTCGTGTTCATGGTGTAGACGACGTCCGGGTTCTGGGGGTCCACGTAGACGCCGCAGAGATACCCGCTGCCACTGATTCGGCGATCGGAGGCCGACACCTGCCGCCACGCCGCCCCCCCATCGTCGGACCGGTAGAGGCCGAAGCTGCCGACGATGAACATACGCTGGGCGCCGGTATTGGCGGCGACCGCGACGGACGTGCGCCCGGCGAGCGCGGGCAGGCCGCCGCCGGTCAGCGGTTTCCACGTCAGCCCCTGGTCGGTGGACTTGTAGATCGCGGTTCCCGTCGGAGTCGCGGGTGCCCCGGGTACGGCCGCGGGCGCACCGCCTGGCCCGCCGCGGGTGGTGGCGCCCGGTGCGGTGTAGTGCCGGACGGTCGTGGCCAGAACCACGTTCGGATGATCGTACGCCCACGCGATGTTCTGGACGCCGGTCTCATTGTCCACGTAGAGCGTCCGGGTCCACGTCTTCCCGCCGTCGGCGCTGCGGAAGACGCCGCGCTGGTCCGTGTGGGTGTGGATATTGCCCTGCGCGGCCACCAGCACCAGATTCGGATCGTGCGGGTCCACGAGGAGCGCGGGGATCTGCTTCGTGTCGTCGAGGCCCATGTGCTGCCAGGTCGCGCCAGCGTCGCTGGACTTGTAGACGCCGTTGCCCTCGTTGATGCCGCCGCCCGTGATCAGGTCGCCCGTGCCCACGTAGATGACGTTCGGGTCGGACGGAGCCACCTGGATGGCGCCGACGCACGACACGTCCTTGACCGAATCGAAGATCGGGTACCAAGTCTCTCCCGCGCTGGTCGTCTTCCAGACGCCGCCGAGCGGGAGGCCGGCGTAGAAGACGCCGGGCTGGCCGACGACGCCGGTCACGGCGGAGACGCGCCCGGCCCGGAACGGGCCGATGTTCCGCCACCGAAGGCCCGCGAAGAGGCTCGGGTCCGGCGGCGCCGCGCCGATCGTGACCCACCCGAGCAGCACGAGGCCGATGATCCACACCGAGCGGACGGCGAGACGGCATGTGTTCATGGAGTTGGCACCTTCAGTTCTGAGGGAGATTCTCTTGAGCATAACCGAGAATCTGCCGAGGCGGACTCCCGATTCCGCCGGCGCCGGCTGCGCTCAGCTGTTCATGGAAGAAGGCGGGCAGTAGGAGGGTGGTTTCGAGGAGGCTGGCGCGTGGCACCGGAGCCCATCGTGGCCGGACTCAGCCGCCCTCACGATGGGCCCGGTCCCTGGAGGTGGGTCTACTGCTTCTTCCACTTGCCGACCGACATCGGATTGCCGTTGTCGTCCTTCGTCGTGAGCGTAAGGACATCGCCGTCGACCTGCCAGTGGCGCGGTCGATTCAAGGCAAGCGGGCCCGAGGATGCCCCGGTCGCCGATTGCCCCTCGAGGACGTAGGTCAGGGTCCGTCCCTGCATGTCGATGATCGTCCGCCCCTTGGACGAGAACCTGCCCTTCTCCGCCATAATCCCGGCATTCTGCAGGACTGCCGCGCTCCCCTCGTCCACGTTGATGTCCATCGTCAAGTTGCTGAAGTTGTCGTAGACGAGGACGCCGGAACCCTTCGCCTCGACCGGGTCCTTTCCTGGCGGATAGACAACGAAGGACACCAGGGACCATCGTCCCTCGAGGAAGGACCGGGCGCTCTTGGTGCTCCCCGGTCCGCTCTCGATTGGTCCGGTCCGAGGCTTATAGGTGCAGCCGGCCATCGCGATCACCGAGAGGGCGACCGCCACGGCAAACACGGGACGAGTGAGCCGCATAGGCATTCCTATTTCTTCTCCTCCATCTTCGTGGCGGTGATCCAGGTCTTGCCGTCCTTCTCGGCGACTTCCCCGGTCACGACGGCGGGCTTCTCGCCCTTGCACGTGTGCCCGAATTTCTCGAGCACCGCATTCTTGGCGATGTAGTACTCCTTCGCCTGGCCTTTGGCGTCCTTCACCACCAGGACGTCCTGGCACTCCTTGGCGTCGGCTTTCTTCAGCGCGCACTTCGCGCACATGACACTTCCCGTAAGTGTCGTGTCCGCCGCCATCGCCGTGCCCGCCAACCCGATGACAAACGCCGCCGCCACTGCAGACGCGATGAGGAATCTCACGGAACCTGCTCCTTTCCTGGCGTTATTGGGACACACGCGGCTGTAACCCTTCGATTTCAATATAGCATGCACCTGCCGGGCGGGATTCGTCGAGGGGGTCGGCGCACGGGGCGGAATATGTGACAATGCGGCTGTGGTGACCGAGCCAGGAGGGAGCTGATGACCGCAAGGACCGTCTGGTACTTCTACAAGGTGAAGTGGGGTGCGCAGGAAGAGTTCCTCGAGCTGTTCCGGAAGAACCACTACCCGATCCTCGAGGCGCAGCTCGGCGGTCGCCTCGACGCGATTCGGCCGCTCGTGCCCGTCTATCATGGCGACGGCCGGGCCGACTGGACCTTTGTGATGGAACTGACGTTTCGGGATGCCGCCGCGTTGGTGGGCCCGTCCGGCGAGGACGAGATCGCCGTCCGCCTGTTCCCCGACCAGGAGACGTTCAAGCGCGAGGAGCGTCGCCGCTTCGAGCTCCTGGAGGCCCACTGGGACGTGCCGGTGGCCGACGCGAACATGCGCTGACATCCCAGCTACCCCTCCCGTTTGTCGTCCCGGGCCAGCGGCAGCAGGACGGAGACGGTGGTCCCCTGGTTCTCGGCGCTCTCGATCGCGATGCGGCCGCCGCATCGTGTCACCAGGTCGCGCACGATCGCCAGGCCCAGCCCCGTGCCGTGCTCCTCCACCTCCTTCGCGTTCCTCGCCCGGAAGAACTCCTGGAAGAGGCGCGGCTGCTCTTCCGCGGGAATCCCGATTCCCGTGTCGGCCACCACGACCCGCGCGGCCTCCCCTTCCCGTGCGAGCTCGACGCGCACGCCGCCGACGCGTGTGTACTTCACGGCGTTTCCGACCAGGTTGTCGGCCAGGCGATCGATCGCCGCCTCGTCCGACCAGACCGCGACGCTCTCGTCGGAACAGGAGAATCGCAGGGAAAGGCCCTTCGCCCGGCAGGTCGCCTCGAATCTCGCGCACACCCGCCGGAGCGCGTCGGCGAGGCACACGAGCCCCTGGTCCGGCCTCTCCTCGAGGACGTCGGTCCGGCCCGCGGCCAGGTCGAGCAGGTCGTCCACCAGCGTCTCGAGGAACGCGACACGGTGCCGCGCACGCTCGAGAAGATCGACCTGCCGCTCGTTCAGAGGGCCCGTGTAGCCCCCGCGCAGGACGGCCATCAGGTTCTGCGTCACCTGCAGGGGCGAGCGGAGCTCGTGCGTCACGATTCGCACGAATCGCGACTTCTCACGGTCGAGCGTTCTCAGCAGGTCGTACGCCTGCGCATTCTCGATCGCCACGGCACCGTGGGCGCCGACCGCCGCCAGGAACGCCCCATCGTCGGCGGTGAATTCGTGATCCTCGCCGCCGTACGCCCGCAATACGCCGATCGCGCCGCTCTTGCCCGTAAGCGGCGCGCACAGCATCGACTTGATGCCCTCGGCCCGCACCTCCTGCGGGTGGTAGACGCGCGGATCGGTCGCGACGTCCGCCACGAGCACGATCTTGCCCGACAGCACTTCGCGGTCCACCAGCGCCTTGCCGAGGTCCATCGGCGCCTTGCCTTCGTAGTCGTCGCTCAACCCGTGCGCCGCGACGGTGTCGAGTCGGCCGGCCTTGTCGAGCAGGCGTATCGACGCCGCCTGGCAGCGCAGCGCCTTGACGACCGCCTCCGTGAGACGGGCGAGCACGAGCGGCACGTCGAGCGTCGAGGTGCTGAGCCTCACGCTCTCGTAGAGGCCCGCGATCTCGCCCTCGCGCCTGCGCAGGCGGCGCGAAATCGACATCGAGAAATAGGCCATCGCGTAGGCCGAGCCCGTGAAGAACGACAGGACCGAACCGATGTGCGCGGGGCTGGCGTAGCCGCCTCCACCGGCGAAGGGGACGTGCCGCAGGAGCCTCGCGTATTCGCCGACGGCCACGCCGCCGACCAGGATGGGCGCGAGCGCGACGTAGAAAAACCCCCGGTCGTGCGGGAGCAGCAACGACGCGATCGTGATGTGGAAGAGGTAGAACGTAATGGCGGGGCTGTCGATCCCGCCGGTGAAATGGATGAGGGCCGCAGTCGCCACCCAGTCCGCGCCGATCTGCACCCGGGCGAACCACTGGCGGATGACAGGCGAGGCGAGGGGCTGGCCTGGCAACCGGGATGGGACGAGGCGGAACGCCGCGTTGTACGCGAGGATGCCGAACCCGATGAGATAGAGCCACCGCTCGGCGAGGGCCAGGCCGGCGAGCCTGGCTCCGGCGAACGTCGCGACGACTACCCCGCACCCGGCAATCCAGCGTAACCGAATGAGCCAGGCGAGGCTGTTCTCGAGTTCCTGGTCCGCCGCGGTCTCCGGCGGAGACGCCCTCGAGGCCCCTGCGCCCTCGCCTGCCCGGGCCGTCTCTCGCTCTCCCGGAGGCGCCCGAAACACGCCGAGCCGGTTGAGGTCGATCGCGCTCACGGCCGTGCGCCTGGCGCCCGGCTCTTCGCGAGCAACCCCTCGACCATCGACACGAGCGCCTCAGGTCCGGCGGACTTCTCCAGGAACGCGTCGACCGGCAGGTAGTCCTCGTCGGGCGCGAACCGGAGCGGGGTCGTCGTGTGGACCGCTGTGAGCATCAGGATCGGCGTCCGCCGGCACGCGGCGTAGGGCGAGTCGGGCGACGGGTTCCGGAGGCTCAGGGAGACGTGAAACCCCGACGTGTAGGTCTCCATCATCACGTCGAGGATGATGAGGTCCGGGGCGACCGCCAGGACCTGGCGCAGACCCTCCGCGCCGCTCGACGCCGCATGGAACTCGTGCCCGTTCGCTTCGAGGGGGATGCGCGTCGCCTGGACGATGTCGGAGTCGTCGTCGATCATCAGGATGGTGGCCATACGCCATCTCCAGTGCCCAAGCAGGCATTCTCAACGTCGGACGTCGAACGGGGAACGTGGAAGCCGGGCCGAATCTCCGTTCTCTGTTGTCCGTTCTCCGTTCTGCATTCTCCGTTCAAGCCGTTTTAGGCAGCGGCCTGTCAAGGCGCCTCGGCTGGAAGCGTCGGGTTGAGACGCCCGTATTCCTCGAAGAACTCGTCCGACAGGTGCCGGGCCGCCACCTTCTTCGGCACGAGCCCGAGCGCCAGGGCGACGCCGTAGACGATCGCCTCCGGTCGGGGCGGGCATCCGGGGATGTAGTAGTTGACCGGCAGGACCTTGTCGGCGCCTCCGACCACCGCGTAGGTGTCGTACCAGATGCCGCCGCCGCACGCGCACGCGCCGACGGCGAACACCAGCTTCGGCTCGGGAACGGCGTCCCACAACCGCTTCAGGTGCGGCACGATCTGCCGTGTCACAGGCCCGGAGACCAGCAGGACGTCGGCGTGCCGCGGCGATCCCACCAGCTTGATCCCGAACCGCTCCGCGTCGTAGTAGGGCGTGAGGACGTCGATCACCTCGATGTCGCAGCCGTTGCAGGCCCCGGCGTTGACGTGGTAGACCCACAGCGACTTCGGGTAAGCCAGCATGAACAGGTCGCGCAGCGCGGCGTGGAATCCTCTCATCGTTCCACCTCACCGGCCGACGAGCGCGAGGATCGACCTCACGCCGCTGTCGAGAACCGGGTACAGAGCCTGGGGATAAACGCCGAGGACGACGACGGCGGCGGCGAGCGAGACCATCGGCACCATCATCAGCAGGGGCAGCTCGCGCGCGGCCGGCGCGAGCGCGGCGACCCGGGGCGATTCCTCTCCCCAGAACACCCGGTGCGCCGCCCAGACCAGGCCGGCGAGAGTCAGCGTTCCCGCGATGGCGGTCACCGCGACGGCCCACCAGAGGCGCGCCTGGGCAAACGCGAGCACGACGGTGTACTTGCTCGGGAACCCTGCGAAGAAGGGGAGGCCGCCGATCGACAGGCACCCGACGAAGAAGCAGGCCGCGGTCAGCGGCATCTTGCGCGAGAGGCCGCCGAGATCCGAGATCCGGCGGATTCCGAGGCGGTAGATGATGGCGCCCGCGCAGAAGAAGAGCAGAGCCTTGGCGAGCAGGTGCGTGACGGCGTGGAACAGGCCGCCGTAGATCCCCAGGTAGGTGCCGAGGCCGATGCCCGCGAACACGTAGCCCACCTGGCTGATCGTCGAGTAGGCCAGGAGCCGCTTGAGATCGTCCTGGACGATCGCCAGCAGGATGCCGATGGTGATCGAGGCGCACCCGAACACGGCCGCGAGCACGACCACCTGCGTGTAGTGCGGCGAGAACAGCGTCACCGTCCTGGCGAACCCGAACGGGCCCACGAGGATCACCAGGCCCGAGAGCAGCGCCGAAATCGGCGCGGGCGCCTCGGAGTGCGCGTCAGGCAGCCACGAGTGGAACGGCATCATCCCGCCCTTGGTTCCGAACGCACAGATGAAGCACGCGACGATGGTGAGCGCGAGCGACACCGGCAGCAGGGTCGCCAGCTTTCCCATCTCCAGAACGTGGATCCGGGACAGGGAGGGGTCGGACGTGGTCATCCGGGCGAAGATGAACACCGCCCCCATGACCGCGAACAGCATCGCCATGACGACCAGCAGGTTGTACTTGAACGAGGCAATCAGCGCGTACTTCGTCTTGTATGCGGCCACCAGGAACGACACCGCGATGGTTGCGATCTCGATGACGAGGAACATGAAGAAGAGGTGGCTGACGATCACCGTCCACGTCATGAAAGCGGAAAAGACCAGCAGGAGGAAGTAGTAGAGGCGCGACCCGCTCTCGGTCACCAGTCCCCGCTCGACGTCGTGGCGGATGTAGGCGAAGGAGTAGACGCCGACGCCGGCGACGACCAGGAACGTGCAGCAGACCATCAGCGCCGAGAGAACGTCGGCGTAGAGGAATCCGCCCCAGGCGACCAGGATCAGCGACTGGCCGCCGTGCGGGGTCACAAGGCGCGCCAGGAGCAGGCCCCCGAGGACGAGCGAGGGAACCGTCCCGAACACGAACGCCGCCTGCCGCCCGGCGTCGTCTGTCTCGCCGAGGGCGACGAACAGGGCGGCCATGAGCGGGATGAACGGGATCAGCGGCAGCAGCAGCGACGTCTCGGTGATCATGACGCCGCCCCCTCGCCACGCCGAAGCCCGATGGGCGACGGCGGGCCGCCCGGAGTCTCGCCGGGCTCGGCCAGCAGTCGCGAAGCGTCGGCAGACAGAAACCGCTCCGCGAGCAGCCTGGCGGCGTAGAGCATCGCGAAGACGGTCCCCATCACCTTGGTGAGGACCTCGATCTCGACCATCGTGAAGAACCCTGGCGCCATCTGGACGAGCGTCAGGTGCGCCCCGGCCGTCATCACCAGCAGGCCGACGGCCAGCTTGAAGAGGTGGCGCTCGGTCAGCAGCACGATGATCCCGTAGGCGAAGAGGAGCAGGCCGGCCAGCAGGTTCAGGCTCACCTCCCGGTCGAGGTGATCGATCGGGCTGCCGGAGGGCACCAGCGTCAGGTGCGAGTACGAGCGCACGGCCACCGTGGCGGCCACGGCGGTCACCACGAAGATCGCTGTGGGCAGGCGCGTGGCGCCTTCGTCGCTCGGGATTCTCTTCGCGGTATACCGCAGCCCGCCGACCAGGAACGGCAGGATCCAGGTGTTGACGCCGCAGAGGCCAGCCCAGATGAAGAGATACGGGTTGTTCGCGTAAATCGCGTACGTCACGTAGATGAAGATCAGGCAGCAGCTGTGGGCCACGTACCAATAGGTCGACTTCACCAGGGCCCGGGTCTCGATGGCGAACACCGCGAAGACGATCGCCGACAGCGACAGCACGAAGACGAGCAGGGCGCCTTCCACGGTCATGACGCGACCTCCGTTCCCGGCGGCGCGGCCGTGGCCACGGGGCGGTACCTCTCGCAGATGGCCTCGACGCGCGCCTGGTGATGCGGCCGGGGATGCGGCGGATCCAGGGGCGTCTGGGTCCGGTAGCAGCGCCCGCAGCGGTTGCACGATCCCATGAAGATGTCCACGACCATCGTGAGGTCGCGGACCTCGCCCGTGGCGGTCTCGAACTCGGCGCTCATCGCCACCGCCTCCTCGGGGCACACCTCGGCGCATCGGCCGCAGTAGGTGCATCGCGCGAGCGCCCAGGTGAAGCGCGCGCGCGGCCCGTCATCCGCGACCGAAATCAGGTCCGGCGTGCACACGCTGGCGCAGCCCCCGCAGCCGATGCAGCGCGACGCGTCCACCGCCGGCAGCCCGCGAAAGCCGGGCGCCGGGGCGGCCGGGGCGTATGGGTAGGACAGCGTCACCCGCCCGGCCGAGAGACAGATTCGCGCCTCCCTGAACTTGGCGCGCAGAAGCGTCCATGGCACCACGGTCATCTCCTCCCTGCCTACCACCCCAGCGCGGCCAGCCCGACGCCGAGCGCGGCCACGGCAATCAGGCCGCCGAAGAAACGCACGGACTGGTCGATTCTCAGGCGCGGGTTGGTGGCGTCGATGAGCACGACGACGAGGCTCAGGACCACTACGGCGAAGAAATTGACGGCGAAGTTCAGCAACCCGCCGACGACGCTTCCCCCGGTGGCGCGCGGCCAGCCGACGAAGAGGTTGAAGAACAGGGAGCCGAACACGAGCTGTTTCATGTAGAAGGTCCACTTGAACAGCGCCAGCGACGGCCCGCTGTACTCGATGAAGGGGCCCTCCATCAGCTCCTGCTCCGCCTCGGGGATGTCGAACGGGAGCTTCCCGAGGAGCGCCTGCATCGCGAGAAGGTAGCAGCACAGCCCCACGAGCGACGACCACCGGAAGCCGCTGACGGCCAGGGCCGACAGCAGCGCTCCGTGGCCGCCGACGGCCACGCCGAGCAGACTGATGACGATGACGGCCTCCGCCGTGATCAGCATCATCATTTCGCGGCTGCTCCCCAGGTGGGAGAACGGGCTGGACTGCGCCAGGCCGGCGGCCATCACGCACGACGTGGAGAGTGTGACCAGGTAGACGAACACGAAGAGGTCGCCGGCCGAACCCGCGGGGGCGCTGACGCCGAACGGCACGAAGAACGCCGAGGCCAGGACGCACGCGAACGCGGCCGGCGGCGCGAACCGCGCGACCGGGCCGGGCTCGCTCACCACGTCTTCCTTGACCAGCAGCTTGGCGAGGTCGAGGTAAGGCTGCGTGATCGGCGGTCCCTTGCGGGAATGGACGATCGCCTTCACCTTCCGCATCACGCCCTCGAGCAGGGGCGAGGCGAACAGCACGAGCGCCAGGTAGGCGACAGCCTTGAGCACGACGACGGTAGTCGCGTTCACCGCGCACCTCCCCTTCCGGACCCCGCCCGCACCATCTCGTGCAGTTCACGCTGGCTGTAGACCCGCACCAGGCCCGAGCGGACGTCCACGACCTGCATCCGCTCGGTGCAGGAGAAGCACGGGTCCATGCTGCCGAGGGTGATCGGCACGTCGGCGATGCGCATCCCCTTCAGCGAGGCGCCGAGCGCCTGCAGGTTGGCGTAGGTCGGGGCGCGCACCCGCCACCGGTAGGGGCGCGCGTCGTCGCCGGTCATCACGTAGTGGATGACCTCCCCGCGCGGCGCCTCGACCGCCGAGATCCCCTCGCGCCCCGGCGGCAGCGCCTCGTCGAACGTGCGCATGATCGGGCCGTCCGGCATCTCGGCCAGCAATTGCTTCACCTCGCGGATTGATTCCAGGGTTTCCTCGAGCCTCACGAGCGTCCGCCCCGCTGCATCGCACGTGTCCTTCCAGATGCCGTGTACCGGGATCCGGTCGTACGCCGCGTACGGGTGGTCGATGCGGACGTCGATCGGCCGGTTGGAGCCGCGGGCGGTCGGCCCGACCGACCCCAGTTCGCGGGCATCGAGCGTGCTCAGCACGCCGACCTTCGACAGCCGCATCAGGAGCGTCGTGTCCTCGAGGACGGCCTCGATGATCTTCAGCCACTCCTTCTCGATACGCTCGATCACCCGGACAATCTCGGGGTGTTCGTTCGCCGGAATGTCCCTGCGGACGCCGCCGACGAGGTTCATGCCGTACGACTTCCGGTTGCCGGTGATTCTCTCCATCAGCCACATCACCGGTTCCCGCATCCGCCACGTTTGCATCAGGACGGTGTCGAACCCGAGGATGTGGCCGGCGATGCCGAGCCACAGGAGGTGGCTGTGAATCCGCTCCAGCTCGAGCACGACCGAGCGGATGTACCGCGCCCGCAGCGGGACCTCCGCGCCGACCGCGTTCTCGAGCGCCTGGGCGTAGGCCGTCGAGTGCACGAACCCGCAGATCCCGCAGATGCGCTCGGCGACGAACGGGACCTCGTTGTAGGTGAGCTTGGAGTCGCCGAGCTTCTCGATCCCCCTGTGGTTGAAGAAGCCACGGTAGTCGAGGCCCACCACCTCCTCGCCGTCGGCGAAGACCTTGAGGAACACCGGCTCTTCGAGCACCGGGAAGAACGGACCGATCGGGACCGTCACCGAGTCGCCCGGCGGCGGGGCGAGCGGCTGCGCCTGCCCGACGGCCGGCTCCGGGTGGATGTCGTAGGGCACGTCGCGGCGCAGCGGGTGGAGCGATGCCGGCCAGTCGTCCGCCAGCACCAGCCGGCGCGGATCCGGGTGCCCCTCGGCCTCGATCCCGAGCAGGTCCTGGAACTCGCGCTCGGCCCAGGCGGCCGCCCGAATCTCCGGCGTGATCGACGGGACCTTCGGGTCGTCGGCGCCCGTGAACGCGCGCAGGACCATCCACGTCCGTCGCCGATCCTGCGAGAAGATGTGATCGACGCGGAAGCCCTGGCCCATCGGCCGGCAATCGGTCCCGACGCTGATGACGAACCGGGCATCGAGGCTCTCATGGATGAACCGGGCGGCGTCGCGCAGATCGTTCGGGGCGACCGTCGCTACGAGGGCGCCCGACGCCTCCAGCCGGGAGCGTTCGAGCAGCTTCCCGCCAAGGTGTGATCCGAGAGTGGAGAGCAGCGCGGACGTTTCCGACATCCCCGAACCCCCTTCTACCGCCAGAGCAACAACAGGAAGATGAACGCCAGTGCGAGGCCGATCAGGTTCCACGCGGGATAGATCTGCGGCAACCCGATCCGGCTCCCCGCCAGCCGCCTCAGGGTCGCCAGCATCCACGCCACGAACGGATTGTAGGCCCACGTGTCAGGGTTCAGCACCGCGGTGGCCAGCCCGGCTGACGGCGTGATGCGCCGGGAGGAGGCGCGCCGCCACGCGGCCATCCCCGGCCATGCGAGCAACGGCCGGATGAACGACGTGAACGGGGTGTAGTAATGACTCGCCTTGAAGCGGAGCTGTTCGGTCTCCACGTCCGAGCCGCACGCCCACGTCGCCGCGGCGCGCTGCCTGGAGCCGGCCGACCGCCTGACCCAGATCGCGGTGGCAAACGCCCCACCGAGGATCAGCGCCACGGCGGCTGGCGCCCAGACTCCGACGACCGAGCCGCGGTCATGGAGTTCCATCGCAAACCGGCCCGCGCCGAAGAGCGACGCGAAGGTCGGCGTCCCGACGGCGGAGGCCAGCGGCGCCGCCGCGAGGTAACACAGCCAGGCGCCGGCCATCGGGAACAGGCCCAGCCCGACACACAGCGCCGCCAGGGCGATCTGGCTGGATCCGAGCCAGGGCATTTCTCTCGGTGGGACCGCGCGCCGTACCGCCGGCGACATCGCGCCCCAGACACTCGCTCCGAGGAACTTCAGCAAGACCGCGAGCGTGACGGCGGAAATGAGCAGGGCGGCGATGCCGAAGAAGAGGAACGGGACGCGCAGCCCCTGGCTGCCCCACACCGACGCGTGGTAGAGGAGCCACTTGCTCGCGAACCCGTTGAACGGCGGGAGGCCTGCAATCGACAGCGACGCCACCACCGCGCACGCAGCGGTCACGGGCACGACCCGGTTCAGCCCCCCGAGGCGGTTGAGGTCGCGCTCGCCCGTCGCCAGCTCGAACGTGCCCGCGTTGAGGAACAGCAGCCCCTTGAAGCACGCGTGGTTCAGCACGTGGAACAGCCCGCCGACCAGCGCGACCGCCGCCAGCGGGGGATCGGACGTGGCGAGCCCCAGCGCGATGCCGAAGCCGAGGAGCATGTAGCCGACCTGCCCAATCGAGGAATAGGCGAGCAGCCGCTTCGAGTCGAGCTGGACGAGCGCCATCAGCGTGCCGACGATCAGGGACAGCGTGCCGAATGCCGCCACGATCAGCCCCCAGCCAAGCGACCAGGGGCCCGCCGGGAGGATCTGGAAGAACACGCGCAGGATGCCGTAGAGACCCAGCTTGATCATGGCGCCCGACAGCAGAGCGCTCACGGGCGCCGGCGCGGCGGGATGCGCGGCGGGCAGCCACCACATGCCGAACGGGAAGCACCCGGCCTTCACGAGAAAGCCGAGCAGGATCAGCAGGAGGCCTGTGTGCGCCAGGAAGGGACGGGCCGCCAGGAGCGCGGGCATCGAGCGGGCCATGTCCTGGAAGAGGAACGAGCCTCCGCCGCCGCCCACCAGCATCGTGATCCCGAAGAACAAGGCCAGCGTCCCGGCGTGCGTCACGAAGAAGTACCGGAATCCGGCCGAGAGGTTCTCGGCTTTCTCCCGGTGAAAGACGACCAGCAGGTAGGAGCTGAGTGCCATCAGCTCCCAGGGCACGAAGAAGAAGAAGAAATCCTCGACCACGACCACGCCGGCCATGCCGAAGACGAACAGGAGCAGCGGCGGATAGAAGCCGCCGATGTCGGCCATCTTCCGCGTGTAGGCGACGGCAAACCACGCGGCGACGAAAGACAGGCCGGAGATCAGCAGGAGGAAGAACGCCGACAGGGCGTCCACGCGGATCGACAGGGAGGCGTTGACGAGCGTCGGCTGCCACAGGACGATCGGGCCGACCGCGCCATGGCCGCCGAGCACGAACGTCGAGACGCTCGCGAAACAGCCGCCCGCCGCGGCGATGACGATCAGCCCCAGGCGGCGCGAGGCCTCCGCGCGCCAGCCGCCGCCACCGAGCACCCACGTGGCGAACGCCCCGACCAGCAGCAGTGCGAACCCGCCGATGAGCATCAACTGCGGATCCATGTCACCCCCAACACGACACGACACGCACAACGGAGAATGACGTTCTTCCTTCAGGCCACAGGCCTGTCAAAGCGCCCGCACCAGCGGGTACACGATCAGCGGCATCAGGACGGTCAGCGCCGCCAGCACGACCAGGATCCCGTTGGTGAAGCCGGTTCCGGCGACGGCCGAATCGGGCTCGATCGCCAGGACCGCCTCGGACGGCTCTCCGAACAACAGCCGCTGCCCCACCTTCAGGAACCAGAAGAAGCCGAGCACGATCTCCAGGTAGTACGGCACGGCAATCAGCGGCATCGCCGGCCCCTTCAGCTCCATGATGCCGACGACGAGCATGAGCTTGCTCCAGAAGCACGAGAAGGGCGGGATCCCCGTCACGGCCAGCACGCCGATGAAGAAGCACGTGGCGGCGATCGGCATCCTGGCGTAGAGGCCGGAGATCTTCGAGATGGACCGGACCCCGAGCCGCATCGCCATGACGCCGACGCACAGGAACAGCAGCGCCTTGGCCACCGAGTGGCACGCGAGGTGGAACACGCCCGCCACGTACCCCGTCTTCGAGCCCAGCATGAAGAGCGAGAGGCCGAGCATCATGTAGCCGAGCTGCGCGATCGTCGAGAACGCGAGGAAGCGCTTCAGATCGTCCTGGAAGAAATAGAAGACCAGCCCCACCATCATCGTCACGAGCGCGAGGCCGGCCATCAGCGCGCCGGTCCACTCGGGGAATGTCCCGGCTTCGAGGATCACCCTCGCCATCAGGTACACGCCGGCCTTCACCATGGCGGCCGCGTGCAGGTAGGCCGACACGGGCGTCGGCGCTTCCATCGCGTCGGGAAGCCAGGTGAAGAGAGGGACCTGCGCGGATTTGGCGGACGCGGCGACGAGCACGCACAGGAAGACGATCGCCTGCGGCGTCGGCGCGAGCCTGCCGATCGCGGCAAACGAGAAGGTCCCGGTCAGCCCGAACACGACGGCGAGCGCGACGACGAGGAACACCCCGCCGAGGTGCGTCATCACCAGCGCCTTGAAGCCCGCCCGCACCGACAGCGGCTGGTGCACGTGGTGCGAGATGAGGACCCAGGAACAGAGCGTCGTGCACTCCCAGAAGACGAAGAGCGCCAGGAGGTTCCCGGCGAGCGCCACGCCGATCATCGAGCCGATGAAGAGCGAGAGAAAGGCGTAGTAGCGGTGATTCCCCTCGCCGTCGTGGATCGGGTGTTCCCTGTTGTCGGGACCCATATACCGGGTCGAGAAGGCCATGACCAGGAGGCCGACGATCAACACCACCAGCAGGAGGATCGCCGAGAGCGCGTCCAGCCTCAGGGGAAACACACCCGCGTCGTCGAGCCATGGAAGGCTGAAGACACTCGCCTGGAGGGGAAACGCGGCGCGCCCGCCGGCCACCGCCAGCACGCCGATCGCGAGGTAGGCGGCCGGCAGCGCCACGGCGAGCGCCCGCTGCGTCCGTCCGCGGGCCAGATAGAGAGGGATCGCGCCGAGGAAGGGCGACGCCAGCAACCACACCATCACGTCTGGATTCATGTCGGCTCCCGGGCCGGCCGCCCGGCCCGTCAGTCCGTGAACAGGTCAACGAGGAGGTCGAGCGTCGCCCCGACCTCGGTGCTCAGCCCGACACCGTCCGCCACCTGCGCCGGCTGGATCGCCAGCAGGACGACCTCGGCGTGCGTGCGCAGCCGCAGGTACTCCATGGCGGTCCTCAGCGTCGATGAATGGCTGTTGAGATCGGCGGGGAGCTGGTCGGCGTCGAGCAGCGCGATGCTGCCGGGCGCCGCCCGCAGATCGACGGCGTCCGCGACGAGCACGATGTCCGGCTTGAGGCGCGCGATGTCCCCGGTGAAATCCTCGAGGCGGTCGCCGCAGTCCAGCGTCCTGATCCCGGGGACCGACGCGAGGCGGCGCGCCAGCAGCGGGCCCGCGCCGTCGTCGAGCCGATCCACCCGGCCGACGCCCGCGACCAGCACCTTCCCCGACAACGTCCGCCCGAAGAGCCTGATCACGGTGCCTCCGGAAGCCGCTTGATCTGGTCGAAGTTGTAGACCGGGCCGTCCACGCAGATGTAGTGGTGGCCGACGCAGCAGTGGCCGCACTTGCCGACGCCGCACTTCATGTAGCGCTCCAGGGTCGTGACGATGTTCGACGGCGGAAGGCCCAGCGCAAGGAACTCCGCCATGACGAACTTCAGCATCACGGGGGGGCCGCAGGTGAAGGCCATGGTGGCGTCGGCATCGATCGTCATCCCCTTCAGCAGCGTCGTGACGACGCCGACGTGGCCGGCCCACGTGTCGTCGCCCCGATCCACCGTCTCCACCAGCGTGAGCGCGGACGACCGATGCCACTCGGCCAGCTCGTTCTTGTAGACGCGATCCGCCGGGGTGCGGGCGCCGTACAGGACCGTGAGGTCGCGGTAGTCCGCCCGGTGGTCGAGCACGTAATTGATGAGCGATCGGAGCGGGGGCAGGCCGATGCCGCCGCCGACGAAGAGCAGGTGCTTCCCGCGCGCACGCTCGAAGGGAAACGAGTTGCCGAACGGGCCTCGCAGGCCGACGACGTCGCCGGCTCGATAGGTGTGCAGCCGGTTGGTGACGGCGCCGGTGCGCCGGATGGTGACCTCGATGAAGTCCGATCGCGTCGGGCTCTGCGCCAGGCAGAAGGGCGCCTCGCCGACCCCGAAGACCGACAGCTCGACGAACTGGCCCGGATGGTAGGCGCGGCGCCAGTCGATCAGGTCGGCCGCCAGGAAATAGGTCTGCGTGTCGGGCGTCTCTTCCTCGATGCGCGCGATCTCCGCGAGGTGCGGTCGATACAGGCTAGTGGCACTCATCGTGGATCCTCGTGAGCAGCGTCGAGATGTCGAGCCCGCCCATGCACGTCGCGACGCACCGGCCGCACCCGACGCACCCGTGGCGCCCCATCACGTCGATGTACTGATACGACATCTTGTGGAAGAACCGCCGCTTCAGCCGCTCGGCTTTCGCGGCGCGAGGGTTGTGGCCGGAGGCCTCCCGCGTAAAACCCTCGTACAGGCAGGCGTCCCACACCCGCTCGCGGTCGAACGAGTCATCGCCGGTCTGCCGGTCGGTGACGGTGAAGCACGAGCAGGTTGGACACACGAAGCAGCAGCCGCCGCAGTCCTGGCAGTCCTCGGCCCACTCTTCCCACTTCGCCTGCGGGATCTGGCCGAGGGAGATGCGCTTGGTGCCGCCGGCGATGTACGAGCGGCGCTCGAACGCCACGTCCACCTTCGCCACCTGGCGCGACCAGGCGTCGAGATCCTCGGAAGCAGCGGGGCTGAAGAGCGTCGAAGCGGCACCGACGGCCGCTTCGCCCTTCGCCGTCCGCACGTCGGCCAGTAGTCGATCGCCCAGATCACTGAACTGGATGTCGAACGCGGAGGTGAGCCACGGTCCGCCCTCGCAGCAGACGCAGAAGCAGTCGGGGCCAGGCGCGTGGCACGCCAGGGTCATCGTCAGGGCGGCCCGGATCCGCGCGAGAATCGTGTCGTCCTCGAAGCCGCGGCCGGCGAAGAACCGCTCGAGAAACGCCATGCCCGTGGCGTCGCACGAACGCATGCCGAAGATCGCGAGGGGCTTGTCGGCGGGAGCAGAGGCCTGAAGGCCTGTGCTGACCGATGATTCGGAGGCAGAGGATTCAAGGCCTGTGCTGACCGGTGATTCGGAGGCAGAGGCTTCAAGGCCTGTGCTGACCGGTGATTCGGAGGCAGAGGCTTCAAGGCCTGTGCTGACCGGTGATTCGGAGGCAGAGGCTTCAAGGCCTGTGGCGACCGATGATCCCGGCAGATGGAGAGAGGGTCGCCGGGCGCCTTCGATGTGGAAGAGGGTCTCGCGGGACGGGAAGAACAGCGTCTTGGGCGGAGCGACCGTATTGACGAAGTCGAGCTCAACCGGCGTGTCGTCATCGAGCTCGGAGAACACCACGTCGGACTCGCCCACCCGCCGGGGCGCGAGGACGAGATAGGAGCCGGTGAGCACCGCGAGGAAGGCGGGAAGGTCGGGTTTGGGAATCGTCATCGGCCGCATGGGTGTCCCTCCTCACGCGCGCTCGAGCCGTGCCGGCACGGGCTGCACGCCGATGCTGCGGCGCCCCGGCCCCGGGTAACAGCCGCGAAGCCGCTCCGGCGACGAGCCTGCCAGGGGCACCAGCACGAGCACGGCGGATGGCAGGCGCCGGTCGGCGCGGACCGTCACCGTTGCCTCGCCGCCCGGGACCATCAGCTTCGCGGGCGACCCGGGCCTGATGCCAAGCTCCTCGAGGACCGCTGGCGCGGCGGACAGGGTCGATTCGAGCACCTCCCGCCTGAGGAGTTCCTCTCTCTGGCTCACCGCGCCCGTTGACCAGTTCGCCGCGTGAGAGCCGAGGACCATGCGCATCGGGAATGCGCCGTCGAAGCCAGTCTCCCGGGGAGCCACCTCGTCAGCCGGAGGGGCAAACGCGAGGTGCGTCTGCCGGTCCGCCTGCGGTGCGGCGCACCCGTCCGCGGCGAGCGATTGGTGAAGACTCTCCTCGCCGGGCCAACATTCGACGCCGAAGAGGCGGCCGATCCGCGACGCCCAGACGCGCTCCGGACAGCAGTCGCCCGGCGGCGACACGGCCCGGTGCCAGCGCTGTACGGCGCCGAAGACGTTCGTGGTGGTGCCGTCCATCTCGGCGAACGTGCAGGACGGCAGCACGACGTGCGCGAACGGCCACATGTCGGACCTGAAACGATCGATCACCACCACCGTGCTGAGGTGCTCGAGCGTGTCGGCGAGCGTATCCGGTCGCGGGCTGCGGCGAACGAGGTCGTCGCCGACCACGCACAGCGTGTCGAGACCGTCCTCCCGGCAGGCCAGCTCGGCCGGGATCGTTCCCTGTCCGATCACATCCAGGCTGCCCCAGCTGTTGGCTTCGCCGACCGCCGCCAGGACGCGGTCGGCCGCACCGAGCAGGGCCAGGGCCTGCAGGAGGTGCACCGTGTGGATCTCGGCCTGCGCGGATGTCAGCCACCGACTGCCGAGAATCGCGACCGGACGCTGCGCCGCCCGGAACTCGCGCGCGAGCGCCTGCGCCGCCTCGTCGGGCAACCACGTCCGCTCACCGGGGGAAAGCCCGAGCCGCCAGCGGTCGGTCAGCCCCTCGAAACCCGCGGCGCCACGCGCCTCCGGGGCCGAGAGGTCCGCGTCGAATACGGCCTTCTGGAGAACGAGGGGCAGCAGCCCGATCCGGTCCGGCGGAACCGTCACCGCCCTCGAACCGTCGCCGCCTCCGGACGCGTGAACGTCGAACCGCACGATCGCTCCGCCAGCCCGGCGGGCGTGGGCGACGCGGGAGGCGACCTGAGGGCACTCGTCGGAATCCGCGCCGAAGATCCAAATCAGATCGGAGCCGGCGATCGTCTCGAGGTCCCGGATGCCGTAGCCTCGTCCAAGGACCTGACCGAGCGCGAAGCGGGCCACGGGCGCCCCCGAGAGGTCCGTTGGGCAGACCCGCCCCCCGAGCAGGCTGGCCAGCCGTCTCACGGCCAGAACGTCCTCGTTGGCAAGCGTCGGCCCGACCGCGAAGAGCGGCGCGGATGCCGCACCCGCCAGGCGGGCTGCCACCTCCTCCACCGCCTTCCGCCACGAGACTCGGACCAGCCCGTTCGACCCTCGGACCATCGGCGCGGTGAGCCTGTCGGGATGTGATCCGCTGCTCGTGCAGTTCCAGCCGCGGATGCACAGGGCCGCACGGCCGTCCGCGCCCACGCGCGGGTAGCTGCCGAGCAGCCGCCCTTCTTCTTCGTGCAGCAGAAGGGCGCACCCGCAGGAGCAGAATGGGCAGGTAGACGGGTGGAATGCCATGTTGGCCCCCGGTCGCGCAAGTCGCACAGCGTCAAAGACGGCGCCCGCCTCGCGGGTCAGGAGGCCGACGGGTGCCGATGGAGCCCCGGAGTACGGTTCGATGAGCCCTGGCCGACGCCGAAGGTCACAGTATCGACATCGCGGCAGGCGGGCCGTGCACAACCACGGCCGCGGGCGCGCGTCGCGGTGCCGGAGCATCGCGCGGAGGAACGTCCCGTCGTCTGTGGTGAGCGACGCGGGACACTCGGGGAGAGAGACGCCTGGCGCTGAACGGGTCGAATGACCGATGTTGACGCCAGGCGGTTTGTGCGAGGTTTCACAAGCTCACCACCCGCGCTGATCCTAGGGTCGTGAGGCACACGAGTCAAGCGGATTCCCGGATGTCCTCTCAGCGCGAGGGTCCGCCCGGCGCACCGCCGCGGGCGCCGCCAGACTGCATCTGATACTCCTTCGGCGGCTCGACGCCGACGAGCCAGCGCACGAAGAAATCCCACCGCCGGCGCATCATGTAGTTCGACGCGGCGCCGTAGCCGTGATTCTGGTTGGGCAGCATCAGGAGATCGAAGTCCTTGTTCGCCTTGATCAGGGCGTCGGCGATGAGCAGCGTCTGGTACGGCGGCACGTTGGTGTCCATCGTCCCGTGGGCGAGCAGCAGGTGCCCCTTCAGGTTCTTGGCGAAGTTCTGGTTCGCCTCGGCGTCGTAGCTGTCGGTGCCATCGGGGTTGCGCACGACCAGGCCCTGGTACCGCTCGCCCCAGTCGTCCTCGTTCACACGCTGGTCGTGGTTGCCCGACTCGGCGATGCCGGCCTTGAAGAAGTCGGGGAAGCGGAACATCGCGGTCGTCGTGGCGAACCCGCCGCCCGAGTGGCCCCAGATGCCGGCCCGGTCGAGATCGATCCACGGGTACTTCTGCGCCAGCTCTTTCATCCCCGCGATCTGATCCGGGATCGTATTGTCGCGGCCCATCGCGCCGTAGTAGGCGTCCTGGAACGCCTTCGACCGGCCGGGGGTGCCCATCCCGTCGATGGTCACGACGATGAAGCCCAGCTCGGCGAGCGCCTGGCGGTCGCCGCGGGCAGCCGAGAACGAGCGGCCGCCGGTGCTGCCGGTCTGCGGCCCGGGATAGACGTTGTTGACGATCGGGTACTTCTTCGCGGGATCGAAGTTCGTCGGCCGGAACAGCAGACCGTAAATGTCGGTCTTCCCGTCGTGCGCCTTCATCGTGATCGGCATCGGCGGCTTCCAGCCGGTGGCGAGGAGCTTCGTGATGTCGGCCTGCTCGAGCTTCAGCAGCAGCTTGCCGTCGCCGTCGCGAAGCACGACCACGGGCGGCACGTCCGGCTGCGAGTAGGTGTCCACGACGTAGCGGCCGGACGCCGACAGCTGAGCGGCATGGTCGCCGACATCGGGCGTCAGCGACGCGTAGTTCTTCCCGTCCATCCCGATGCGATAGAGGTGGCGGAAATATGGGTCTTCGCCCTTCTCCCGGCCTTGAGCGGCGAACCAGATGGTGCGGGTCTTCTCGTCCAGCCGGACGATCTGCATGACCGGACCGTCGCCGCTCGTGATTCGCTGCTTCAGCGCCCCGGTGACGAGATCGTACAGGTACAGATGTCCCCAGTTGTCGCGCTCCGAGTACCAGATCACCTCGTTGGTGGCCCAGAGTACCTGGCAGCCCGCCCGCGACTCGTACTGCGTCTGGACCGTTTCCTCCATCACGGTGCGCACGGCGCCGGATGTCGCATCGGCCACGCGGAGCACCGCCTGCTTGTGGTCGCGCCCGGTCGAGATGAACGCCAGCCGCGCGGCGTCAGGGCTCCACTGCAGGTCGCGCACGCTGAAGTTGTCGCCGAGCGTGGCGCGGTGATAGTCGGGTGGCATCTGGAACCGGACCACGCGCGCAGCGTCCACGTCGATGACGACGCGGTGGAGCATCGCCATCACCTTGTCGCCGGGCAGCGGAAACTTCGAGACGCGCAGCGTGGGGTGCCCGACCGGGCTGACAGGCGTGCTGACGAGGTACATCTCGCCGACTTCCCGCTCGTCCTGTTGGTAGGTGGCGACCTTCGTCGAGTCGGGCGACCAGAAGACGATGGCGCGGTCGCTGCTGCTCCACCCGGCGTTGTCGGTGGCGTAGCCGAAGTACTTGACGCCGTCGGTCGTCAGCGCCTTCTCCGCGCCGGTCGCGACGTCGCGCACCCACAGGTTCCAGTCGCGGATGAACACCCCGCGCTTGCCGTCGGGCGACAGCGCCAGCGGCTTCCCGTCCGACGAGGATGGCGCCGCGCCGCCGCCGCCGCGGCCGCCGCCCTGGCCGCCGCGTCCCACGCCGCCACCGCGCCCACCTGCCGCGCCTCCCCGCCCGCCGAGCGCGGCTCCGGTCGCCGCGCATGCCGCGCCCTGCACGTCGCACGTCCAGCGCCGGCCCTCGAGGTCGAACGAGACGCTCTTCCCGTCTGCCGCGATCTCGATCGACTGGAACGGCAGTTGACGAGGCGTGTAGGCGGCGCCGGCCGCTGAAGACAGCGCCAAGGCGAGTTTCGCGTGGTCGAACGCCGGCACGCGGGTGCGTTTCGCAGGATCCACCAGGACGAACTCGGTCCCGTCCTTCGTCGTGCTGCGGTACCAGAATCGCTCGTCGGGGAGCCAGTTGGGGGCCACGCTGCCCCCGACCACGAGCGAGGAGACCCCGCCGGCGAGGAACTTCTCCGCCCGAGCGTAGTCGGCGGCTGTCACTGCGCGGGGCGAGTCGGCGCGGCGATCCTGCGCGGCCACCGCCGCCAGTGTGATGGCAACCCCTAGCCCCAGTATCAAGACTCGAAGAGAGAGTCGAATCGCACGCGGCATGTGAAGTCTCCTTGGCAGGATTCGGCGCTACGGGGGGCGCAGGCGGACGGCAGTATGATGCAGGCGCCGAATGGAAGGCAAGGGACGCGAGACCGCTTTCCGGGTCCGCGCCGGCGGGCTCGGGCAACGCGGCCCGCTCATCGGTGGTCCGGTGCGTTGGCGCGCCCCGATGCCGCGTCGGTCAGTTGCTCCTGTACGCCGACTGCCTGTCCCTTCTCCGGGCGAGTTCGCTCGTATAGTGCAAGCCCAACGACGATGCCCGCGCCTTTGCCCAGTCGGTCAGTCGCGTGCGTCCGGTGGGTGTTGAATCGACACAGAGGAGATTGGCCATCAACCCCGCGATCTCCTCCCTCGTGATCATCACGTCGTCCACCCATCTCCCGATGACCCACGCGGCGGCGTATCCGACGGCGGGTGGCACGCGGATGACGGGAATTCTCCTTCCGACGATTTCACCCACCGTCTCGACAAGTCCGCGATACGTGAAGGTCTCTGGCCCAATCGCGTCGATGATGCCGTTCTCCCTCTGTTTGCCCTGCTCGACGGCGAGGGCGGCGAGATCGTCCACGTAGATCGGCTGGAGCCTGTACCGGCCGTCGCCGAAGACGCCGAACACCGGAAGGTGGCGCAACGCCCACGCGATGTTGTTCACCAGGATGTCTTCCTTGCCGAACAGGACCGTCGGCCGGAGGATGGCGTGCGACAACCCGCTCTCGACCAGCGCCCGCTCGAGCCGTGCCTTCCCCCTGAAGTACTCGAGAGGAGAATCCTCCGACGGATTCGTGATGCTCACGTGCACCACGCGCTCGACGCCGGCCGCCCGCGCGCACTCGAACAGTCTCATGGTGTTCTGCACGGCCGAGGCGTGAGTGAAGTTCCCGTGGTTGAAGCGCACCCAGTAGGTGTTGTAGAGGACGGACACGCCCCGGAGCGACTCGGTGAGCCGGCCGGGCTCGTCGAAATTGAACGGCACCGCGCGCACCCGGTCTCCGAACGGATTCTGCCGGTGGCTTGAATTCGTGAGGGTGAAGACGCGCTGACCCTCCGCGAGAAGGCGCTGCGCGATGTATCGGCCGGAGTAGCCAAAGGCCCCGGTGACGGCGTGAAGCATATGACGGATCCTCCGTTGGATGTTACCAGTCGCCTGCCCGACGCGGCGTAACCTCGGGCTGTCATTTCTTCACTGCGCACTGGATGAACGCGCGGGCGTGGCTACCCAGCCGGGTCGATGTGCGGTGCGGCATCCGGGTGCTGGCCAGGAGCCCCGGGTTCACCGCCGTCGCGGTGCTCACCCTCGCCCTCGGCATCGGACCGAGTTCGGCCGTCTTCGGCATCCTGAACGCGGTCTTCCTCCGCCCAATCCCGCTGGTACCGAACCAGGACCGACTCTTCGTGCTCGGACGGACCTTGGACGGCCGGCGCCTGGAAGGGTTCAGCCATCCCGGCTACCTGGAGTACCGGGCGCGAGCCGGGGCCTTCGACGGCCTGATGGCCTTCCGCAACGCCGATGTGAACCTGGGCTGCCGCGGCGAGGTCCGGCGGGCCAGCGCCACGCTCGTCACCGACAACTACTTTGCCGTCCTGGGCGTCACGGCCGCCCGCGGCCGTACGTTCCTGCCTGGAGAAGCTTCGACTCCAGGCTCCTCCCCGGTCGCCGTCGTCAGCCACCGGCTCTGGGCGCGCTGCTTCGCGCCGGATCCAACCCTCGATGCGAGGACGCTGATCCTGAACCGCGCCAACTTCACGGTCGTCGGCGTCGCGCCGGAGGGCTTCGTCGGCACCGAGTTGGACGAATCACCCGACCTGTGGATTCCCCTCACGATGGAAGGGCAGGTGCGCCCGCTCTTTCCGACGCTCAATGACCGGTTCTTCAGCTCCCTGAAAGTCGTGGGTCGGCTCAAACCAGGAGTGGCAGTGGACCAGGCCCGGGCAGAGATGCAGGTTCTCTCGCAGGCGCTCGAAGACGTGGACGGGGCCACCCAACGAAAACGCGACGTGACGCTGTCTCCGCATGTTCAGTTCACGGATCCGGAGTGGCGAGTCGACGCCCTTCGAACCCTCGCGACGATGATGGCGGTCGCCGGCCTCGTCTTCCTCGTAGCCTGCGCCAACGTGGCCAATCTCCTGCTGGCACGGTACTCGTCGCGGAGGAAGGACATCGCGGTTCGCTGCTCTCTCGGGGCGCGGGGGAACCAGGCGCTCCGCCAACTTCTCGTGGAGAGCTCGCTCCTGGCCCTGTCGGGCGGGACGGCGGGCATCTTCTTCGGATGGGCGATCACCAGTCTGGCGAGGGCCACGCTGGGGTCTTTGGATCTCACTCCGGACACGAGGGTGGTCGGCTTCGCGTTCTGTCTGTCGCTTCTCACCGCGCTCGTCGTGGGAATGGCGCCGGCGCTCCGGCATGCCGGAACCGACCTGGTTGCGGCCCTGAAGGACGCCGCGACCGGGCGGGAATCCCGCTCCTCCGGAATGCTGCGCGTGCTCCTGATCGTCCAGGTGGCGCTGTCGATGGTGTCGGTCGTCACGGCCGGCCTGTTCATCAGGACGCTCGACAATTCCCGGCGGGCAGACCTCGGTTTCGAAACCGGGCATGTGCTGGTCGTTCCGCTGGACCTTCGCCCGCAGGGCTACCCGGACCTCCAGGTCCAGGCGCTCCAGCGGCGGCTCGTGGAGCGCCTCGAAGCGCTTCCCGGCGTGCGCTCCGTCAGCCTCGCCAACGACGTGCCTGTCAGCGGCTTCCTCGGTCGGACCAGGGACATCCAGATCGATCGACAGGGGGCAGCGCCGGAGAAGGCCGCCTTGCGGGTCGATGAGGAGAGCGTCGGGGCCCGGTATTTCGAGACCGTGGGGGTGTCGATCGTGCGGGGGCGGGGGTTCGACGATTCCGATCGGACGAACGCCACGCCTGTCGCGGTCGTCAGCGAGAGCATGGCGCGCCGATTGTGGCCGGGCGAGGACCCGACCGGGAAGCGCCTCCGCATCAGCCGGTTCATGAGCTGGAGCCCGGACCACGTGGTGGTAGGCGTGGCGCGGGACACCAGGTATCACCGCCTGGAGCAGAGAGTCACCCCGCACCTGTACGTGCCGCTCGCGCAGAATCCCGAAGTGTCGGTGAAGGCCCTCGTCCGCACGGACGCCGCTCCGGCCAGCCTGATCGAACCAGCGCGCCGCCAGGTGGCGGAACTGGATGCCAGCCTGCCGCTCCCGGAAGTCATGGTCCTCGCCGAACACATCCGCCGTTCGGACTCGGATCGTCAACTCGTGGCCACGCTTGCGGAGTTGGTCGGCTTTCTGTCGCTCGTGCTGGCCTCGGCAGGAGCCTACAGCCTGACGTCTTACGCGGTCTCGCAGCGAACGCGCGAATTCGGTCTCCGCATGGCGCTCGGGGCGGAGCCCCGCCACGTGGTCGGGCCGGTGGTTCGGGAGGCCCTGCTTCTCGCACTCGCCGGCGTCGCCATCGGCCTGGCCGGATCGCTGATTACTGCGAACGTCTTTGCCGGTCAACTCTACGGCGTCGGCGCCGTCGATCCGCTTGTCGTCTCGTGCGCGTCGGCGCTCTTGCTGCTGGTGATAGCATTGGCGGCCTACGTTCCGGCGCGCAGAGCGATACGTGTCGATCCAAACGTGGCTCTGAGGTGCGAGTAGGTTGTCCCCCGCCTCATCGTCCTGACGCCAGGAACCACGACACGATGCGGCCCAGGGCTGCGGCCAGTCCTTCGGGCGGCTGCTGACCCGGACGTTCCAGCCCGTGGTCAGCGCCGTCCACGCGTTCGAACACAGCCGGTTTGCCTTTCGCCGCGAGTTCGGCCCGCAGCACGTCGAACCCGCCGATGAAGTTGGCATCGTCGGCCGTCCCGTGCGCAATGTACAACTGGGACTTCGATCGCAGGCACTGTTCGATGAGCGATGTCCGGAGGAAGCTGGAGAGCTCGCGATACGGATGGCCCCAACAGAACTTCGTCGCGCTGTCAGGCTCCCGCCGGATCTTGTCCCAGCAGGCATAGACCTCGGTATCAGCGTCCAGGTCTCGGCGGCGCATGAACTCCGCGAGGTCGAAAAGGTGGACTGGGCCGCCGCCCCCGATCGACGCGACGTGCGTGACCGAAGGCAGGACATTCGAGACGTACGCCGCGACGATACCTCCTTCGGAGGCCCCGACGACGAGCGTGCGGGTTGCGTCGATTCGAGGCACGCGATGCGCGGCCCGGATCGCGGCCGCGATCGCCTCGCTCCACCGGTCGAGCGTGTGCTCCCTCAGGAACGCCTCGCGGCAGACGCTCTCGTCCGCCGGGTCGGCCTGAGCATCGAGGAATTGGACCCCGGGCTTCTCGACGACCAGGACCACCGCCCGGCCCCGCGCCGCATCGTGCAGCAGGCTCTGGGCCTTCGTCGTAATGCGATCGCCGCTCTTGCCGAACACGCTCGCGCACCCGCTCCCCTGCACCCACACGGCGAGGGGAAGCGGTTGTGCCGCAGTTCCTCCGTCCGACAAGAAGTAGGTGATTTGCCGCTTCAGACCGTCCTGGGTGACGTAGCGGCGGAACGGCGTCCCGGCCACCGGATCATCGGTGACGGCGCCGCTGGCGAGCAGGCCGAGCGCGACGGCAATCGAAGCGAGCAGGGCGAGACGAATGCGACTCATGGTCGTGGCCGGAACCACACACGCAGACAGCCTGATTCTATGGCCGGACCCGCCGCGTCAACCATAACACGGGAGGGTCGAACGTCCGCGTTGGAGGCGTCCGCGGCGAGGGGTCTCCGACACGTGCCTTCGGTGCCGTTCGCTCTCTCGACGCCGGCCTGGCACTTCCTCTATTCTGGGCTGAGCAGCCCCCGTCGCTGGCGCGCCAGCCTGGGACGGCGGGCCAAGACTGGAGGTCGTCGTGGATCAGAAGGCGCTGTTCCTGAAGTTCTGGGAGAAGGAAGCCGCAGCCACGAAGAACGTGCTCTCGCGAATCCCCGAGGGCTCCGACTACCGTCCCGATCCGAAGTCGCGGACGGCTCGCGAGATCGCGCACCTGATCGTCCGCGAGGAGGTCGCGCTCGTCGACGGGCTCGAGAAGGGCTTCCTCGAGTGGGTCGAGATTCCGGCGCCGCCGACGATGGCCGAGGTCGTGAACGCCTACGTCCGGTCCCACGACGACATCACGCGTCGGCTCCACGCGGTGGACGGCGCACGATGGGAGCAGAAGGTCCCCTTCATGTACAACGGCCAGGAAGTGATGAGCGCGCCCGGCTACGAGAATGCCTGGGGATTTCTCCTCGACATGGTCCATCACCGCGGGCAGATCTCGACCTACTTGCGGCCGATGGGATCGACGGTCCCGCAGATCTACGGCCCCAGCGCCGACGAGCCGATGTAGGGAACCCGGGCCGGGTCGCCTGTGCGTCGACCGTCCGGCCGGACGTTTGACACGCCGCTCAACGAGAACCAGGTCGAGGACCTTCGGCTCGCTGCGGTATCATGGGCAGCCGTGGCGAAGATCCCCAATCTCGTCCAGCCTCCGGACGCGCCGCCGGTGGAGCGCAGGACGGCCGTGGCGCCGGACGGCATCACGATCGTATATTCAGCGGCGGGGGCCGGCGACACCGCGCTCGTCTTCGTCCACGGCGGCTTCGCTGACCGGACCTTCTTCGACCGGCAGTTCGACGCATTCTCGGGCCGCTACCGGGTGATTGCTCTGGACCTTGCCGGGCACGGCGAGTCGGGCAGGAGCCGCGAGACGTGGGGCATCCCCCAGTTCGGAGCCGACGTGAAAGCGGTCGTCGAGGCCGAGAAACTGAACCGCGTCGTGCTGTTCGGCAACTCACTTGGCGGCCCTGTCGCGATCGAGGCGGCCCTGCTCCTGCCTGGAAAGGTCATCGGCGTCGTCGGCATCGACACCTTCCAGAACATCGGTCACCCGGATACGCCGGATTATGCGCGCCAGGTCGCAGAAGCGACGCGTCAGCGGGCTGACGGGTTCAAGACTGATTTCGCGGGCAGCGTTCACGCGATGGTCAAGATGCTCTTCCACGCCGACGCGGACCCACGGCTGGTGGCGGAGGCCGAGCGACGAATGTCGCGTACGTCGCCCGAGGTCGCGTCCGCCATGCTGGCGAGCATCGCGGGCTACGACGTCAACGCGCCAGCCCGCAAGCTCACGGTCCCCCTCCGTGCCATCAATGGGGACCTTTATCCGACCGACGTTCAGGTAATACGGAAGGTCAAGGCCGACTTCGCTGCCGTCGTGATGCAGCACATGGGACACTACCCGATGCTCGAGCGGCCGGAAGAGTTCAACCGTCATGTCGCCGCGTCCGTCGAAGCGCTGGACAAGCACCGGTAGGTTGGCGTCGCGGCGCGGCCCTGCCCGCCTCACCAGACCCAGAAACGCTGTTGGCTGGCCCCGCGAAACGCGGGGCGGCTGGATGTCTTGAACGGCGGAACCGACGCCGACAGAATCGGATGCTAGCCAGCCCCCTGAGCCGGCGGCCGAAACCGCTCTTCGATCCAGGCCCTCATCATGTCGAAGAACGCCCGCCTGGCCTGACGCTCCAGCCACGGCGAATGTCCACATCCGGGGAGTTCCTGGTACTCGAGCTGCGGGATGTACGCTCGCAAATCCCGGCTGGTCAGGCGGCCGGGATGCGGATCCTGCTTTCCATGCAGCATCAGGACCGGCACACTGATCGCCGCGAACGCCGCCGGATAGGTGCCGGTGTCCTGCAGGCGCATCATGTCCGCCCAGGTCTGCTCGTGGGCCGCAGCGTCAACCGCACCAGTCTCCTCCCCCGCCGCCTCGATGTCGTGGCCGAACACTCGCGTCATCAGCCGGCCCACCGCTGCCAGCCGGCGATCCGCATCCGACTCGGTCCGCTCGAGTTCCGACAGGCAGGCGACGTCCCGGGGACTGAGCCGGGCCTCGAGCCGCGCCTCGAACTCCGCCCGGGCAGCCGCCGAGAACGAGCCGCAGCCGATCAGGACCAGACCGGCCGATGCCGTCGGATGCTCCGCCGCGTACGCCAGCGCCAGCATCGCGCCCCACGAATGGCCCACGAGAACGGGACGGCGCCCTCCACACCGTTCTTCGAGGAGATCGTTCAGGTCCTGAACGTGCGTGGCGACGGTGAGGGGGCTGCCGCCGCTCCCGCGCTGAAACGGCTCCAGCACATGCCACTGCCTCCCCAATTCTCGGGCGAGCGGCGCAACGTCCCCGGCCGCCGCGGGTCCACCGTGCAGCGCTATCAACGCTTCCGCCCCGATTCCGTACTCCCGGACGATGAGGTCAGTCATGCCGTTGCCAGGTCATTCAGCGCGCGCTTGAGCAGCGCCATCTGTCCGGCGTGGTACGCATGGTGCTGAGTCAATCCATGGAGAAGGTGCGCGCGGTCGTAGTCCTTGTTCGGCACCGGCGCACTCAGGTCAGCGTCTCTCAGCGTCCTCAGTGTCGCGATGAGCTCCGCCTGCGAACGCCGGAGCTCCTCGAACGCAGAGGTCCAGGCACGTTCGCTGGCGTCTCGGACCGGCGGCCAGTCGGCCTCGCCTTCGGGCTCCGAGACGTCGCCGAGCACCCGCGAATGAGCAACGCGGACCCACACCGTGACGTGGTGCACGAGTTCCCAGATCGAATGCCCGCTCTGAATCGGACGCGCGGCGGCCTCCGTGGCGGTCACGTTCTCGAGAATCTCGCGAATCGAGGCGCCCTGCCACGAATCGCCCTCCAGCGCACGGTGAAGCTGGTCGACAATCCCTTCCATTTCTCTCATGACTCGATTTCACCTCCTCCACTCGCGATGCTGAAGACGTGCGCGCGCTCCTCGGCGTCGCGCCGCTACCTTTGGCCGGACGCCGTCAGCGCTTTCTTCGCCTCCTGCAACTCGGGACGCCCTGGCGAGTCTCCGCGCTCGCAGATGTTCACGAGCTGCGCGTAGCCCGCGCGCGCGGCCGCGGCATCGCCGGACAGCGCGGCGGCCCGGGCCGCCCCGTACACCGCCCGGAAGCGGTTCGGCTCCTTGCCCAGCGTCGCCAGGTACTCCTTCCGGGCCTCGGCCGGGCGGTTCATCTCGATCAGCATGTCGCCGAGCAGCTCTCGCGCCGGGGCGAGCGGGCCCGGCGTGACCGCGCTCTTCTCGGTCAGATCCTCCCGGCCTGCCGCGTCCCGCATCATCTGGATCGCCTCCGAAGGACGGCCCTCGGCAAACAGCGTCCAGGCCTGCGCGGCCCGGCGCTGGATGTCAACCTGGTCGGCCCAGTAGGGATCCCCCGACCGGGCCAGCCGCCGACTGACGTCGTCGAGCGCCGCGACGGACGCCCGGGCGGTCACGAGGTCGCCGGTATGTGCCGCGCCAAGCGCGCGGGCGAAAAACGTCATCGCCTCCGTGTACGGGATCGGGCTGGCGCGCGGCGTCAACCGAACCGCTTCCTCCCAGGCGCGGCGTTCGAGGGCGTACCGGGCGGGGATGGCCGCCAGCGAGAAGTAGGCGGCGAGCGGCGGCGCGGCTCCGCCGACGGCATCCGGGTCGAAGCGCGACGCCACCTCGGGGAGCGACTCCAGCAGCCGGCTGGCCGAGGCGTCCCGCGCGGTCTGCAGGTACGCATACGCCAGGTAGTCCATCGCGTGCAGCTCTTCGGCCGTCTCACCCTCGCGCTTCGCCGCGGCGGCCGAGGCGATGTTCGTGTCGATCGACTCCTGCCAGTAGCCGAGACGCGTGAACGTGTGCGACGGCATGTGGAGCGCGTGAGGGGCGCCAGGCGCGATGGAGGCGTAGCGGCGCGCCGCGTCGAGCGCGCGGTCGGCGAGGGCCGGCACGTCGTAGGTGTGGATGATGTAGTGCGCGATGCCCGGGTGGTCGGGCTGCTCCCGGAACAGCCGTTCGAGGATGGCACCGGCCTTCAACTGGTTGGCGTAGGTCTTGTCGGACGGCGGGGCCGAGGCGGCCAGCGCCAGCGCGTAGAAGATCGACGCCTCGCGATCTTCGCGGTACGTCGCGGCGAGATCGGCCATCGCGTGTTCGTAGGCGACGACGCGGGCCGACTGGGCGATCGTGTCCTGGTGGGCGTACAGCGTCCCGACCGCGGCGATGTACTGGCGTTCGCGCCCGGTCTTCGGCGGCGTGCGCCTGGCCCGCTCGATCGCGTCGAGGCCCGGCTGCAGCTGCGCGGCTGAACGCTGGCGCGCAGCGAAGGGGTTGCCCCATCGGCCGAGCGCGATGCCCCAGTAGGCCATGGCGCAGCCCGGGTCTGTTCGCAGCGTCGCCTCGAACGCCGCAATCGCCGGACCGAACTCGAAGGAGTGGAGAAGCGCGACCGCGTGGTCGAACTGCGGCTTGGCCGATGGAGCGCACGACGTTTCGAAATGGACCGTCCCGAGCCTGTCCGACCCGGAGGCGGCCTGACGCGCCTCGCCGCCGTCGACGGTCGCGCCGATTCCGGCCGGTACGAGGACGAGGCCGACGAGGACGCGTGCGCCTGCGCCTGTCAGGGACATGGGGGCTCCTCGGTTGGCGGTCAATCTTCCGATTATGAGCCGAATCCCTGGCGCGCGAAGCGTGGTCTTCCGGTATTCGCGCCCGAACCCCATCAATGGGCGTCGATGAACGTCTGCAATTCCGCGTGCCACGCGGTTGGCTCGAACGTTCCGGGCGAGGTGTCCTCGCCGAACAGCAGATCGACGAGGTAGCGAGGCCGCCTGCCGCCGATGTGCATCGCCTTTACCCAGGAATCGCGCGGATGTTCATCCTGACGAGCAGCTGGCGAACGGCGACATGGACCCGTTCCTCGGTGCGCGTCGGACACGCGTCCTGCACGGCCATCTCGGCGCCGTGCCAGTCGGGGAAGGGAAACCGCTCGCTCCGAGCGAGGACCTCTCAGAGCGACACGGTGGAGATGCCGTCGGACAACTCCGGGTACCGCCGATCGCAGCCCGCGCACGTGTTGACGACCTCGGTGCCGGCGTCGAGCTGCGGTTCGTGCCGACAGCACGTCAGGTGCTCGGAGACAGGCCCGCGCTCGGCGTTCAGGTGCGCCAGCACCTGCGCGGCCAGCTGGGGCTTGTAGATCATCAGCGCGCAACCCGGCGCGTAAACCCGCTTCAACGTGTCCTCCGATCCGACCACGGCGGAGAGGAGTCATTACCACGCTAACGCACCCTGTCACAATTCGCTCACTCGGGCGCTCATCAACAGGTCGAGGCGTGCCTTGTTCTCGTACGGTGCAATGAAGCGGGCACGGTCTTCCACTGGGATTGGACACGGGTGCTTCGCCGCCAGCGTCTCGTAGACGACGACTCGGTCACCGAGCTTGTCGCAGATGTAATCAGGGCACTCAGAACAGTTGGCTATGCCTCTTTGAATCACGCACGGGCGCACCGGGCAGTTCTTGTCAATCAGGCGAGGGTTGTCGGCCATGCATCCGTCGCAGAGGATTTGGTCGAACGGCATCCGGAACCCGAAGTACTTCTCCCAGCCGTCGCTGAGCACCTGCTGATTGGCGGGGCTCGCTTCGACGTTGGGCCGGTAAGCGAGGCACAGATCGCACCGATAGCCACATCGGCTGAGGAGTTGCTCCATGTTTCCTCCCATCTCCGAGAGTCCGCCTGACGATCGGCGTTCAGCCGCGGCGCCCGTAATGGCACCAGGCGCCGTCGGCTGCAACGGTTGTCAGCTGACCGTTTCTTCCGCCCTGTGAAGGCCTCGAAAACGCCCATGCCACGATCAGGCGAGGTCGAAGCGGTCCAGGTTCATCACCTTGGTCCACGCGGCCACGAAGTCCTGCACGAACTTCTCCTTCGCGTCCTCGCTTGCATAGACCTCGGCGAGGGCCCGCAGCTGCGAGTTCGAGCCGAAGACGAGATCGACGCGCGTGCCGGTCCACTTGACCTTGCCCGTTTTCCGGTCGCGCCCTTCGAACACCTCCCTCGCCTCCGAGGTCGGCTTCCACACCGTACGCATGTCGAGCAGGTTCACGAAGAAGTCGTTGCTCAGCGTCTCGGGCCTGGAGGTGAGGACCCCGTGCTTGGAGCCGCCGACGTTGGTCCCCAGCATGCGCATGCCGCCGACGAGGACCGTCATCTCGGGCGCCGTGAGCATCAGGAGCTGCGCCCTGTCGATTAGCAGCTGCTCGGCGGAGATCGCGAACTTGTCTTTCAGGTGGTTGCGGAAGCCGTCGGCGATCGGCTCGAGCACCGCGAAGGACTCGACGTCCGTCTGGTCTTGGCTCGCGTCCATGCGTCCGGGCGTGAAGGGCACCTTGGCGGAGACGCCGGCCTTCTTCGCGGCTTGCTCGACGCCCGCGCAGCCCGCGAGCACGATCAAGTCGGCAAGCGACACCTTCTTGCCACCCCTGGCCTTCTTGTTGAAGTCGGCCTGGATGCCCTCGAGCGTCTTCAGCACTTTCGCGAGCTGCGCCGGCTGGTTCACGGCCCAGTTCTTCTGCGGAGCGAGCCGGACGCGTGCGCCGTTTGCGCCGCCGCGCTTGTCGGAGCCGCGGAAGGTGGACGCCGATGCCCAGGCCGTCGACACGAGCTGCGCCACGGACAGCTTCGAGGCGAGGACCTTCTTCTTGAGAGCTGCAATCTCCTTTTCGCCGATCAGCTTGTGGTTGACCGCGGGAATCGGGTCTTGCCAGATCAGCTCTTCCTTCGGCACCTCCGGTCCCAGGTAGCGTGCACGCGGGCCCATGTCGCGGTGCGTGAGCTTGAACCAGGCGCGCGCAAAGGCATCCGCGAAGGCCTGCGGGTCCTCGTAGAACCTGCGCGAGATCTTTCCGAATTCCGGATCGAAGCGGAGCGTCAGGTCGGTGGTCAGCATGGTCGGCCTGTGCTTCTTCGACGGGTTGTGCGCGTCGGCAATGATCTCCGGCGCGTTCTTGGCCACCCATTGCTTGGCACCGGCTGGCGACTGGGTCAGCTCCCATTCGTACTCAAACAGGTTCTCGAAGAAGTTGTTGCTCCACAACGCCGGGGTCCTCGTCCAGGTCACTTCGATGCCGCTCGAAATCGTGTCGGCACCGTGCCCGGTGCCGTAGTCGCTCATCCAGCCGAGGCCCTGCGTCTCCAGCGGCGCGCCTTCCGGGTCCGGGCCCTTGTGGGACTCAGGAGCGGCGCCATGGGCCTTGCCGAAAGTGTGGCCGCCAGCGATCAGCGCGACGGTTTCCTCGTCGTTCATCGCCATGCGACCGAAAGTCGCGCGGATGTCCTTGGCGGCGGCCATGTAGTCGCCGCTCGCGTTCGGGCCTTCCGGGTTGACGTAGATCAGACCCATGTGGGTAGCGCCGAACGGCTGGTCCAGCTGGCGGTCGCCGCTGAAGCGCTTGTCGACGCCCAGCCACGCGATCTCCTCGCCCCAGTTCACGTCCTCGTCCGGCTCCCAAACGTCCGCGCGGCCGCCCCCGAAGCCGAAAGTCCTGAAGCCCATCGACTCCAGCGCGACGTTGCCGGCGAGGATGATCAGGTCGGCCCAGGAGATCTTCCTGCCGTACTTCTGCTTGATCGGCCACAGCACGCGGCGCGACTTGTCGATGTTGACGTTGTCGGGCCAGCTGTTGAGCGGGGCGAAGCGCTGCTGGCCGCGGCCGCCGCCGCCGCGGCCGTCGGTGATGCGGTAGGTCCCGGCGGCGTGCCAGGACATCCGGATGAACTGCGGCCCGTAGTGACCGAAGTCCGCGGGCCACCAGTCCTGGGAGTCGGTCATCAGCTTGACCAGGTCCCTCTTCAGCGCCTTGTAGTCGAGGCTCTTGAATTCCTTCGCGTAGTTGAAGCCCTTGCCCATCGGGTCGGACTTCGCGGAATGCTGGTGCAGCAGCTCCAGCCTCAGCTGGTTCGGCCACCAGTCGCGGTTCGCCCGGCCCACGCCCGCGATGTGGATGACAGGGCACTTGCCCGCGCTCTCGTCTCTGACCTTCGCATTCATGTCTACCTCCCTTGCCCAACCAGAACGAACTGTGATCGCCAATTCCAGGACTGCGATCCGCCACCCGACGTGCCGACGCCAGGAGCATCGTCATCCGACCTTCAGTGTGTCGACGGTCACCAGAGCTCACTCGAAGGTAGCTCCACACTCCTGGCATGCAGCATAGCCCTTCCATTGCTCAAAACCGCAAAGCAGCCACCACGCGAGCACGCTCCGGCTCGCTTGGGCTGCAATGCCGAAGATACGCTTGATGGCACCGATCACGGCTCCAAAGAGGATGTTGAACAGAAAGAACATCCAGTATTTCGTCCTACGGGCCCGGCCGTCGAACACGGCGTATTTCTTCAGCACCTCCAGGTACCACTTCATGCCTGCCTCCCATGAACGTGCCTTCGTACCAGGTCCCGCCCAACGGTTGCGGCTCACCCGCGGCGCCTCATCATCGTGTCAGCCGCCGCTGCAAGGCCTTGTTAGCCGGCGCAGAGGCGTGCTAGCATTTGTGCTAGCACTGAGGTGATCGATGCCAACCCTGACGATTCGGAACCTTCCCCAACGCACGGTGCGCTCGCTCAAGGCCCTCGCCCGACGAAACGGCCACTCGATGGAGCAGGAAGTCCGCGATCTTCTTGAGATGTCGCTGAGCGAGCGCGCGGCCGTGCTCGACCGGATTGAAGCCGGCTGGGAGACGCAAGCCCGGCGACCGGCGGCCGATGAGGTTGATCGCTGGATCCGGACTGGTCGGGCATGAAGACGGTTGTCGATACGAATGTCGTCGCCTATTTCCTCCTCGGCACAGAGGAGTACGTCGCTGAGGCCGGTCGGTTCTGGCGAGGTGTGAGCGAGGCCGTCGCCCCGGCGCTGTGGGAAGCCGAACTCGCCAACGTGGTGTGGATGGCCGTGAGGGCCAAGGTCCTTGCGCGAGAAGAGGCGCCCAAGCGGCTGTCGCTCGCCGCCGGTTTGGGGATCGAATCGGTGCCGAGCAAGTCGTTGTGGCATGGCGCACTTGCGAAGGCAATCACGTCCGGCGTGGCGGTGTACGATACGCTGTTTGTCGAACTCGCGTCTCGCGAGAAGCTGCGTCTGGCGACGTTTGACGCCAGGTTGATCAAGGCGTTCCCGAACGTGGCGTGTCGCCCTTCCGAGTTGTCCGGCTAACACCGGGGATACGCTGCAAGGCTGCGAAGTTGACCGGGCCATGCTCCTGCACCATCCGGACGGCCCGCTCTCGGACCTCCGGTGCATACCGCGTTGGTCGTGCCATAGACCCATCCTCTCAACTAATGGGCCCTCCGACAAACCCGGTACGGTTCACATCTAACCGCTGTGCTTCCTGACCGCAGAACGAGTTACTGCCGCAGAATCTTCTCCATCGCCTTTCCCTTTGCGAGTTCATCGATCAGCTTGTCCAGGTAGCGAATCTTCTGCATCAGCGGATCTTCGATTTCTTCCACACGCACACCGCACACCGTGCCCTTGATGAGCGGACTATTCGGATGAATGGCTGGGGCTTGAGCAAAGAACGTCTCAATGTCGTTTTCCTGTTCGATTTGTTGCCGCAATCCGGCTCGGTCGTAGCCCGTCAGCCAGCAGATGATCCGGTCGACTTCCTGCTTCGTGCGGTTCTTGCGTTCCGCTTTCGCAACGTACATCGGATAGACCTTCGCGAACTTCATGGCGAAAACGTGATGCCTGGGCATCGTCATCTCTCCAGTGTGCTGGAACCGATTCGCATGCTGTCTTTAGCGCGCCAACGACCCGCTTCAACCGCGGCCCATCATGCGCCTGCGGGCCGTCGGCTGCAAGCGAG
>Ga0209048_10000509_pt1 | contig 41428 bp, 45 predicted proteins | sample FrelakmetCRP12CR_FD_187146 | JGI IMG/M metagenome (GOLD analysis project Ga0209048, IMG submission 187146) | Freshwater lake sediment microbial communities from the University of Notre Dame, USA, for methane emissions studies - CRP12 CR (SPAdes)... | ecosystem: Environmental > Aquatic >...
CCCGCCGAGCACCGATTGTTCCGCCTCCAGCGAATGCGGGGGGACCTTCAGGGCTTCGAGCTGGGAGTCGTTGGGCATGGCGGGGAACCTGCGAAAGACAAGCTCATTCTAGCAAATCGCCGCTGTCGCCAGCGCCCGCTTCGCGCGCCGCATTCGTGGACTGCGCGGCGTCGCCGCGCGCGAAAAAAAGGGCCGTCGCCGGCCCTTGATTTCACTGCTGCGCAGCCGACCTCAGCCGGCGGCAATTCCGGTGGAGTCGCCCAGCACCGCGACGACGATGTTCGCTTGGACGTCGGTGTGAAGTGCTACGACCAGCGGGAACTCGCCTACGTGCTTGAGCGGGCCGTCGGGCATGCGCACCATCGCCTTTTCGACCGTGTGGCCCAGGCCCTGCAGCGCTTCGACGATGTCGACGTTGGTCACCGAGCCGAACAGGCGTCCGTCGACGCCGGCCTTCTGCGTGATCTGCACCTTGACGCCTTCGAGCCGGGTCGCCTGCTCCTGCGCCTGCGCGAGCTTGGCGCCTGCGGCCTTTTCCAACTCGGCGCGCCTGGCCTCGATGAGCTTCAGGTTCTCGGGCGTTGCGCGCTTGGCCTTCCCCTGGGGGATGAGGTAGTTGCGCGCGAATCCCTGCCTGACCTTGACCACGTCGCCGAGATCGCCCACGTTGGGCAGTTTTTCCAGAAGTATGACTTGCATGGTGTGCGCCCCCGGTCAGTGCAGATCGGTGTACGGCAGTAGCGCGAGAAAGCGCGCGCGCTTGATCGCCGTGCCGAGCTGGCGCTGGTAGCGCGCCTTGGTGCCGGTGATGCGCGCCGGCATGATCTTGCCGTTTTCCTGGATGAAGTCCTTGAGAATATCGATGTCCTTGTAATCGATCTCCTTGACGCCCTCGGCGGTGAAGCGGCAGAACTTGCGGCGCTTGAACAGGTTGTTGCCGCGTTCGCGGCGCTTGCCATCCTTACCCTTGCCTTTGCCTTTGGTGTTTCTTCCCATGGGACGGGGCATGTCAGTTTCCTTTGCTTGCGTTCGGTGTTGCGTTGTTCGAAAGATCGAATGCGTTCACATGCAGCGCGACGCTGGTCCCGGTGCGGTAGCGGCGGGCGAGAAATCCGCTGCAGCGCAGCCGCGCCCCGGGCACGATCACGGCGAGCTCGCGCGCGACCGGGCCGAGCGCCACCGCGGCGAGCTCGCAGGCGACGTGCCGCTCGATTCCTGCCTCGACCTGCATCGACTCATGGGCAAGCTCGAAATCGAGCACCGGCACGCCGGCGGGCGTGTAGCGCAGGTCGTCGCGCGATCGCATGCGTGCGTCGAGGGTGAGCAAGTTCGCCTGCACTTGCGGGAACTAGGCGGGCTGTGCGGCCGGCGCAGGCGCTGCTGCCGGTGACGCAGCGGCCGCCGCTGCGGGCGCCGCTGCGGGCGACAACGAGCGCGACTTCTCTTCCTTCATCATGGGCGACGGAGTGACGACGGCTTCGCGCATCGCGACGATGAGGTGGCGCAGCACCGCATCGTTGAACTTGAACGCATGCTCGAGCTCGGCCAGCGCCGCGGCGCCGCACTCGATGTTCATCAGGACGTAATGCGCCTTGTGAACCTTGGCGATCGGGTAGGTCATCTGCCGCCGCCCCCAATCCTCGAGGCGGTGGATCTTGCCGCCGTCGGCGGTCGCCATGGCGCGATAGCGCTCGATCATCGCGGGCACCTGCTCGCTCTGATCGGGATGAACGATGAACACGATTTCGTAGTGACGCATGCAGACTTCTCCTCGTGGACGTTGGTTGGGCGACCGGAGCCGACCATGAATCGATCTGCGCTGCCGCCGGCGGCCTCCCCGTCTGCGGCGGGTGAGGCAAGGAACCTGTAAGTATAACCGGATTCCTGAGGCAGGACAAGAGGTTACCGGATTGGGCCCGGCGCAACCGCGGCGCTGTGGGCGCCAGGCGTTGCCGCAAGCGCCGCGTCGCGCTGCGCTTTGGGTTGCCCAGCCAGCTCCCTGACCCGGGCGTAGAAGCGCGGCAAGTCGCCGCCTTCGGTGGCGAGCAGCGCGCGGAATTCGGGCACCTTGCGCGAATACAGCGCGAAGGCTGCAAGGCTGGCGTTGTTCGGTCCCTGCGCGAACCAGGCGTCGTAGCCGATCGAGCCGCCCCAATCGCGCTTCAGCTCCGCGTAATCGGCACGCATCGCCGCGAACGCCTCGGCCTTGCCCGCGCGCTTGGCGGCGTCGGCGGCGTCGCTGCCGTACAGCGCCACGAGCTTCGCGCGCGTGCGCTCGATGAGCCCGCGAAAACCCTCGCGATAGCTTTGACTCGAGGCAAACTGCGCGGAGAGCGCAGGGTCGTCCTGCGCGGCGAGCCAGCGAGCGAGTCCCTCCTCCTCGACGGCAACCGCAAACGATTCGTTGAACACGCTGTCGTCCTTCGCGTACGCGACCTGATGTGCGAGCTCGTGAAAGATGAGGCGGGCGAGCTCGGGATCGGGATAGCGTATGAACGTCGACAGGATCGGATCGTCGAAGTACCCGAGCGTCGAGAACGCCGGAACGCCGCCGATGTGGGCATCGTCGCCGGCCGCCGTGAATTGTGCCGCCTCGCTCTGCGCCTCGGCCTCGGCGAAATAGCCGCGATAATTCACGCACCCCGCCACGGGAAAACACCACTGGCGGGGTTCGAGCGAGAGTTCCGGCGTGGCGATGACATTCCACAGCACGTATCGCCGCCCGACGTCGCTGTACCTCCGGTAGCTGGCGTTGTCGGGCAGAGCGAGTTCGCGGCTGGCGAAGTCCCGGATGGCGACCGCGCGTTCGAGCTTGCGCTTGAGCACCGAATCGGACGTCGTCTCGATCACCGCCCGGATCGGCTCGGCAAGGTGCAGCAGCTCGACCTCGCCGCGGATTCCCTGCCAGTAGTACGCGATGCTGGCGCATCCCGACACCAGCGGCAGCAATGCCAGCGCGGCGATGCGTCGCATCAGACGAGCGTCGGCAGCCACGTCGCGAGCCGGCGCACGCCGTCGCGCAGCTTGTCCAGAGCGATCGTGTAGGCGAAGCGGACGTGCGCCTGCGCGCGATGGCGGCCGAAATCGATGCCCGGCGTGAACGCAACGCCGGTCGCGGCGAGCGCCGCCGCGCAAAAGCGCTCGCTGTCCATGCCGAAGCGCGAGCAATCGGCGTAGACGAAGAAGCCGCCGGTCGGCGTCACCGGTATGCCGAATCCCAACTCGCGCAACGCGGGGACCAGAAAGTCGCGGCGCGCCTGGAATTCGAGCCGGCGCGCCTCGACGATGGCCAGCGTGTCGGGCTGGAAGCACGCGAGCGCGGCGCGCTGCGACACCGTCGGCGGGGAGATGTACAGGTTCTGCGCGAGTTTCTCGAGGTCGCGCACGTGCTCTTCGGGCGCGACCAGCCATCCCAGCCGCCAGCCGGTCATGTTGAAGTACTTGGAGAAGCTGTTGATCACGAACAGCCGGTCGGACAGCGCCAGCGCGCTTTGCGGTGCGCCGGCGTACGACAGGCCGAGGTAGATTTCGTCGACGATCAGCGTGCCGCCGCGCGTTTCGACAGTCGCGGCGATGCGCGCCATTTCGTCCCCGGGAACCATGGTCCCGGTCGGATTCGACGGCGACGCGATCAGCGCGCCGCGCGTGTGCGGCGTCCATGCGGCGTCGATCGCCGCGGCCGTGAGTTGATACTCGGACTCAGGGCCGACCGGCACGCCGACCGCCTCGCCTTCCAGCGTGCGCACGAAATGGCGGTTGCACGGATATCCCGGATCGGCGAGCAGGATCGCATCGTCGCGATCGACCAGCAGCGCGAGGGTGAGCAGCAACGCCGCCGACGAGCCCGCAGTGACGACGATCCTGCCCGGGTCGACGGCGACGCGATACCGGTCGCGATAATGGCCGGCAATCGCGTCGCGCAATTCGGGCGTCCCCAGCGCGGCGGTGTAATAGACATCTCCCTTGGCGATCGCCGCGTGGGCCGCGGCCAGCACCGGTTCCGGCGTCGGAAAATCGGGCTCGCCGATCTCCATGTGGGTGACGCTGCGCCCCGCGGCCTCGAGCGCGCGCGCCGCGGTCTGCACTTCCATCACGTGAAACGGCGCGATCTCGAGTACGCGCGCCGCGATCCGGCTCCGGGTATCCATCGAAAGGATGATTTTTCGGCTCGGAAGAAAGGTGTATGGTAAACGCTTTCGGATACGCAGGAGTGCGGCCATGCGCGTACCGCTGATCGAAACGTTGGTGGCGATCCTGCTCGCCGACACGACTGCGGGGGCTGCGTCGACGGTCTACAAATGCGCCGGCGCTGGCGATGCCGTCGTGTATCAGGATGTCCCGTGCGCGCCGGGCAGGGAGCTGCGCAATTTCGCCAAGGACCCGCCGGCGCTGAGCGTCGTTCCCGGCACGCCCGTTCCGGGTGCCCCGCAACCGGTCGCGGCGCCGGCGCGCGCCGAGCGCGCCGGCGCCGCGAAGCAGACCAAGGCCGCCGGCGGCAACGCGAGCGAGCGCAGGTTCATCGCGGTAGGCATGACCGCCGCCGAAGTCATCCAGCGCATCGGCAAGCCCGACGTCAATGCCAACAGCCCGCGCGCCAAGGGCCAGCAGTGGTCGTACCTGCCGAAGGACGGCGATCCCGACACCACGACCACGCTCACGCTGGTGGGCGGCAACGTCACCGATATCGAGCGCAAGGTCGTTCACTGATGCGCGCGCTGGTCCAGCGCGTACGCGAAGCCTCGGTGGACGTCGACGGCAAGCGCATCGCGGCCATCGCCCGGGGCCTGGTGGTGCTGTGCGCAGTGGGCGCGGCTGACGACGACAGCGACCGCAACTGGCTCGCGCGCAAGATCGTGAGCCTGCGCATCTTTGACGATGACGCCGGGACGATGAACCGGTCGATCGTCGACGCGGAGGGCGACATCCTCGCCGTCAGCCAGTTCACGCTGTATGCGTCGACACGCAAGGGTGCGCGACCCTCCTACAGCGCCGCTGCCGCCCCTGCCATCGCGCAGCCCGGCTTCGATGCCTTCGTCGCCGCGCTCGCGCGCGAACGCGGCAGGCCCGTCGCCGTCGGAATGTTCGGCGCGCACATGCAGGTCGCGCTGGTCAACGACGGACCCGTGACGCTCTGGCTGGATTCGACGACGCGCGAATAGAACCCGCGCGCATCGGGCTGCGTCATTCGACCAGGCGCGAGGTGATCTCGAAGCGCCCGGAAAGCGTCCGATGCACCGGGCAGCGGCCGGCGATTTCCAGCAGCCGCGCGCGCTCCTCGGCCGACAGCTCGCCAGCGAGGCGCACGTCGCGCCGGATGCGATAAACGCCGTCGGCCTCGTCGTGCTCGACGTCGACCTCGGCATTGGTCAGGCGCATGCCCTTGCGCCGGGCGTAGAGCATCAGTGTAAGCGCCGTGCACGATGCCAGCGCCGCGTCGAGCAGCTCGTGCGGATCCGCACCCAGGTCGTCGCCGCCGTTCGCCTGCGCGGTGTCGGCGACCAGCGTGTGCGGGCCGATGGTCAGTTGCGTCGCAACCGCCCCCGCCGCAGCCCTCGCTGCGTGCACCGCTCGCAATCTAGCCATGTGGACCTCGCGTACCCCTGTGCCGCATCGTCAGTCCCGATCGAAGCTGAAGCGGCCGGGACCGAGCGCCGCGACCATGAGCATGCCACCGATGATCGCGATGTTTTTCAAGAAATGGACCTGGTCGGCCATCGCTTGCGCCGCGGGCACGCTCCAGAAATTGTGGAATATCGGCGTGATGACGATCGTGAAGCCCGCCAGCGCCAGCGCGGCCCAGCGCGCCTTCCAACCGACGAGCAGGAGCAGGCCGGCACCCAGTTCCACGGCGATGCCGAGCGCGGCGAGCACCTGCGGCATCGGCATGCCTTTGCTCGCGATGAAGCCGGCGGTGCCGGCAAAAGCGCCGATCTTGCCCCAGCCGGAAAAGATGAATAGCGATGCCAGCAGCGCGCGCCCGAACAGCGCCAGTCCGTCAGACCGTTGATTCATGGCTGTCCTCCAGATTGACGATTGCGTGATGATCCGGATTGAGTGCGGGACCCCGAGGCGTCCCGCCGTCGCTACAGCTTGTACGCGCGTTTGGCCAGATTATAGGCGAGCTCGGGCGCCAGTTCGAACGCTTCGTCCTCGCCGATCCTGTGCTCGGTGACGAGCTGCGCGAGGAAGCGGCAATCTATGCGCCGCGCCACATCGTGACGCGCCGGTATCGAAAGAAACGCCCGCGTATCGTCGTTGAACCCGACGGTGTTGTAGAAGCCCGCCGTCTCGGTGACCTGCTCGCGAAAGCGCAGTATGCCCTCTGGGCTGTCGTGGAACCACCACGCCGGACCCAGGCGCAGGACCGGATAGTGACCGGCGAGCGGCGCGAGCTCGCGCGCGTACGCGGTCTCGTCGAGCGTGAACAGGATGACGGTGAGGTTGCGCTCGTTGCCGAAGCGGTCGAGCAGCGGCTTGAGCGCACGCACGTAGTCGGTGCGCGTGGGGATATCCGCGCCCTTGTCGCGCCCGAAGCGCGCGTACAGCTGCGGGTTGTGATTGCGCAGCGAGCCTGGATGGATCTGCATCACCAGCCCATCGTCAAGGCTCATGCGCGCCATTTCGGTGAGCATCTGGCCGCGGAAGGCTTCGGCCTCCGCGGGCGTGATGCTGCCGTCGCGCGCCTTGGCGAACAGCGCCTCGCAGTCGCCGGTGTCGAAGTCGCAGGTCAGCGCGGTCGGATGGCCGTGGTCGGTCGACGTCGCGCCCATGCTCTTGAAGAATGCGCGGCGGTTGCGGTGCGCGGCGAGGTAGCCGCGCCACGTCGAGGTATCTTCGCCCGACACCCGGCCCAGGCTCTCGACGTTGCCGGCGAAGCCATCGAACTCGGGGTCGACCACCGGGTCGGGACGGTAGGCGGTCACGACGCGGCCCTTCCAGCCGCTGGTACGTATCTTCGCATGGTGCGCGAGCGGATCGAGCGGCGATTCGGTGGTGGCGAGCACGTCGATGTTGAAGCGCTCGAACAGCGCGCGCGGCCGGAACTCGGGGTGCGCGAGGCAGGCGTTGATCTGGTCGAAGATGCGGTCGGCGGATGCGCTCGTGACACGCTCCCGGATCCCGAACGTTTCGTGGAAGGCATGGTCCAGCCAGAGGCGAGTGGGCGTGCCGCGAAACAGGTGATAATGCGCCGCAAAGGTGCGCCAGATCCTGCGCGCGTCCTGCGCCACCGGTCCGCCGTCGCGTCTGGGAATGCCCAGATCCTCCAGCGCCACGCCCTGGCTGTAGAGCATCCGGAACACGTAGTGGTCCGGCGTGATGAACAGCGCCGACGCGTTGGTGAACGGCTCGTCGTCGGCGAACCACTGCGGATCGGTGTGCCCATGCGGACTGACGATCGGCAGGTCCTTGACGGTCGCGTACAGCGCCCGCGCGAGCTGGCGTTGCGACGGCTCGGTCGCGAACAGCCGGTCAGGATGAAGGTTCAGTGGAATCATCGGAAGCCTTTCAACGCACGCCTTCAGCGGCTGCGCGCGCGACGGTGCGCGCCGCGCCTTCGGCATGCAGCGCGACCAGCCAGGCGATGACCTTGGCGGTGAATTGCGGCGTCACGGGCAGGTCGTCGCCAAAAATTTCGCGGATGCCCAACAAGTCGTGCGCCAGCGCCGGCACATCGCCGCGATGCATTGCGGCGACGGTTGCGAACCTGGCCGCCAAAGGATCCGACACCTTGATCTCGTGCCCCGCCTCGTCGATGCCCGCAACATAGCGCATCCATCCGGCCACGCCCAGCGCCAGGCGGTCGATCGGGCGTCCTGCAGCGAGGTTCTCGCGCACGGTCGCCAGCCAGCGCTGGGGAATCTTCTGCGACCCGTCCATCGCAATCTGCTGCGTACGGTGCGGCAACGCCGGATTTCCAAAGCGCTCGACCAGCGCCGACTGGTACGCCGCGACATCGACACCCGCGGGCAGTCTGAGCGATGGCGCGACTTCGTCGCGCATCAGCGCGCGCATGTATGCGATGAATTCAGGCTGCGCGGCGACCTGATAGACGAATTCATGGCCGGCGAGAAATCCGAGATACGCGAACGCCGAATGGCTGCCGTTGAGCAGACGGAGCTTCATCGCCTCGAAGGGCGCGACGTCAGCGACGAGTTGCGCGCCGACGTCGGCCCACGCCGGCCGCCCCGCGGCGAAATTGTCCTCGACGACCCATTGCTTGAATGGCTCGTGCACGACCGGCGCGGCGTCGTGCAAACCGAGCGCTGAGTCGTTTTCGGCAATGTCGGAATCGGTTGTCGCCGGCACGATGCGGTCGACCATGGTCGATGGAAAGCGCGCCTGCTCGCGCACCCATTTTGCGAGCTGGGGGTCGCGTGCCTCGGCGAAGGCCAGCACCAGCTCGCGAACCAATGCGCCGTTGTGTGGCAGATTGTCGCAGCACAGAACGGTCAACGGCGCCCCGTTCGAATGGCGCCGCGCGTCGAAGGCGGCGACGATCAGGCCGATGGCGCTGTTCGGCCGCCCGGAATCGGCGAGGTCGTGCGCGATGTCCGGATGCGCGAAATTCAGGCGCCCGGTCGCGGGGTCATGGCAATAGCCCTTTTCGGTGATCGTCAACGACACGATCCGGGTCGAAGCCGCCGCCAGCCTGGCCTGTATGGCAGCACGCTCGTCGCCCAGGAACAGCACTTCGCGCACGCTGCCGATGATTCGTCGCCGCACGCCCGCCGGGCTCTTCTCGACCGCGGTGTAGATGCCGTCCTGTGGCGCCAGGCGGTCGCGCACGTCCGGCGAACGCAGGCTCACGCCACAAATGCCCCAGTCGCCCCCCTCCAGCGCCAGCGCATCGTCGCTGTACATCGCGCTTTGCGCGCGATGAAACGCGCCGATGCCCAGATGCACGATGCCGACGCCGATCTTGCGCGGATCGTAGCAAGGCCTGACCACGCCGACGGGAACGTCGGCCAGCGTGGCGAACGACAGCCTATTCATGCCGGTTGGGGATGTTCCTTGACGCGCGACACGAGCTGCGTCGGATTGACGAAACGCAGAGCGATCAGCAGCCACGCCAGCGTCACCATCATGTAGACCATCGCCATTGCATCGACCGACTGCGGCGCGCGCACTCCCGCGGCGAATACCGCGTAGTAAAGTGCCACGACCAGTGTCTGGGAATCGGGACCCGCCGTCAGGAACGTGAGTTCGAACAGCGCGATCGTGCGCACCAGCACCAGCAGAGACGCCGCGAGGATACCGGGCGCCAGCAGCGGCACGAGGACGTGCCAGAACATGCGGCCGGTGCCGGCGCCGAAGACACGCGCCGCCGACTCGAGATTGGGGTCGATCTGCTCGATGAACGGCGTCATCACCAGGATGACGAAAGGCGCCGCCGGAATCAGGTTGGCGAGTATCACACCGTAGATTGTTCCCGCGAGCTGCACCTTGTAGAGTACCGTCGCCAACGGAATACCGTAGGTGATCGGCGGCACCATCAGGGGCAGCAGGAACAGCAGCATCAGGAAGCGCTTGCCGACGAAATCGCGGCGCGCCAGCGTGTACGCGGCCGGAACGCCGATGGTCAGCGCCAGCGCGACCACAGCGAAGACGACCTCCACGGTGACGAGCAGCACCGATCCGAGCTGGAATTCTTTCCATGCCGCCGTGTACCACTGCGTCGTCCAGCCTTCGGGAAGCCACGTTCCCAGCCAGCGCTTGGCGAACGAGCTGGTGACCACCGCCGCGATCATCAGACCGATGTTGACGACGAACAGCGTCATCGTGCCAAGCAGCAACCCGCGCCAGGCGCGATCAAACCACGGGCTCGCATCGTCCGGTCGCTTCGCGATGTCGGCAGCCACGGCTATCCCTTTCCGCCGCTGACCGGGCCGCGGTAGAAAGCATTGCGCAGACTCAGCACCGCGGCAACGATGATGAGTTGCACGAAGCCCATGATCATCGCAATCGCCGAGGCCAGCGAGTAGTCGTATTGCTCGAAGGCGGCTTCGTACGCGGCGATCGAAATGACGCGCGTGGGCCCGGCAGGCGAACCCAGCAGTACCGCAGACGGGAACACCGAATACGCCTGCACGAAGGCGAGGCAGAAGCACATCGCCAGCCCCGGCGCGAGCAGCGGAAGGTAGATGTGCCGGAATTGCGCCTTCGGATTCGCGCCCAGCGTCGACGCCGCGCGCGCCAGAACCGGGTCGATGCCGGTGATGTAGGAGAGTATGAGCAGGAACGCGAACGGAAACCCCGAGATTACGAGCGAAATCAGCACGCCCCAGTAGTTGTGGGTTAGCCGGATCGGACCGTCGTAGAGATGCGCGAATTGGAGGAACTGCGACAGCCAGCCCTTGGGACCGAAATACGTCAGCATGCCCTCCGCGATGAGCACCGTGCCCAGCGTGATCGGCACCACCAGAATCGTTGTGATCCAGCGCTGATAGCGCGACTTCACCCGCATCTTGTAGGCGATCGGCAAGGCGAAGCCGACGTTGATCAGCGTCGCGGGGAGCGCCAGCTTGAGCGTCGTCCAGATCGTCGGCCACTGGTTGTCGGTCGTGAAGAAGTGCTTGTAGTTGCCGAGCCAGCCGCCCTCCTTCGGATCGAAGGACAAGGCCAGGCCATACAGGAACGGGTAGACGAACAGCAGGAACATGAACGCGGTCGCCGGCAGCACGAGCAGCAGCGTGCGGTCGAATGCGGGGCGCGCCAAGTGGGCGCTGGTCGCGCTCATCGCCACCTACTCGCCCGGGTACACCAGCACGCGGTCGACCGGCACGTGCACGCGCACGCTGTCGCCGAGCGCCGCGGCGCCGGCGGCGCGCACGTGCAGCACTGTCCCCGACGCGGTGACGACATCGAGCAGCGAATCGCGGCCGCAGTACTCGATGTTCCGCACCCGCGCGGAGATCGTGTTCGCGCCGCCCGGTCCCTCCCCCATCACGATTTCCTCCGGGCGGATGGCGACAGCCGCTTTGCCGTTCCTGAGCGGCTGCTTGCGCACGCCGGTCAGGCTGATGTCGGGCCCGTTGAGCACGATATGATCGCCGTCTTCGCGCTGCACGTCGAGCGCGAGGACGTTGCGGTAGCCCATGAAGCGCGCCACATGCAGATTGGCGGGCTGCGCGTAGACCTCGGGAGGCGGCGCGATCTGCTGCACCTTGCCATCCTTCATCACCACGATGCGGTCCGCGAGCGACAGCGCCTCGTCCTGATCGTGCGTGACGTAGATCGTCGCACGGCCCAGTTCGTGGTGAATGCGACGGATCTCGGCGCGCGTCTCGATGCGCAGCTTCGCGTCGAGATTCGACAGCGGCTCGTCCATCAGGATGAGTGGCGGCTCGATGACGATCGCGCGGGCGATCGCGACGCGCTGCTGCTGGCCGCCGGACAGTTGCCCCGGCAGCTTGTGTTCCTGGCCGGTGAGCTGCACGAGCTTCAGCGCGCGCGCCACCCGCGGCGCGATCTCCGTCGCGGAGTTGCCGCGCATGCGCAGACCGAAGTCGATGTTCCTGGCGACGGTCATGTGCGGGAACAGCGCATAATTCTGGAACACCATGCCGAATCCGCGCTTTTCCGGCGGCAGCGTGTCGATGCGCGTGTCGTCGAGCCAGATGCTGCCTCCCGAGAGCTGCATCAGCCCGGCGATGCAGTTGAGCGCGGTCGACTTGCCGCAGCCAGACGGCCCGAGCAGGCAGATGAATTCGCCGCGCTGAACAATCAGCGAGAGTTCATCGAGGGCATTGAAAGCCTTGCCGCCGGCGCCGGCGAAGCGGCGCGTGACACGGTCGAGTTTGAGTTCGCTGAAGTCGTGCTTCATGCCAGTAACTGTGTCGTCATTTCGTCTTCTGGGCGCCGACTTCGCTGTCCCACCGGCGATACGCCTCGACGACAGCCTTGGCATCCAGCGTCGGCACGTGCGGAAATTGCGCCAGCCACGCGTCGTACTCAGGACGTCCGAATTCCTTGATGGCGTCCTGACTTTCCTTCGGCGCCATCGAGAGCGGTACGTTCTTCACCGACGGACCCGGGTAGAAGTACCCCTTGTCGTACGTCAGCGCCTGTGCTTCCGGTGTCAGAAGATAAGCCATCAGGTCGAGGACGACCGCGAGCTTTTCCGGCGCCAGCCCCCTGGGGACTGCCATGTAGTGCGCATCGTTGACCCACGTCATGCCCTTGAACGGCGTGACCTTGTACTCCTTGGGAACGATGCCCAGAATGCGCGGGTTCAGGTCCCACCCGGTCATCGTCACCGTCATGTCGCGCGAGCCTTCGCCGAGCTCTTTCATGATCGCCGCGGTGCCGGTCGTGTAGTACTCGATGCAGGAATCCAGCTCCTTCAGGTAGGCCCAGGTCTTGTCCCAACCCTTGACCGGATCGCGCGGATCCTCGTCGCCGAGAATGTAGGGCAGTCCCATGATGAAGGTGAAACCGGGCCCGGAATTGGCCGGCCGCGCATAACCGAAACGGTTCGGATTCGCCTTGCACCACGCCAGCAGCTCCCGCGGCGTCGTCGGCACCTGCTTCACCTTGGCCGGGTTGTACTCGAGCAGCGGGCCGGCGGGCATGAAGGTGACGACCAGCGCCTCGCTCTGCGCAAGGTCGTTCATCTTGCGCGCAGCCGGAAGGTAGTTGTCGAGCACGCCGGGAAATCTTGCGGCGTACTCGGGCAGGATCTTGACCCAGAGGCCCTGATCGATGCCCGCAGACAGCGCACCAACCCCCGTCAAAACCAGATCGATGTCGGTGCGACCCGCCGCCTGCATCGCTTTCAGCTTGGCCGGAAGTTCGGGTGCGGGCGCCTTGCTAAAAGTGACCTTGGAGACGATCTCCGGATGCTTTGCCGCATACGCCTCGATCGCCCCCTGCGTCAGCGCCAGGTCGCCGGCAACGTCGACAACGTTGATCGTGACCGGACTCTTCGGCAGCGCAGGGACCTGCGCGAGGCAAGGCGAAGATGCAAATATTGTGAACGCAACCGCAACGCAGACCTGCCAGCGTGTGGCGGATGGGCGCCATGGCGCCGCTGCCGCGCGTCGTAGCACGCGATTCGTGTTCAAGGATCCTCCTGAGTGCGTTGTCGTGCGCGAGCCTGTCGCCCCGGCGCAGGCAGGGGCCCAGGTTGCTGCGATTCCGCCGATACTAGAACTTGGATCCCGGCCTGCGCCGGAATGACGGCACATTTCGTCGTTCCCGTGCAGGCGGGAACCCAGTGTCTTGCTTACGAAAGTCACCGGATCTCCGCGTTCGCGAGGATGACGCATCCGTTGCCAAGAGCGGCCACGTTCGTGGCCGCTCTCGGACGGATGCGTCACTTGGTCTTCTGTGCTCCCACCTGCTGGTCCCAGATTTTGAACGCCTCGACCTGTGCCGACGGCGGCAGCGATTGCGTGTGCGGGAACTGGGCGAGCCAGCCCTCGTATTCCGGCCGGCCGAACTCCTTTATCGCGTCCTGGCTCTCCTTCGGCGCCATCGACAGCGGCACGTTCTTCACCGCAGGGCCTGGGTAGAAGTAGCCCTTGTCCCAGGTGTAGGCCTGCGCTTCCGGCGTGAGCAGGAACGCCATCAGATCGAGCACGACGGCGACCTTCTCCGGCGGCACGCCCTTGGGGATCGTCATGTAGTGCGCGTCGTTGACCCAGGTCATTCCCTTGAACGGCGCTACCTTGTAGTTCTTGGGAACGATGCCGAGCACGCGCGGATTGATGTCCCAGCCGGTCATCGTCAGCGTCATGTCGCGCGAGCCTTCGCCCAATTCCTTCATGACCGCGCCGGTGCCCGTCGGATAGTACTCGATGCAGCTGTTGAGCTCCTTCAGGTAGGCCCAGGTCTTGTCCCAGCCCTTCACCGGATCCTTGGGGTTGCTGTCGCCCAGGATATACGGCAGGCCCATGATGAAGGTGCGGCCCGGACCGGAGTTGGCGGGACGGGCGTAGATCAGCCTGTTCGGATTCGCCTTGCACCACGCGAGAAGTTCCGCGGGCGTGGTCGGCACCTGCTTGACCTTGTCCGGATTGAATTCCATCAGCGGCCCGGCCGGCATGAACACGACCGCGATGCCGTAATCCTGCGCGAGTTCCTGCATCTTCGCCGCCGCCGGCTGGTAGTTCGCAACCAGGTTGGGGAACTTTGCCGCGTTGTCAGGCAGGATCTTCATCAGCACACCCTGCTCGATGCCGGCGGCGAGGAAATCGGTCCCGGTCAACACTAGGTCGATGTCGCTGCGGCCGGCGCCCTGCATCGCCTTGAGCTTGCCGGGCAGTTCCGGCGCGGGCGCTTTGGTGTAGTTGATCTTGGCGATGAGCTCGGGATGTTTCTTCGCAAACAGGTCGATCGCATCCTGCGTCAGCGCAAGGTTACCGGCGACGTCGACGATGTTGATGGTCACCGGACCCCCTTTCGGAGCCTGCGCCTGCGCGCCAACCGGAACCACGCCCGCTGCGACCAGCGCGGTGGCGAACAGCCCCCTCATGGCGCCGCGCAGGAGCGCGCGGCGTGCGTCGTGAATCCCTGGCTCGAGCAATTTCATGGTGTGCCTCCTGTTAAAGGTAAGTGAAAGCTAAGCGACACGGATGCTCCTTCTTCCGCCCGCCAACCGCGGCGGTGCCGCCCCTTGTTCGACCGACGCAGTCTCATTGAGGCCGCGCTGGAACTCCCGGATCACGCGCGACAAGTGCCGGTGCATCGCTCCGCGTGCGCCGGCAGCATCGTGCGCCGCGACCGCGCGCACGATCCCCGCGTGGTCGCGAATGGTCTGCTTGGCAAGGTCGCTGGTGTGAAAGTGCTGCTGCAGGCGCCCCCACAATTCGGCACGCTGGTTCCAGAGCCCCTCCACGACGAGCTCGAGCGACCCGTTGCCGGTGGCCTTAGCCAGTGCGAGGTGGAATTCTCGATCGCTGTCCTCGCGAATGGCGAAATCATCGATGTGCTTGGTCATGCGCAAGATGCTGTGTCGCAGCGTCTCGACGTCCGAAGCGCCCGCTTCGGTTGCGGCGAGCGCGGCAATTTCGCCTTCGACGATCTTGCGCGCGTTGAGCAGCTCGAACGGGCCCGGCCCCGCGTCATCGGCAATCCCGCTGGCGGGCGCCTGTTTCAGGGTAACAAAGATGCCGGTTCCAACGCGAACTTCGACCAGGCCGCCGATCTCCAGCGATATGATCGCCTCGCGAACCGACGCGCGGCTCACGCCGAGCTTGGCCGCCAACTCGCGTTCGGCGGGCAGCCGCGATCCGGGCGGAAACTCGCCCGTGGCGATCAATCCCGCGATCTGGTCGGCAATCTGGCGATACAAACGCCGCGGCTCGACCTGCTGCAGTGGCACGCTCTGAATCCTCGTGAATCGCAAACTTGCACAACACCTTCGGCGCCACCATCGCGGCGACGCCGAGCGCTTCTCCAACGCCGCTGTACCGCGGCTCGACCGCATCTTAGCCCGCGTGCTATGCTGTGGTCAAGTGGTCGGACCACCGAACCACGGCGAGCCACGGTCCCAGCGGCCGCGGAACGCCGCAACCCTCCAGCGCAACCTCTGCCAACGAGCCCGCAATGAAAATCACCGCCTGCCGTGTCATCGTCTGCAGTCCTGGCCGCAACTTCGTCACTCTCAAGATCGAAACCGACGAAGGCGTCTACGGTGTCGGCGACGCCACGCTGAACGGCCGCGAACTCGCGGTCGCATCCTACCTGAGCGAGCACATGGCACCCGCGCTGATCGGCCGCGACCCGGCGCGCATCGAGGACATCTGGCAATACTTCTATCGCGGCGCGTACTGGCGCCGCGGTCCTGTGACCATGAGTGCGATCGCCGCGGTCGACACCGCGCTCTGGGACATCAAGGGCAAGGTCGCCAAGCTGCCGATCTACCAGTTGCTCGGCGGCAGGAGCCGCGAAGGCGTGATGGTGTACGGGCACGCCAACGGCAAGGACATCGCCGAAACCCTCGACGAAGTCGCGCGCTACATCGACCTGGGCTACAAGGCGATCCGCGCGCAGTCGGGCATCCCTGGCCTCGCGTCGACCTACGGCGTGTCGAAGGATCGCCTCTACTACGAGCCCGCGGACGCCGCGATCGCGACCGAGAACGTGTGGTCGACCGCCAGGTACCTCGATCACGCGCCGAAGCTGTTCGAAGCCATTCGCGCCCGCTTCGGCTTCGACCACCACATCCTGCACGACGTCCACCATCGCCTCACGCCGATCGAGGCCGGGCGGCTGGGCAAATCGCTGGAACCGTACCGCCTGTTCTGGATGGAAGACCCGACTCCGGCCGAGAATCAGGAAGGCTTCCGCCTCATTCGCCAGCACACGGTCACGCCCATTGCGGTGGGCGAAATCTTCAATACGATCTACGATTGCCAGACGCTGATCACCGAGCAGCTCATCGACTTCATCCGCACGACCGTCGTGCACGCCGGCGGCGTCACTCACCTGCGCCGCATCGCCCAGCTGGCCGAGCTCTACCAGGTGCGTACCGGATCGCACGGCGCGACGGATCTGTCCCCGGTATGCATGGGCACGGCGCTCAACTTCGATACGTGGGTGCACAACTTCGGCATCCAGGAATACATGCGCCACATGCCGGAGACCGACGCCGTGTTTCCACACGCGTATTACTTCAAGGACGGCTACCTGCACCCGGGCGAGGCACCCGGACATGGTGTCGACATCGACGAAAAACTCGCCGCCCGCTATCCGTACAAGCCGAGCGTGCTGCCGGTCAATCGGCTCGAAGACGGCTCGATGTGGAACTGGTGAGCGCCTGGTTCACCGCGCAGGATGCGGCAGCGACGCGCGGCTGGACTATGCGGCGGTGAAATGCCCGGACTTGCCGCCTGACTTCTCCAGCAAGCGGATACCCTCGATGCGCATGCCGCGATCGCCGGACTTGCACATGTCGTAGATCGTCAGCAGGCCGACCGATACCGCGGTCAGCGCTTCCATTTCGACGCCAGTGCGATCGAGCGTCTCCGCGGTGACTTCGATTGCCACCGCCGTGGCTTCAAAACTGAACTCAACGGCAACGCGCGTCAGCGGCAAAGGATGCGCAAGCGGTATCAGTTCGGCGGTACGCTTCGCCGCCTGGATCGCCGCGATCCGCGCGATTCCCAGCACGTCGCCCTTGGTTGCCGAACCCGCGCGAACGCGCTCCAGCGTTGCCGGCAGCATCGCGATCCTGCCCGCCGCGCGCGCGATGCGCTTGCTTACATCCTTGCCCGCGACGTCGACCATGTGCGCCTGACCGGCCGCGTCAAAATGGGTAAAATGTATTTCTTGCCCCGCCATGGCATCGTTTCTGAAACTTTGCGCCTATCGCAGGGATCATAGCACCATGTCCGCCGGCAGCCATTCCCGCGCCCGCCGGGCCGTCGCCGCGATGGTCGCGATGGTGATGGCGCTGGCGCCGTGCGCGGTCGTTCCGCAGACCCTGCCCGAACTCGGCGATCCGTCTGGCGCGCTGCTTTCGCTCGCGCAGGAGCGCCGCCTCGGCGAATCGGTCGTGCGCGACATTCGCCTGTCGGGAGCCTACCTCGATGACCCGGAAGTCAACGCCTACTTGAACGAACTCGGTAATCGCCTGGTCACCGCGGTCGCGGACGCGCCTTTCGACTTCGAGTTTTTTGCCGTGAACGACCCCTCCGTCAACGCCTTCGCGCTGCCCGGCGGGTACGTGGGCGTCAACACCGGCCTCATCCTGCTGACGCAGACGGAATCCGAACTGGCGGCGGTTCTGGCACACGAGATTTCGCACGTGACGCAACATCACATCGCGCGCAGCATCTCCAACCAAAAGGACGCGATGCTCGCGACCCTGGCGGCGCTGGCCGCGGCGATCGTCGCTGCGCGTGCCGGTGGCTCTTCCAGCAGCCAGATCGCGAATGCGGCGATGTCGTCCGCACAGGGCCTGGCGATGCAGATGCAGATCGATTTCACGCGGCAGAACGAACAGGAGGCCGACCGCCTGGGATTCCAGCGCCTCGACGCCGCAGGCTTCGACGTCACTGGCATGGCCACCTTCATGGAACGGCTGCAGCGTGCCGGGCGCTTTGTCGAGGGCACCGCCCCGTCGTATCTGCGCGATCACCCCGTGACCTACGAGCGGATCGCCGAAGCGCAGGCTCGCGCTCAGGGCAAGGCGTTTCGACAGGTGAAGGATTCGCTGGACTTCAACATGGTCCGCGCGCTCGTCAAGAGCTATCAGGGAACGCCGAAGGATGCAATCGTATTCTTCGAAGACGCACTCGTCGAAAAGCGCTACAACGAACCGGTTGCCGCGCGCTACGGCCTGGTCGCGGCGCTGTTGCGCGCGCAGGATTTCAAGCGTGCCCAGGCCGAGCTGGATGTGCTCGAAAAATCGGCGCCACCGCACCCGATGATCGAAGCCATGGCCGGTCAAGTGCTCATGCAGTCGGGAAAACTGAAGGAGGCGATCGCGCGTTACCAGGCGGCGTTGGCGCGCTATCCCACCAAGCGGCAACTCATCTACGATTATCCGGAGGCACTGCTCAAGGACAACCAGCCAGCGAAGGCCGCCGCATTTCTTAGCGACGAGTTGTCGCTGTACCCCTCGGATGGCCCGCTGCAACTGCTGGCGGCGCGGGCTTACGCGGCCCTTGGCAAGCAGACGCTCGCGCATCACCATCAAGCGGAGTACTACGCATGGCTCGGCAACCTGAACGCCGCGGTCACCCAGTACGAGTTGGCAGTCAAGGCCGGCGACGCCGATTTCTACCAGGCGTCCGTGGCGGAAAGCCGCCTGCGCGCGTTGCGACAGGAAGTCGTCGACCAGAAAAAGCGGGTTTCGCAGGGCGGCCCGGGTTGAGACGCGCCCCGCGACGGGCGACCGCTACGCTTTGCTGGACGATTCGGGGATGAATTTCAGGGCGACGCCGTTATTGCAGTAGCGCTGCCGGGTCGGCGGCGGACCGTCGTCGAAGACGTGGCCTTGGTGTCCACCGCAACGCACGCAATGGTATTCGGTGCGCGTCACGATCAGCAGGTTGTCGGTCTTGGTGCCCAGATGCCCGGGAATGCTGGTGAAGAAGCTGGGCCAGCCGGTACCGCTGTCGTACTTCATCTGCGAGCTGAACAGCGGCAGCGTGCAGCCGGCGCAGACGAAGATTCCGGGACGCTTTTCGTCGTTGAGCGGGCTCGAGAAGGGCCGCTCGGTCCCTTCCTTGCGCAGCACGTAGAACGATTCCTCCGGCAACGTCTGCTTCCACTCCGCCTCGGTCTTGGTGATCGGAGCGGTCGATTGCGCGACGTTGGCGCCCTTGGCGAGCAGGGTGGGCCAATCCTTCTGGATTTCCGCGATGGACTTGCCCGGCGCGCCGGCGGCATGGGCGCGCGCGCCGGCGGCAACACCAGCGGCAGCGGCCGAAAATTTGCACAGGAACTCGCGTCTCTTCATCGTGTCTCCTTGACGGCGTTGGATGCGGCCAGATAGTGCAGACAGGCAGATGCCCGCTAAACTTCGATTCAGTCGCTCCGTCGCGCCGCGGGCTTACGGCGAGCGGCCGGTCACGCGCCGTTATCCGCTACACTAGCAACGTCAACGCCGCGCGGCAACCCAGGGGGTCCTTCATGTTCAGCCTATTGCGCCAGACGCTGTCCGCTTGCGTCGTCATGCTCGCGTCCACCGCGGTCCTTGCCGGCGAAATCACCTTTTTCGAGTATCCCGACTTTGGCGGCCGCCGGGTCACTCTGCGCGGCAGCATGTCGAATTTCGATCCGGCTGGATTCAACGACCGCGCGTCGTCGATGGTGATTCGCGAGGGGACCTGGGAACTTTGCACCGACGCATACTTTCGCGGGCGCTGCGCGTCCTTCGGACCAGGCGAGTATCGCACGCTGGGCGCATCGTTCAGCGACTCGATCTCGTCGGCGCGCGAAGTGGGCGGGCCACCGCCAGTAGCGCCTCCGGGTCCGGCCTACGGCGGCGGGGGCGGACGGCCGCGCATCGAACTGTGGGAGCGCCGCGAATTCGGCGGCCGCTCGATCACCCTCGAGGCGGGCATTCCCGATTTGGAACGCATCGACTTCAACGATCGCGCTGACGCGGCAGTCGTGTACGGCGGCGTGTGGCGCCTGTGCGAGCACGCCGGGCTCGGCGGCCAGTGCCGCGAATTCGGCCCCGGACGCTACAACGATTTGGGCTATCTGGGCGGCAAGGTCAGTTCGGCGGCGATCGTGGGCGGCATGGGCGGCGGGCACGTCGGCGGGGGCTACGTGCCGCCCGGCCGGCCGCGCGCCATTCTCTACGAGTACGGCGGCTTCGGCGGGCGCACCTTCGCCATCGAGGGTGACGTCGTGACCAACCTCGACCGCACCGGCTTCAACGATCGCGCTTCGTCAATTCGCATCGAAGGCGGGTACTGGATGTTCTGCACCGACATGAATTTCGAGGGAACCTGCCGCACCTTCGGCCCGGGCGAATACGCCACGCTGCCGTGGGAAATCGACCGCAAGATTTCGTCGGGCCGGCGCATCTCCGAGCACTATCCCTACGGCGGGCCGCCGCAATGGGGATCGCCGCGATAGGTCCTCGCCAGCGATGCCGCTCGTCGACGACATTGCCGGGCTGCGCCGCATCCTGCGCGACTCGCGCACGATCGCGGTGGTCGGGCTGTCCGCAAACTGGTTCCGGCCGAGCTATTTCGCGGCAAAGTACCTGCAGGACCATGGCTACCGGATCATTCCGGTGACGCCGACGTATCCGGAAGTGCTTGGTCAGAAGTGCTATCCCACGCTGGCGGCGATACCCGAGCCGGTCGATGTCGTCGATTGCTTCCGCAAACCGGAGGAGATGGTCGCCATCGCTCGCGACGCGGTCGCGATTCACGCCCGGGTATTGTGGATGCAACTCGGGATCGACAACTCCGCCGCGGCGAAAATTGCATCCGCTGCCGGGCTCGACGTCGTCACGAATCGTTGCATGAAGATCGAGCACGCGCGCATTCTCGGCGGCCTTAACTGGGCGGGCGTGAACACCGGGGTGATTTCGGCGCGCCGGCCGGTCTAGGCGAACGCGAGTCTACGTGGCTGATCGCAAATTCGGGTTCGACACGCTTTGCCTGCACGCCGGCCAAATCCCGGACGCGGCGACGGGAGCGCGCGCGCTGCCGATCTACCAGACGACGTCGTTCGTATTCGACAGCGCGGATCACGCCGCCAGCCTGTTCAATCTGCAGGCGTTCGGCAACGTCTATTCACGCATTTCCAACCCCACCGTCGCCGCGCTCGAAGAGCGGGTCGCCGCGCTCGAAGGCGGGCGGGCGGCAATCGCCGCGGCGACCGGTATGGCGGCGCAGATGGTCGCGCTGCTCACCCTGGCGCAGAATGGCGACCATATCGTCGCGGCGCGCACGCTCTACGGCGGCACCTTTTCGCAATTCGCCGTGACCTTCGCCGGCTTTGGCATCGACACGAGCTTCGTCGATTCCTCCGACCCGGAGAATTTCCGCCGCGCGCTCAGGCCCAACACCAAGGCGCTGTACGCCGAGACGCTCGGCAATCCGCAACTCAACGTGCTCGACATCGCCGCGGTCGCGGCGATCGCGCGCGAGGCCGGCGTGCCGCTGGTGATCGACAACACGCTGGCCTCGCCGTACCTGTGCCGGCCCATCGAGCATGGCGCCGACATCGTCATCCACTCGGCCACCAAGTACCTCGGCGGCCACGGTACGACCATGGGCGGCGTGGTCGTCGAATCCGGGAAGTTCGACTGGGGCAACGGCAAGTTTCCGCAGATGACCACGCCTTCGCGCGGTTACCACGGCGTGATCTTTCACGAGACTTTCGGCAACTTCGGCTTCACGATGAAGGCGCGCATGGAAACGCTGCGCACGCTCGGGCCCACACTGTCGCCGTTCTCCGCCTTTCTGCTGCTGCAGGGCATCGAGACGCTGCACCTGCGCATGCCGCGCCATTGCGACTCCGCGCTGGCCGTGGCGCGATTCCTCGTCCAGCATCCGCGCGTGGAGTGGGTGAACTATCCGTCGCTGCCGGGCAATCGCGACGAAGCGCTGGCCAGACGCTACCTGCCGCACGGCGCGGGCGGGATCCTGACTTTCGGCGTGAAGGGCGGCGCCAGGGCCGGCGAACGGTTCATCGAATCGGTGCAGTTCCTTTCGCACCTGGCGAACGTCGGCGACGCCAAGACGCTGGTCATCCATCCGGCCTCGACGACGCATCGCCAGCTCGACGAGGACGAGCAGCGCGCGGCAGGCGTCCTGCCGGAGATGATCCGGCTGTCGATCGGGCTAGAGTCGCTGGATGATATTCTGTGGGACATCGAGCAGGCCCTGAGCGCATCGCCTTGATGATTTTGCGTTGATGAACAACCCTCGCTTCCCGTCGCTGGCCTGGCCATGGGTCGGCCTGCTGCTCTGCCTCGCGCTGCTGGGCCAGGAGTACATGCTGCAGGCCGCCGGTGCGAATGCCCCGCTGACGGTGTACCGCCTGGCGCTGATGACCGTGGCGCTGACGTCGCTGGCGCTGGTGCTGCTGCCGCCGCGCCGCATCGCGTATTTCGTGGCCTTTGGCGTATGCGCGGGGCTGATCGCATTCGCCTTCTACCTGCAATACGGCGAGGGGCTCGAGCCGTGCCCGCTATGCCAGTTACAGCGCGCTTGCGTGATCGGCATGGGAATCGTCTTTCTGGTGGCGGCCCTGCACAATCCCGGACGCATGGGCGCGACGTTCTATGCGCTGTTGCAACTGCTGATTGGCGGTGCGGGCATCGGCTTCGCAACGCGGCATGTCTGGCTCCAGTCGTTGCCCAAGGACCAAGTCCCGTTGTGCGGCATGGGCCTGGGTTACATGCTGGAAACGCTGCCCTTTGCGGACGTCCTGAAGAAAGTATTCGAGGGGAGCGGCGAATGCGCAGCGAAGTCCTGGGAATTCCTGCACCTGTCGATCGCCGGCTGGACGCTGGTGTTCTTCGTCGCGATGATTGTCGGCGCCATCGCCATGATCAGGCGTGACTAGCGCAACGGAGGCATCGATGCAAAGGGACACCTTTCGAATCACACTTGTCGGCTCGCGTTATTTCGGCGCCGCGGCATTCGACGTCGTGCGCCGGCTGCCGGTCACCGTCGCGCGCGTCGTCGTGCCGCAAGCCGACGATCGGCTCGCGGTCGCGGCGACCGCCGCGGGAATCGACGTCCTCGTGCAGAACGAACCGATGCACGTGCCGGCCGATGCCATCGCCGAATCGACCGACCTGATCGTTACCGCGCACAGCCATGCCCGCGTGAGCGGCGAGGCGCTGGCGCGTTCGCGTCTGGGTGGCATCGGCTTCCACCCCTCGTTGCTGCCGCGGCATCGCGGCATGGCCGCGGTCGAGTGGACGATTAAGGAAGGCGACGCCATCGCCGGCGGCACGATCTACCATCTCGCCGAACGCATGGACGCGGGTGCGATCGCCGCGCAGGACTGGTGCTTCGTCAGGAAGGGCGAGACCGCGCGCGAGCTCTGGGAACGCGCGCTCGCTCCGATGGGCCTGCGCTTGCTCGGCGAAGTCATTGCGAATGCGGCAAAGTCGGGCACCCTGCCCGCGCGGGCTCAGGACGAGCAATTCGCGACGCGGGCTCCGATGATCAAATAGTGACGCGGGCCCCTCGCCGGGTAGCTCGCGCCTGCGGCCTCCTTGCACCTGCATCCCGAAGCCGTTGCGCTGGCGCGTCGGCCGCCGCCCCGACTCGCTTTGCCGTCGATCCCCACGCTACGCGTGGGGCCCCTCGCCGGGTAGCTCGCGGGGCTACTTCGGCGCCATCCGGATCGCGCCATCCAGGCGGATGGTCTCGCCGTTGAGCATCTCGTTGCGGATGATCTCGCCGACCAGCGACGCGTATTCGGCGGGGCGGCCGAGGCGCGGCGGAAACGGCACCATCTTGCCCAGCGATTCCTGCACCTCGGGCGGCATGCCGTGCATCATCGGCGTCTCGAACAGCCCCGGCGCGATGGTCATCACGCGAATACCGTGGCGGGCGAGCTCGCGGGCAATCGGCAGCGTCATGCCCACCAGCCCCGCCTTGGACGCGCTGTATGCCGCCTGCCCGATCTGCCCGTCGAAGGCCGCGACCGACGCGGTATAGACGATCACGCCGCGCTCGCCCGCCGCGTTCGGCGCGTTGCGCGACATCATGTCTGCGGCGAGGCGTGTCACGTTGAACGAGCCGATGAGGTTGATGTTGATCGTGCGAACGAAGCTCGCCAGCGCGTGCGGCGCTTCCTTGCCGATGACCCGCTCGCCGATCGCGATGCCGGCGCAGCTGATCAGGCCGTGCAGGCCACCGAAGGCGCTCTGCGCCGCCGCAATCGCCGCCTTGGCGCTCGCCTCGTCGGTGACGTCGGTTCGCACAAAGCGCGCGCCGGCGCCGAGTTCGCGCGCAAGGCCGCTGCCCAACGCTTCGTTGACGTCGGCAAGAATCACCTTGCCGCCACCCTGCACCAGCATGCGCGCGGTGGCCGCGCCCAGGCCGGATGCGCCGCCGGTAACGATGAAAGTGCTGCCGCTGGTTTGCATGGACGAGTTGAGGAGATTGAAGAACCCCAATTATAAGCGCGCACCGCCCTGTCGCGGCACGGCGGCGCTATAGGCCGGCAACAGCTCGCGCGCCGGCCTCTTTGAACCCACAGTCAGAATTTGCTTCGCCGGCGCGTCGGCCGCAGCCCCGACTCGCCTTGCCGTCGATCCCCGTGCTGGGCCTGGGGCCCCTCGCCGGTTGGCTCGCGCCGCTACTTCTCCTGCGCCTTGAATACTGTCGTAATTGTGGCAACCATCCCCGCCAGGTCGGACAGATTGCTTGGCACGATCAGTGTGTTGTTGGTCTTGGCGAGGTTGGCGAACGCTGCCACGTATTCTTCCGCGACCTTGAGGTTCACCGCATTGATGCCACCCGGCGAGTTGATCGCTTCGGCCACCTGGCGAATCGCCTTGGCGTTGGCTTCGGCGATCGACAGGATCGCCGATGCCTGACCCTGCGCGGTATTGATCTCCGCCTGCTTCACGCCCTCGGACTGGGCGATCGCCGCGGCGCGCGCGCCCGCGGCGAGATTGATCTGCTCCTGCTGCCGGCCTTCGGAGGTCGCGATCACCGCCCGCTTCTCGCGCTCCGCGGTGATCTGTGCCTGCATCGCATGAAGGATTTCCTTCGGCGGCGTCAGGTCCTTGATTTCGTAGCGCAGCACCTTGACGCCCCAGTTGGCCGCCGCCTTGTCGAGCGCATCGACGAGCAGCCCGTTGATGTGGTCGCGCTCCTCGAAGGTGCGGTCGAGTTCCATGCGTCCGATCACGCTGCGAAGCGTCGTCTGCGCCAGTTGGGTGATGGCGAGGATGTAGTTGCTAGATCCGTAGGAGGCGAGCTTCGGGTCGGTCACCTGGAAGTACAGTATCCCGTCGACCTGCAGCTGCGTGTTGTCCTTGGTGATGCAGATCTGCGAAGGGACATCGAGCGGGATTTCGCGCAGGTCGTGACGGTAGGCGACTCGGTCGATGAACGGGATGACGAAGTTGAGCCCGGGGGCGAGCACCGAATGGAACCGTCCCAGCCTCTCGACGACGATGGCATGCTGCTGCGGCACCACCCGGATCGTCTTGATGACGACGATGATGGCCACGACGAACAGTGCCAGAGCGACGATCGAGGATCCCATCAAGGCTCCCATTTGGAATGGCATGGCCAGCAATCTAGCGCCAACGCACGGGCGCTGCAGCGTCGGAGCCGCTGTGACCGGAGCTCATCGCGCCCGGCGAGAAAATGTGCGGCCGGCGACAGGCGATCGGTCAGGCTGAGCGCCGCGGCCGACCTTGACCACCGGCACCAGCGGCGGCATGCTGTGCGCGAGACGCCCGACGCCGAACAGCGCCACCGCGACGAACGCCGGGTTGGAAAGGACATCGGCGGCGTTGGAAACGCCGAGGAACACGCGCTGATCAGCGAATCCACGGTACCCCTGCGGTTGGCCGATCTCCGGCATGAACAACCACGCACCGATCGCCACTGCGGTCGCGAGCAGCGCAAAGGCTTCGCGACGATCGAGGCGAGGCCTCGTCCGCAGCGATTGCGGTTCAGGGCGCGCCATCGGAGCGGGACCGCGCCGGCATGCGCTTCGTTCCACCATGCTCGCTGCGGTCACGCGGTGATCGTCCTGCTTAGCGAGGCTGCGGCAGGACGCTGGTCGCTCAGGATGAGCACCGAACCGCGCATTGCCGCAATGAACATGACTTGCTTCTGCGGCGTGTCGGGGGCGAGGAGTTCCGCGTCCCAGGTGCTGCCGCGGTAGGCGACGCGCGCGGTGCGGTTGGCGCCCCAGCTGATGATCTCGACCTGCGCGCCGATGTCGAGCCCGGGCAGCGATGGTGTCTTGGTGGCGATGTTGCGCTTCCAGCGCTTGATCCAGAAGGTCCCGGCGACCGCGAGCACGCCGGCGATCAGCCACTGCAAGGGCGCAGCCGCGCCCAGCCACGCGGCAATGCCGCCGCACGCGACCGCGACGCCGATCACCAGCAGGTAAAACGTTCCGGTCACCAGTTCCACCGCGATCAGGACCGCCGCGGCGATCCACCAGAGCGCATAAGCCGTCATTGTCGGACTCCTTCCGCGTGCCAAAGAATATCAAGGATTCGCGCAGCCGGCGCAGCGAACGCCGGCAGCGCTCCCCACGGCCTTGAGTCGTGCCGGCGCGCCCCAACATTCCGGTATAATTACTTGTTTTGGATCAACCCCTTCGGGTCGCACCGCGGAGTCTTCATGCCCATATACGAATACCGTTGCTCGGCCTGCGGCCACGAACTCGAGGCCCTGCAGAAGCTTGCCGACGCGCCGATGCTCAAGTGTCCGGCATGTTCGAAGGAATCGCTTACCAAATTGCTGTCGGCTGCGGGTTTTCAGCTCAAGGGCAGCGGCTGGTACGCGACCGACTTCAAGGGTTCGGGCGGCAAGCCCGCGGCGAAGCCTGCCGCGGAAAATGCCGGCGACGGCAAGGCGGCCGAATCCAAGAGCACCGCGGGCGGCGAGAGCAAGGGCGGCACCGCGAGCGAAACCCAACCCGCGGCAGGGGCGCCGGCCGCAAGCGCGAGTCCCGGCACGAGCTCGACGTGACCGCGAACGACGGCGCATCGCAACGCCAACGCTGACCATGCGCCGCTATCTGGTCGCCGGACTGCTGGTCTGGGTGCCGCTGGGCATCACGTTTTACGTATTGCATTTCCTGATCACGACACTGGACCAGACGCTCCTGCTCATCCCGGAAAGCATGCGGCCGGAAGCACTGTTTGGCTTTCGCATCCCCGGCCTCGGCGTCGTCCTCAGTTTCCTGATCCTGCTCGTCACCGGCATGGTCGCGGCCAACTTTTTCGGCGCACGGCTGATCCTGATGTGGGAGGCGCTGCTGGGCCGGATTCCCTTCGTCAAATCGGTCTATTCCAGTGTCAAACAGGTCAGCGACACGCTGCTGTCCGACAGCGGCAACGCCTTTCGCAAGGCGCTGCTGGTCGAGTTCCCGAGTCCGGGCAGCTGGACGATCGCCTTCCAGACCGGAACACCCGCGCCTGCGGTTGCGGCCCGCCTCGCGGGTGAGCACGTCAGCGTCTACGTGCCCACCACCCCGAATCCGACCTCGGGCTACTTCGTCATCGTGCCCGTGGCGCGCGTGCACGAGCTCGACATGACCGTCGACGAGGCACTGAAATACATCATCTCGATGGGTGTCGTCGCGCCCAGGCCGAATCCGGCCGCGCCCGTGCGCAGTCGTGCCAGCGCGGCAGCCCTCGACCACCGAAATTGACCGGGCAGGAGTCCGTCGCGCACCGCCCGTCGCGGCCGCGATTGCCTTGCCCTGCCCCAACCCGAACACGGATCCGCGGCGAGCCGCGGTAACGCTGATCTTCCGGAGAAAAACTTGAAGCGCACCGACTACTGCGGCCGCATCGACCGCAAACGGCTAGGCCAGATCGTGACGGTCTGCGGCTGGGTTCATCGCCGCCGCGACCATGGCGGCGTCATTTTCATCGACCTGCGCGACCGCGAGGGCCTGGTGCAGATCGTCTGCGACCCCGACCGCGCCGCAACCTTCGCGACCGCAGAGAGCTTGCGCAACGAATTCGTGATCGCGGTCTCCGGCCTGGTGCGCCCGCGGCCCGAGGGAACGGTCAACACCAGCCTCGTCAGCGGCGAGATCGAAATGCTCGCGCACGAGATCGAGATCCTGAACACCTCGCTCACACCGCCGTTCCAGATGGACGACGAAAACATTTCCGAATCGGTGCGGCTCGAGCATCGCGTTCTCGACCTGCGCCGGCCGTTCATGCAGAAGAACCTCATGCTGCGTCACCGCGCCGCGATGGCGGCGCGGCGCTATCTCGACGACCTGGGCTTCGTCGACATCGAAACGCCCGTCCTCTACAAGTCCACGCCCGAAGGCGCGCGCGAGTTCCTGGTCCCGTCGCGCATCCATCACGGTCAGTTCTACGCGCTGCCGCAATCGCCGCAACTGTTCAAGCAGATGCTGATGATGGCCGGCTTCGATCGCTACTACCAGATCGTCAAGTGCTTCCGCGATGAGGACCTGCGCGCCGATCGCCAGCCCGAATTCACCCAGATCGACATCGAGACCGCGTTCCTCGACGAGCTCGAAATACGCGACATGATGGAAGGCCTGGTGCGGGCGATCTTCAAGAACACGCTCGGTGTCGAGTTACCGCAGCCTTTTCCGATCATGACCTACGCCGAAGCCATGCGCGACTACGGTTCGGACAAGCCCGACCTGCGAGTAGCGTTGAAGCTCACCGAATTGACCGACCTCATGAAGCGCGCCGAGTTCAAGGTCTTCCGCGCCGCGGCCGAACTGCCCGACGGGCGCGTCGCCGCGCTGCGCGTGCCGGCCGGCGGGACGCTGTCGCGCAAGGAGATCGACGACTACACCGCGTTCGTCGCGATCTACGGCGCCAAGGGGCTCGCGTACATCAAGGTCAACGACGCGACGCAGCCCAACGACCAGGGGCTGCAGTCGCCGATCGTCAAGTTTCTTGGTGCCGACGTGCTCGCGGAGATCCTCAGGCGCACCGGCGCAGCCAGCGGCGACCTGATTTTCTTCTGCGCCGACCGCGACAAGGTCGTCAACGACGCGCTCGGCGCGTTGCGCACGCGCGTCGGCCACGACCGCGGCCTCGCGCAGCCGGGATGGAAGCCGCTGTGGGTCGTCGACTTTCCGATGTTCGAGTACAACGACGAGACCAAGTCGTGGGCGGCGCGCCACCACCCGTTCACCGCGCCCAAGGATGGCCACGAGGACCTGTTCGAGACCGATCCCGGTCACGCCATCGCCAAAGCCTACGACGTCGTCCTCAACGGCTGGGAACTCGGCGGCGGCTCGGTGCGCATCCACCGCGAGGAAGTACAGGCGAAAGTCTTCCGCGCGCTCAACATCAGCCCCGAGGACCAGCAGCGCAAGTTCGGCTTCCTGCTCAACGCGCTGCAGTACGGAGCGCCGCCGCACGGCGGCATCGCCTTCGGCCTCGACCGCATGGTGGCGATGATGGCGGGCGTCGACCAGATCCGCGACGTCATCGCGTTCCCGAAGACGCAGCGCGGCCAGGACATGCTGGTCCAGGCGCCCTCGCCGGTGACCGAACAGCAATTGCGCGAATTGCACATCCGCATCCGGCCGTCGGACCAGGTGAAGACCGCCTGAGGCTGCGCTACACTTCGCGCCATGCTCACCCAGACATCATGGCGCACCCCTGCCGCTGCCGTGGCAATCGCGCTCGCGGTGCTGGTCGCGGCGACGTCGGCAGTCGCGAAAGCCACGCCCGAAGCGCTGCCCGAGATCGCGGCCGGTGCGCTGCCCGGCGAGGCACGGACGACGCTGTCGCTCATCCGCAAAGGCGGGCCATTTCCGTATCCGCGCGATGGCATCGTGTTCGGCAATCGCGAGAAGATCCTGCCCTACCACAAGCGTGGCTACTACCGCGAGTACACGGTGCCCACGCCCGGGGTGCGCACCCGTGGCGCGCGGCGCATCATCTGCGGCGGCGAGGTCCGCGCCCCGGACGAGTGCTATTATTCCGACGATCACTATCAATCCTTCCGCCGGATCCGGCCATGAAAATCCCCGATCTGTCGCAGACCGCCGAAGCCGGGGTGCGCGAATGGTCAGGCGCACCGGACGCGATCAAGGCGGCCGCTGCCGCCGCCAAGCTCAAGTTCGCACATGTAGACCTGCACGGCGTCGGCAGCAAGACCGAGCTGATGGCGGCGCTGGCCAAGGGTCTCGGCTTGCCCGAGCATTTCGGCGACAACTGGGACGCGCTCGCAGACTGCCTCGAGGACGGCGACTGGCTGGGCGCGCACGGCATCGCGATCGCCGTGCGCCATTCCAAGGCCTACGCCGGCGCGCATCGCGCCGACTGGTCGACGCTGTCCGAAATCCTGGGCGAGGCCGCCGAATATTGGCGCGAACTGCACAAGCCGTTCTGGGTATTCGTCGCCTGAGTGCATGGCCGCGTGGCCGGGAGCGCCGCACCTTTGCCCTTCAAGATTCCCGTCTCGACGCTGGTGCTGGTCCACACCCCGGACCTTTGCGTGCTGCTGATCGAGCGCGCCGACCATCCGGGCTTCTGGCAGTCGGTGACCGGAAGCCAGGAGCCGGGCGAAACGCTCCCCGCCACGGCGACGCGCGAACTGCTGGAAGAAACCGGCATCGACGCACACGCGTTCGGCGGCGTCCGCGACTGGCAGCTGACGAATGTCTATGAGATCTATGCGCGCTGGCGTGACCGCTACCCGCCGGGGACGACGCACAATACCGAACACGTGTTCGCGCTCGAGGTGCCGGCACCGATTCCGGTGACGCTCGACCCGCGCGAACATCTGGCGTACCAGTGGCTGCCGTGGTGTGAAGCGGCGGTCAGATGCTTTTCCTCGTCCAACCGCGAGGCGATCGAAGCGCTGCCGACGCGTGTCGTCGCCCCTACCAGGAGCCTTCAATGATTGCATTGCACGCTGCCGCCGCCGATCTGCGTATTGCCGCCGTTGCACTGGTGCTTGCGAGCGCAGTGATCGCCGCTGATGCGCGCGCGCAGGCACCGGCCGCGACGGCGTCGCCGCCCACTGTCAGTGTCAGCGCCGCGGCCACCGCGACCGTGGCCAACGACCGATTGCAGGCTTGGCTGCGCACCGAAGCCGAGAATGTCAACCCGGCGGCTGCGGCTGCGCAGGTCAACGCGGCGACCGCCAAGGCCATCGCCGACGCCAAGGCCTACCCCGGCATCAAGGTCGCGACTGCCGGCTACTCGACGCAGCAAATCGCTGAAAAGGGTAAGCCGACGCGGTGGCGCGTCGCGCAGACCATCGTGCTCGATGCCAGCGATTTCACCGCGGCGGCGACGCTGATGTCCAAGCTCCAGGACGAGAACGGCCTGCTGCTGTCCGGAATGAGCTTTTCGCTCGCCGACAAGACGCGCCGCGACGCGGAGGACGGCGTCACCTTGCAGGCGATCAAGAGCTGGCAGGCACGCGCGCAGCAGGCCGCGCAGGGCCTCGGCTTTGCCGCGTGGCGCGTGGGCCGCGTCAGCGTGCAGAGCAGCGGCGGCGGCCCCGTCTACCCGGTGGCACGGGCACAGGCGATGACGGCGATGGCTGCACCGCCGGTCGCGCTCGAAGCGGGGACCACTGACGTCACCGTCAATGTCAATGGCGATGCGGTGCTCGAGACCGCGCGCTAGCGCTCGCCGCCGATCATGCGGTCCGGCCGCACCCAGGTATCGAATTCCGCGGCGGTGACGTAACCCAGCGCCAGCGCCGCCTGCTTCAGCGTCGTGCCTTCGCGATGCGCCTTCTTGGCGATCGCCGCGGCCTTGTCGTAGCCGATGTGCGGATTGAGCGCGGTGACCAGCATCAGCGAGCGCTCGAGCAGCTCGTCGATGCGGGCACGGTTGGGCTCGATGCCGCGCGCGCAGTGCTGCTCGAAGCTCGCCATGCCTTCGCCGAGCAAGCGGATGCTCTGCAGCACGTTGTGGATGATCAGTGGCCGGTAGACGTTGAGCTCGAAGTTGCCCGACGCGCCGCCGATGTTGACCGCGACGTCGTTGCCGAAGACCTGCGCCGAGAGCATGGTCAGCGCCTCGCACTGCGTCGGGTTGACCTTGCCCGGCATGATCGAGCTGCCCGGCTCGTTTTCCGGAATGCTGATCTCGCCCAGCCCCGAACGCGGGCCGCTCGCCAGCCAGCGCACGTCGTTGGCGATCTTGAACAACGCCGCCGCGAGCGACTTCAGCGCGCCGTGGAGATTGACCTGCGCGTCGGCGGCGGCCATCGCTTCGAACTTGTTGGGCGCGCTCACGAACGGCAAGCCCGTGGCGGCGGCGAGGTCGGCGGCGACGCGCGCGCCGAATTCACGGTGGGTGTTGAGCCCGGTGCCCACCGCGGTCCCACCCTGCGCCAATTCGCACAAGTGTGGCAATGCCGCCTCGATGTGCGCCTGCGCGTGCGCGAGCTGCGCGGCGTAACCCGAAAATTCCTGCCCCAAGGTCAGCGGCGTCGCATCCTGCAGATGCGTGCGGCCGATCTTGACGACGGCGGCGAAGTTCTCCGCCTTGGCCGACAGCGTCTCGCGCAGCTTGCGCAGCGCCGGCAGAAGGCGCTGCGCCGTCGCTTCCGCGGCGGCGACATTCATCGCGGTCGGAAACACGTCGTTGGACGACTGGCCCCGGTTCACGTCGTCATTGGGATGCACCAGCCGCGCTTCACCGCGCGTCCCGCCGAGGATCTCCGACGCCCGATTGGCGAGGACCTCGTTGACGTTCATGTTGGTCTGCGTTCCCGAGCCGGTCTGCCATACCGCCAACGGGAACTCGCCGTCGTGCGCGCCCGCGAGCGCCTCTTCGGCGGCGGCGACGATCGCGCCGGCCTTGTCCGCGGGCAGCGCGCCCAGCGCCAGGTTGACGCGGGCGGCGGCCCGCTTGACCAGCAGCAGCGCGCGGATCAGCTCGGGCGGCATCCGCTCGCTCGAAATGCGGAAGAACTGCAGCGAGCGCTGCGTCTGCGCGCCCCACAGCCGCTCGGCGGGGACTTCGATCGGACCGAAGGTATCGCGCTCGGTGCGCGTTGCGCTGTTGGTCATGGTCACCTCCGTTACCTGACGACGCTGATTCGGAAATACAAAAGGGGGCGCAGGGCCCCCTTCTGTTGCCTGCGCTGAACAGTCTCAGTCCGCGGGCGCCGCCGGCACTTCGGCGGGTGCTTGCGGCGCGACGCCGGCCGCTGCGTCTTCCGAGGCCGCCTTCATCGACAGGCGCACGCGGCCCTTTTCGTCGGCCTCGAGCACCTTGACCTTGACGATCTGGCCTTCCTTCACGTAGTCGGCGACCGCGTTCACGCGCTCCTTGGCTATCTGCGAGATATGCAGCAGACCGTCGCGACCCGGGAGGATCTGCACGATCGCGCCGAAGTCGAGCAGGCGCAGCACGGTACCCTCGTAGATCCTGCCCACCTCGACGTCGGCGGTGATTTCCTCGATGCGCTTGCGTGCGGTATTGCACGCGTCGGCGTTGACCGATGCGATCGTCACCATGCCGTCGTCCTTGATGTCGATGACTGTGCCGGTTTCCTCGGTCAGCGCGCGGATGACCGCGCCGCCCTTGCCAATCACGTCGCGGATCTTTTCCGGATTGATCTTGAAGGTCATCATCCGCGGCGCGTGCTGCGAGAGCTCGGTGCGGGCATGCGGCATCGCCTTCTGCATAAGGTCGAGGATGTGCATCCGTCCTTCGCGTGCCTGCGACAAGGCGACCGCCATGATTTCCTTGGTGATGCCCTGGATCTTGATGTCCATCTGCAGCGCGGTGACGCCGCGGTCGGTTCCCGCGACCTTGAAGTCCATGTCGCCGAGATGATCCTCGTCGCCGAGGATGTCGCTGAGCACCGCGAAGCGACCGCCCTCCTTGATCAGGCCCATGGCGATTCCGGCGACGTGCGCCTTGGTCGGCACGCCCGCGTCCATCAGTGCGAGGCTCGCGCCGCAGACCGAGGCCATGGACGAGCTGCCGTTGGATTCGGTTATCTCGGACACGACGCGCATCGAGTACGCGAATTCCTCGCCGGTCGGCAGCACCGCGACCAGCGCGCGCTTGGCCAGCCGCCCGTGGCCGATCTCGCGGCGCTTCGGCGTGCCGACGCGGCCGGTCTCGCCGGTGGCGTACGGCGGCATGTTGTAGTGGAACATGAAGCGATCGCGATACTCGCCCATCAGCGCGTCGATGATCTGCTCGTCGCGGGCAGTGCCCAGCGTGGCGACGACCATGGCCTGCGTCTCGCCGCGAGTAAACAGCGACGAGCCATGCGTGCGCGGCAGGAGGCCGGTACGGATGGTGATCGGTCGCACCGTGCGCGTGTCGCGACCATCAATGCGCGGCTCGCCGGAGAGCACCTGATTGCGCACGATCTTGGATTCGAGCTCGAACAGCAGGTTGGCGACGTCGTTCTTCTGCGTCGGCGTCGCGTCGGGGCCGAGACATTTGGCTTCGACCGCGGCGAAGATCTCCTTCAAGCGCTGCTGGCGCGCCTGCTTCTGGCGCAGCGCATACGCGGCGCGCAGGTCGGCCTCGGCGGCCGCCGTGACGCCGGCGATGAGCGCCTCGTCCTTGGCCGGCGGCTGCCAATCCCACAGCGGCTTGCCGCCTTCCTCGACGAGCTGATGGATCAGCTCGATGACCGACTGCTGCTGCTGGTGGCCGAAGACGACGGCACCCAGCATGATTTCCTCGGTCAGCTCCATGGCTTCGGATTCGACCATGAGCACCGCGGCTTCGGTGCCGGCGACGACCAGGTCGAGCTTGGAATTGACGAGCTCGGTCTTGCTCGGATTGAGCACGTACTGGCCGTCGACGTAGCCGACGCGCGCCGCGCCGATGGGCCCGTTGAACGGAATGCCGGCGAGCGCCACCGCCGCCGACGCACCGATCAGCGCCGGAATGTCGGGATCGATTTCCGGATCGACCGACATCACCGTCGCGATGACCTGCACCTCATTGTAGAAGCCGTCCGGAAACAGCGGCCGCAGCGGACGGTCGATCAGCCGGCAGGTCAGAACCTCCTTTTCCGACGGACGGCCTTCGCGCTTGAAGAAGCCGCCGGGAATACGGCCCGCAGCGTAGGTCTTCTCCTGGTAGTCGACGGTGAGCGGAAAGAAGTCCTGGCCCGGCTTCGCGCTCTTGGCGGCGACAACGGTGACCAGGACGACGCTGTCGCCCAGACTGGCGAGCACCGCACCGCCAGCCTGGCGGGCGATCTCGCCCGTCTCCAGCGTCAGCGTGTTGCGGCCGTAGGGAATCGATTTCTTGATGGGTGTGGACACGGTTTTCCTCGGGATCCGAAAGCAACAATGGCCGCATCAGGCGCGACCATTGTCGGGTTGTTCAGGCGGCGTGCAGCGATGAGGCGTGCATGGAAGCGAAGCTCCGTCGCCGCGAGGCGGTGGTTATTTACGCAGGCCCAGCTTGTCGATCAGGACGCGATAGCTTTCCGAATTGCGCGTCTTGAGGTAGTCGAGCAACTTGCGCCGGCGCGACACCATGCGCAACAGGCCGCGGCGCGAATGATGATCCTTGACATTGGCCTTGAAGTGATCGTTGAGCCCGTTGATGCGCGCGGTCAGCAGCGCGATCTGGACCTCGGGCGAGCCGGTGTCCCCGGCCACCCGCTGGTGCGTGGCGATGACCTGGGCTTTTTCCTGTACCGTAACAGCCATGCTGTGTTGCTCCAAACTTCGCGAAAGAGTGGAATTGTAACTCGAAAAGTGCTTAGGATTCAAGCGATTCAATCGAAGCACGGCAGCCCTCCGCAGCCACCAGCCGGCGCGGCCGCAGCGTGCCCGAGACGGCGCACGCTACGCCGGCGAAAACCGAGCCGGCGTACGTCCGGTAGGTTCCGTCAGCGATGCCCGCGCGCACGATTGCCTGGCCGTGGCGGAAGCCGGCAACCTCGCTCGGCGCGAGATCGACGCGCGGCAGCGTCGCGCACCCAGCGTCGACGGGCAGCAGGCGCCGCTCGCGTTCGGCCGCGACCAGCTCGCAGAGCTCGTCGAGCGTGATGGCGTCGGCAATATCGAAGCTGCCCGCCGCGGTCCTGCGCAATGCCGCCAGATGCGCGCCGCAACCCAGCGCTTCGCCGAGATCTTCGGCCAGCACGCGCACGTACGTCCCCTTGCCGCAGCGTATCGCCAGCGTTGCTTCGGGCGGTGACCACGCCACGACGTCGATGCGGTGGATCACGACCAGGCGCTCGCTGCGCGGGATGTCGATGCCCTCGCGCGTGTATTCGTAGTAATTGCGGCCCTGGTACTTGAGCGCGGAATGCCGCGGCGGAAGCTGCGCGATCCGTCCGACGAAGCGCGGCAGCAGTGCCTCGAATGCCTCGCGCGAAGCGCTCGCCGGGCGCTCGAGGACGACGTCGCCCTCGGCGTCGCCGGTCGTCGTCGTGATCCCGAAGCGCAGTGTCGCGACGTAGGCCTTGTCGGCATCGAGTAGCAGGTGCGCGAACTTGGTCGCCTCGCCGAAGCAGACGGGCAACAGACCGCTCGCCAGCGGATCGAGCGTGCCCGTGTGACCGGCCTTTTGGGCGTCGTACAAGCGCCGTGCTTGCTGCAGGGCGGCGTTGGACGACAGGCCGACCGGCTTGTCGAGCAGCAGGATGCCGTCGACCTTGCGCCGGGGCGCGCGGCGCGGACCTTGCTGTCGCTTCGCAGCATGCATCGTCGCCTGCCCTCACCCCTTGCCCCACTCCCGTAAGGAGAGAGCTGACTTCAGTGAGGCCGACGACACTGCACAGCCCTTCAACTCGTCGGATGCTTGCGGTCGTCGGCGATCGCGGCGTCGATCAGCCTGGATATCTTCAGGCCGGACTCGGTCGAATCGTCGTAGACGAAATGCAATTGCGGCACCGAGTAGAGCTGCAGGCGGTGCGAGAGCTCGGTGCGCAGGTACCCGGCCGTGTGCTGCAGCGCCTCGACCGCCGTCTTGGAGTGCTCGACCCCCGCCAGGTGCGTGAAAAAGATCTTCGCGTGCGACAGGTCGGGCGTCACCTCGACCGCCGTGATCGTGACCATGCCGATGCGCGGATCCTTCAGGTGCAGCCGCAGCAGGTCGGCGAGTTCACGCTGGATCTGATCGCCAACGCGCTGGGCGCGCTGGGAGTGCTTCTTCACGGCAGCGACCCTCGCGGTTTACAGCGTTCTGGAAACCTCGACGATCTCGTAGACCTCGAGCTGGTCGGCCGCTTCCACATCGTTGCAGTTCTTCAGCGACAGGCCGCACTCGAAGCCGGCCTTGACTTCGCGAACGTCGTCCTTGAAGCGCTTGAGCGAATCGAGCTCGCCATCGAAGATCACGACGTTGTCGCGCAGCAGCCGAACCTTGGCGCCGCGCCGCACCAGTCCCTCGAGTACGTAGCAACCGGCAACGGTGCCGACCTTGGAAATCTTGTAGACCTCGCGCACCTCGACCAGGCCGAGGCGGTTTTCCCTCTTCTCCGGGGCGAGCATGCCCGACAGCGCCGCCTTCACTTCGTCGACCGCTTCGTAGATGATGTTGTAGTAGCGGATGTCGACGTTGGCGTGCTCGGCAAGCTTGCGCGCGGCGACGTCGGCGCGGACGTTGAAGCCGATGATCACCGCCTTCGAGGCGAGCGCCAGGTTGACGTCGGACTCGGTGATGCCGCCGACCGCGGCGTGGACGATGTTGACCTTGACCTCGTCGGTCGACAGCTTGGTCAGCGCGTTTGCGAGCGCTTCGTAGCTGCCCTGCACGTCGGCCTTGATGATGATCGTCAGCGGCTTGACCTCGTTCTCGCCGATCTGGTCGAACATGGTCTCGAGCTTGACCGACTGCTGTTTGGCGAGCTTGACGTCGCGGAACTTGCCCTGGCGGAAAAGCGCGATTTCACGCGCCTTGCGCTCGTCGCCGAGCGCCATCACTTCCTCGCCGGCGAGCGGAACGTCGGACAGGCCCTGGATTTCGACGGGAATCGCCGGACCGGCGGCAGCGACCGCCTTGCCGGTCTCGTCGGTCATCGCGCGCACGCGACCGAAGACGGCACCCGCGAGCACGATGTCGCCGCGCTTCAGCGTTCCCGATTGCACCAGGATGGTCGCGACCGGACCCTTGCCCTTATCCAGGCGCGACTCGATGACGATGCCCCGAGCAGGAGCGTCGCGCGGCGCCTTGAGCTCGAGCACTTCGGCCTGCAGCAGGATGGCATCGAGCAGGTTGTCGATGCCCTTGCCGGTCTTGGCCGACACCTCGACGAACTGCGCGTCGCCGCCGTATTCCTCGGGCAGCACGCTTTCGGCGACGAGTTCCTGCTTGACCCGATCGGGATTGGCTTCCGGCTTGTCGATCTTGTTGATCGCGACGACGATGGGCACGTTGCCCGCCTTCGCATGCGCGATCGCTTCCTTGGTCTGCGGCATCACGCCGTCGTCGGCGGCGACCACCAGAATGACGATATCGGTGACCTTGGCGCCGCGCGCGCGCATCGCCGTGAATGCCTCGTGGCCGGGGGTGTCGAGAAACGTGATCACGCCCTTGGCGGTCTCGACGTGATACGCGCCGATGTGCTGCGTGATCCCACCGGCCTCGCCGCTGGCGACTCGGGTGCGGCGGATCATGTCGAGCAGCGAAGTCTTGCCATGGTCGACGTGCCCCATGACGGTCACGACCGGCGGCCGCGGCAGCACCTCGGCGGATGACGACAGCGCGCGTTCGACGAGCAGCGAATCGGGGTCGTCGAGCTTGGCGGCAATCGCCTTGTGGCCCATTTCCTGGACGACGATCATCGCCGTTTCCTGGTCGAGCACCTGGTTGATCGTCACCATCGAACCGAGCTTCATCATCGTCTTGATGATTTCGGCAGCCTTGACCGACATCTTGTGCGCCAGGTCGGCGACCGTAATCGTTTCCGGGACGGCAATTTCGCGCGTGACCGGTTCGGGAGCCGCCGCATCGACGTGCTCTTCGCCTTCCTCGTGGCGATGCTTGGCGGTCTTGGGTCCCTTCCAGGCGGTCGTGGCCGTCCCGCCGGTGACGTCGCCGCGCAGCTTCAGCGCGCGGCGGCGCGCAGCTTCTTCCTGGAAGGCAGTGGCCGACGGCTTGCGCGACCCTTTGTCCTTCTTGGCGCCGGGCTTGACGGTAGGCTTGTGCAGCGTGCCTTCGGTCTTGGCCACGGGTTTTGCTTCGGCAACCGGCTGCACCGCGGCAGCGGCGGCCTTTTCGGCAGCCGCCTGCGCATCGGCGGCCGCCTTGGCGGCGGCCTCTTCGGCCTCCTTTTCCTTCTTGGTCTGGCGCTTCTTCGCCTGATCCTGTTTTTGCTGGATGTCTTCCTGCTGCTTGGCGATCAGCGCCGCGCCCTTGCGCGCTTCCTCTTCGCGCGCCGCGACATCGGCCGCGCTCAGCAGCGGCGCCGGCGGCGCGGCTTCTTCCGGCGCCGGCGCGCCTTCGGGGCCATCGCGCTTGACGAACACGCGTTTCTTGCGCACCTCGACCTGGATGGTGCGCGCGCGGCCGGTGCTGTCCGCCGCCTTGATCTCGGTCGTCTGCTTGCGGGTGAGCGTGATCTTCTTCTTCTGCTCCATGCCGCCGTGCTGCTTGCGCAGGTAGTCCAGCAGACGTGTCTTGTCGAGCTCGGAGAGCTTGTCGCCTTCCTTCTTACCACCGACGCCTGCAGCGGTAAGTTGCTCGAGCAGGATGCCCGGAGGCATTTTCAGTTCGGTCGCGAATTTCTCGATCGTGGTCAGGGCCATGCTGTTCTCCGCCGCTATGCTCAGTGGCCTTGTGGCGCGTTAGTGGCGCCTTCGGTGGTTTCAGCGCTTTCAAACCAGTGCGCGCGCGCCTTCATGATCAGGTCCTGCGCGCGCCCGTTGGGCAGTCCCGTAAGTTCGACCAGCTCGTCCACCGCCAGATCGGCGAGCGCATCGCGATTGATGATGCCTTTCTCGGCGAGCAGTCCGGCGGTCTCGGTATCCATCCCGTCGAGGTTGAGCAAGTCCTCGGCGACGTTCTCGACCGATTCCTCGCGCACGATCGCCTCGGTCAGCAGCGCGTTGCGCGCGCGGCTGCGCAGCTCGTTGACCGTATCCTCGTCGAAGGATTCGATTTCGAGCATTTCACTGAGCGGCACGTAGGCGATTTCCTCGAGCGTCGAAAAGCCTTCGGCGATCAGAATGTCGGCGACTTCCTGGTCGACGTCGAGCTTGGCGATGAACAGCGCGCGGATCTTCTCGCTCTCGACCTGCGTCTTCTGCTGCGACTCCTCGACGCCCATCAGGTTGATTTCCCAGCCGGAGAGTTCGGAGGCGAGGCGCACGTTCTGGCCACTGCGGCCGATCGCCATCGCCAGGTTCTCCTCGTCGACGACGACATCCATCGCGTGACGTTCCTCGTCGACGACAATGCTCGAGATTTCCGCCGGAGCCAGCGCGTTGATGACGAATTTCGCCGGATCCTCCGAGTAAAGCACGATGTCGACGCGCTCGCCGGCGAGCTCGTTGGTCACCGCCGTCACGCGCGAGCCGCGCATGCCGATGCAGGTGCCCTGCGGGTCGAGCCTCGGGTCGTTCGACTTCACCGCGATCTTGGCCCGCACGCCCGGATCGCGAGCCGCAGCCTTGATCTCGATGAGGCCTTCCTCGATCTCCGGCACCTCGAGCTCGAACAGCCGCACGACCAGGTCGGGCGTGATGCGCGAGAGCACGAGCTGAGGCCCGCGCGCCTGCGGGTCGATCTTCACGACGTAGGCGCGAACGCGGTCGCCCACGCGGAGGTTTTCCTTCGGAATCAGCTGGTCGCGCGGGATGACGCCCTCGATGCGGCCGGATTCGACAATGGTGGCGCCGCGCTCGATGCGCTTCACGGTGCCGGTGAGCAGGTTGTCGTCGCGCTCCAGGAAATCGTTGAGGATCTGCTCGCGCTCGGCATCGCGGATCTTCTGGAGTATTACCTGCTTGGCGGCCTGCGCGCCGATGCGGCCGAACTCGACCGGCTCGAGCGGCTCTTCGACCACGTCGCCGAGATTGAGCGCGGGCTCGCGCAGCGTGGCGTCGGTGATCGCGATTTGGTAGGCGGGCTCCTCGTGCTCCTCGTCGGGCACGACGGTCCACCGCCGGAACGCCTCGTAGTCGCCGGTCTCGCGGTCGATTGCGACGCGCGCGTCGACGTCCTGCGCAAAGCGCTTCTTGGTTGCCGACGCCAGCGCCGATTCCAGCGCGGTGAAGACGATCTCCTTGGGCACGTTCTTCTCGCGCGCCAGCGCGTCGACGAGCAACAGCAATTCGCGGTTCATTTCGTCTTTCTCCAATCGATCGAAGGCACGAGCCGCGCCTTCTCGATGTTGGCAAGCGCAATCGTGCGCGCAACGCCGTCGCTCTCGACGAG
>Ga0209048_10000510_pt1 | contig 41380 bp, 46 predicted proteins | sample FrelakmetCRP12CR_FD_187146 | JGI IMG/M metagenome (GOLD analysis project Ga0209048, IMG submission 187146) | Freshwater lake sediment microbial communities from the University of Notre Dame, USA, for methane emissions studies - CRP12 CR (SPAdes)... | ecosystem: Environmental > Aquatic >...
GTCTAGGGCGAGAGCTCTCCGTCGATGATGCGACGGGCGATCTCACCGATCTTGACCCGGTTGCTCATGGCCTGGGTCTGGATGAAGCGCCACGCAGCGTGCTCGTCGTAGCCTTGCTCGTCCATGAGGCGGCCCTTGGCCCGATCGATGAGCTTGCGCGACTCGAGTCGCTCCTCGAGATCCTCGACGTGGCGCTCGAGCGACGTCAGCTCGGTGTGGCGCGCGAGCGCCACCTCGATGGCCGGCATGAGGTCGCTCTTCTGGAACGGCTTCACGAGGTAGGCGAGCGCACCGGCATCGCGTGCCTGCTCGACGAGGTCGCGCTGGGAGAACGCGGTGAGGATCAGCACGGCCGCCAGACGCTCGCTCGTGATCTGACGCGCGGCGGACAGGCCGTCGAGCCCGGGCATCTTCACGTCGAGGATCACGAGGTCGGGCACGAGGTCGCGGACAAGATCGATCGCCTCGTCGCCTCGTCCGGTCTCACCCACGACGTCGTAGCCCTCTTCCTCGAGGAGCTCCTTGAGGTCGAGCCGGATGATTGCCTCGTCTTCGGCGATGACGACGCGAGGACTGGTGCTGGCCTGGGTCATCCCTGCGCCCCGGGCTCAGCGGGCCGACAGCTCGGCCGACATTCGGTCGAGCAGGGCGTCCTGCTCGCGCTCGAGTCCCGCCGTGGAGACGACGAGCGCGTCGCGATGGCGACTCAGGGCGTCGGCATGGCGACGGGCATCGCGGGCTTCCGCGTCGGTCAGGGGGGTCTCGGCGACCAGCGCCCGCATGCGCGCCTCCTCGGCTTCGTCCTCCAGGAAGAGGACCTGCTCCTCGGTGACGGCCAGCTCGGCTCGGAGACGCTTGAGCCGGTCGGACACATCCACGAGGCGCCGTTGCAGGAGTGAGCGTGTCATGAAGGGACGAGTCTACGGCGGCAACGGGAGTGTGGCACCGTACCCATGTGGAGCAACGGTGACACCGCACCCCATCTTCACGGCGGAGCACGACGAGCTCCGGGCCTCGGTCCGACGGTTCGTGCAGACCGAGCTCGCGCCCCACGTCGACGACTGGGAGGATGCCGGGTTCTTCCCCGACGAGGTGTTCCGCCGGGCCGGCCAACTCGGGTTCCTCGGTCTCCATTACCCACAAGAGTGGGGCGGTTCCGGGGGCGACCTCGCGGCCGAGATCGTGTTCGTCGAGGAGATCGCCAAGGCCGGTTGCGGCGCGATCGCGATGGCGCTCTCGGTGCAGACCGACATGGCCACCCCGGCCCTCGGCGAGTTCGGCACGGAGAGCCAGAAGGAGCGTTACCTACGCCCTGCGATCGCGGGCACGAAGATCGCCGCGATCGCCATCACCGAGCCCGACGCGGGGTCCGACGTCGCGGGCATCACCACCCGCGCCACGCTCGATGGCGACGTGTGGCGGGTGACCGGGACCAAGATGTACATCACCAACGGTGCCCGAGCCGACTTCCTCACCTGCGTCGTGAAGACCGATCCGGCGGCGGGTCACGCGGGGATCTCGCTCCTGCTCGTCGACACCGACTTGCGCGGAGTCACCGTGTCGCGCAAGTTGCGCAAGCTCGGGATGTGGGCCAGCGACACGGCCGAGATCGCGCTCGACGACGTGGCCGTGCCCGTCGCGAACCTGATCGGCCTCGAGCCGGGCCATGGCTTCGCGCAGCTCATGTGGCAGCTCCAGTTCGAGCGCATGTCGGGGGCAGCAGCGTGCCTGGGCTACGCGCAGAGCGTGCTCGACGAGACCATCGCGTTCGCCAGGGAACGCAAGGCGTTCGGCCGCGCGATCGCGGGCCACCAGGTCGTCGCGCACGCGCTCGCCGACGCGGCCACGGAGCTCGCCGCCGCCCGCGCCCTGGTGTACGACACCGCGTGGCGCATCCTGCAGGGCGAGTACCCCGTCGCCGAGATCTCAATGGCCAAGAAGTACTCGGCCCAGGTGTTCAATCGTCTCGTCGATGCCTGTCTTCAGGTGCACGGCGGCATGGGCTACATGCACGAGTCTCGCGTCAGCCGGGCCTTTCGCGACGCCCGCCTCCAACGCATCGGTGCCGGCACCGACGAGATCATGAACGAGGTGATCGCGAAGCGCCTCGGGATCACACCCCGCATCTGACGCTCAACCCGGAGCCCGTGCGTTCTGACATCTGAGGTCACTTCGCTGCGCGGCTCGCGTCGGCGCCCCATGATGCGCCGGATCCCCCACCTCCTGGCGTCGCGGCCCTCGCCGTCACCACGGTCTCCGTGAACGACTGGGGCGCGCCCCGGTCGGGCGGCCCGACACATCAGGGCACCGACTTCCTTGCGGCCACGGGCACCCCCATCGTCGCCGGCGCCAAGGCGACGGTGGGGGTGGCTACGACTACGAGCAGCTCAGGAGCTGGGATCGCACCGCACGGCGGCGCGTCACCCGCGGCGCGGTCATCGGCTACGTGGGCGACACCGGCAACGCGCGCGGCAGTCCCCCGCACCTGCACTTCGGGATCCGCGCACCTACCGGCGAGATGGTGAACCCCTTCCCCACCGTGCGCGTGCTCTGTCGCTCCTGAGCCGAGAAGCGAACCTGGGTTGCGCAATCAGGGACACGGACGGTTGAGCACCGACGGCCTACCGGGCCTGGGATCACGGCCCACTCCGGGCGCCACCACACGGAGCGCCGCCCGTACACTGATCCCCGTGCTTCCCGTGATCGCGACCGATTGGCTCCCGTGGATCGTTGGGGTCTGCCTGCTCTCCCTGATCGTCTTGATCCTGATCGTGGTCGCACCCTGGCGCGGCGTCCGGCGGGAGCCGCCACTCGACGACGAGGTCGAGGCCCGGCTCCTGCTCGGCGAGGATCCCGACGCGATCGATCGCGATCTCGCCGGTCGCGAGGCGCGGCGACGCGGGCAGGTGACCGACCTCCGCCCTCGGGACGAGACCTGAGGCATACCAGCCGAAGGTGTTTCCGGCGGGAAAGTGTCCGGCGGGAAGGGGTCCGGCGGGAGGTTCTACAGCGTCGCTTCGGCCAGCACGAAGAAGATTCGCCCCTCGCAGGTCTTCTCGTCCTCGACCGTCGAACGTGCGTGCGCCCAACCGCCACGGGCCGAGAGGCGCTCCATCTCGACGTGGAGCGTGAGCTCGTCATTCGGTCGCACGAGGCGGCGCCACCGGACGTTCTCCACTCCACCGAACAGCGGAAGCTTGCCCGTGTAGCGCTCGTCCGCCAGGAGCGCGATCCCGCCGGCCTGAGCCAGGGCCTCGAGCTGGATCACCCCCGGCATCACCGGGAACCCGGGGAAGTGTCCGGCCAGGAACTCCTCGTCGCCGGTCACCCGGTACCGGGCCGTGATCGAGACGCCGGCTTCGCAGGCGTCGACCGCGTCGATGAAGCGGAACGGGGGCCGGTGCGGGAGCAGGGCGATGAACTCCTCGGAAGTGCGCGCGGTCATGGGGCGCAAGTTACCCGCGAGTCACGTGTAACCCCGGCGAACCCTGACTGGTCGGACCAACACCTGCCCGATCGGCGGAGGACACACGAGATCGAGAGGGATCGTTCGTTGGGCATCGCGATCATCTTCCCGGGACAGGGAACGCAGACCCCGGGGATGGGCGCGCCCTGGCGCGACCATCCCGCGTGGTCGGTGGTCGAGCAAGCCGAAGCGGCGTTCGGCGAACCGCTGGCGCCGCTCATCCTCGACGCGCCGACCGAGCAGCTCGCACGCACGCGCGACGCCCAGCTCGCCGTGTTGCTCACCTCACTCGTCGCATGGGAAGCGATCCGCGAGCGAGTCGCCGCACCTGTCGCATTCGCCGGGCACTCACTCGGCCAGGTCAGCGCGCTCATCGCCTCGGGTGCGCTGCCCCTCGACGCGGGCGTGCGGTTCGCGGCCCGACGCGCCGAGCTCACCCAGGCTGCGGCCGACGCGCACCCGGGCCGAATGGTGGCGCTCCTCGGTGCGACGGTCGAGCAGGCCGAAGCCGCATGCGAGGCCGCGCCCGACAGTTGCTGGGTCGCCAATGACAACGCGCCCGGACAAGTCGTGATCGCCGGCACCCCCGAGGGAGTCGAAGCGGGCTCCGCGCGCGCCAAGGAGCTGGGCGTGAAGCGCGCGACAGCGCTCAACGTCGGAGGCGCGTTCCACACTCCACTCATGCGCGACGCAGCCGACGCGCTTCCCGGTGTGCTCGCCGCGGTCACCTTCGCCGACCCCGACGCACCCGTCGTCTCCAACCTCGACGCCCGCGCCTACGCAGGTGCGGATGGTTGGGCCGAGCGGTCGGGCGAGCATGTCGCCGTTCCCGTACGCTGGCGCGAGTCGATGCTGACGATGGTCGAGCTCGGCGCCACGTCGTTCGTCGAGGTCGGGCACGGCACGATGCTCGCCAGCCTCGCCAAGCGCACCACTCCCGACACACCGGTGCACGGCATCGCCACCCCCGCCGATTGGGCCGTCATGGAAGAGGTCCGCTGATGGAAGCCCTGCTCGACCACGGTGAAGGCCTGCTCGTCCCCGAGCGGATGATCGTCGCCCCTGCGGTGGGCACGTTCCGCCCCGTGAGCCTGCGTGACGGAGCGCAGCTCAGCGTCGGTCAGACTGTGGGCATGGTCGACGGTCCCGGTACCTCCACGCCGGTCGCGAGCCCCTTCACCGGGCAGCTCGTCGGCATGCTCGTGCATCCCGGTGAGCGTCTGCGCGAAGGCCAGCCCGTCGCGTGGCTGCGCGTCCACTGAGCACCGAGGCCGCCTGACGATGCGCGCCTGTATCGCGGGTTGGGGCTCGGCTGTTCCCGAGCAGCGACTCACGAACGCCGACCTGGAGCAGCTCGTCGACACCAGCGACGAGTGGATCGTCGAGCGCACCGGCATTCGCGAGCGACGAATCGCGGGGTCCGGCGAGACGACAGCAACCCTGGCCATCGAGGCGGGCACCGCGGCGATCAAGCAGGCCGGGATCACCCCCGAGGACATCGAGCTGCTGATCGTCGCGACCGCGACGCCCGAGCAACCCATTCCCCACACCGGTGCGTTCGTCGGCGAAGGTCTCGGGCTGCGCTGCGGATCCTTCGACATCAACGCCGGCTGCGCCGGGTTCGTCTACGAGCTCGTCGCCGGCGCCGCGATGCTCACGGCCGGCGGCCTGGGACACGTCCTCGTGATCGGGGCCGAGACGCTCTCGCGCATCGTCGACCCCACCGACCGGGGGACGTGCATCATCTTCGGTGACGCCGCCGCCGCCCTCGTCCTCGAAGCCGCACCTGACGAAGCTCCCGGGATCCTCGGTTGGGACCTCGGCTGCGACGGCTCAGCCACCGGCCTGCTCGAGATCCAAGCCGGCGGCAGCCGTCTGCCCTCGACGCCCGAGACGATCGCCGCGGGCCAGCAGTTCGTGAAGATGCAGGGCCAGGAGGTCTTCCGCCGGGCGGTGCGGGCCGTGGTCGACTCCGCGACGGTCACACTCGAGCACGCGGACATCGCCGTCGACGACATCGACTGGTTCATCCCCCACCAGGCCAACGTCCGCATTATCGAAGCCGCCGCGAACCGGCTCAAGATCCCGATGGAGCGGACCGTGGTGAACCTCGACCGCTTTGGGAACACCTCCGCGGCGTCGATCCCCCTCGCGATCGCCGAAGCCGCCGACGATGGCCGCATCACCGACGATGACCTGGTGCTGCTGAGCGGGTTCGGTGCCGGCATGACCTGGGGCAGCGTCGCGCTCCGGTGGGGGCGCGCGTGAGCCACCCTGCTCTGGTCACGGGCGCGTCCCGTGGCATCGGACGCGCGATCGCCGTCGCGCTCGGCTCGACGGGTCATCGGGTCGCGTGCGGATACTCCAGCGACCTCGTCAGCGCCGACGAGACCTGTGCTGTCGTTCGCGACGCCGGGGGCGAGGCGATCGCCGTCCACATCGACGTGACCGACACCGCGTCGGTCGAAACCGCGTTCGGTGAGATCGAGGAGGCCTTCGGGCCCGTCACCGTCCTCGTGAACAACGCGGGCGTGACCGCCGACGGCCTCATCGCGCGAATGTCCGACGACCAATGGTCCGCGGTCGTGCAGACCAACCTCACCGGGGCCTTCCACACCATCCGGCGGGCCACGCCGAAGTTGATGCGCGCCCGCTGGGGTCGGATCGTCAACGTCTCCTCGGTGAGCGCCCACCTGGGGGCTCCCGGCCAGGCCAACTACTCCGCAGCCAAAGCCGGCCTGGTCGGGCTGACCCGGGCCGTGGCCCGGGAGCTGGCCCGTCGGAACGTCACCTGCAACATCGTGGCCCCTGGGCCTATCGTGACTGCGATGACCGAGAGCATGCCGGCCGAGTGGCATGGAGCCATGCAGGCAACCGTGCCCCTCGGGCGTCTTGGGACCCCCGAGGAGGTCGGAGCCGTCGTCGGCTTCCTCTGCTCGGAGGCCGCGGCCTACGTCACCGGCGCGATCGTGCCGGTCGACGGCGGCCTCGGCATGGGTCACTGAGCGCAAGGAAGGCGCCCACACCGCCACCCACATCCAATCCAAGACCCAAGCCCGACATCCAACCCCAGACGAGCGAACGAGAAGGAGCACATCGATGGATCGTGACGAGGGACTCGCCGCCCTGCGCGAGGTGGCCGTGGAGGTCCTGAGCGTCGAACCCGACGTCGTCACCTACGACGCTCGCTTCAAGGAAGACCTCGACGCCGACAGCCTCGACCTGGTGGAGCTGGTGATGGGCCTCGAGGAGCGCTTCGACATCTCCGTCCCCGAGGAAGACCTCGAAGGCGTCGCCACCGTCGGCCAGGCCGTCGACCTCGTGCTCGCCAAGGTCGCAGCGCAGTAATGAGCGACGGCGCCCGCGACCATCTCGGCCGCCCCCGGGTGGCGGTGACCGGCTTGGGGGTCAAGGCCCCGGCCGGGAACGACGTGAAGTCGTTCTGGTCCACCGTGCGCGAGGGCAAGTCGATGGCTCGGACCATCGAGCAGTTCGATCCGTCCGAGCTCCCTGTCCGGTTCGCGTGCGAGGTGCGTGACTTCGACCCCGTCGAGTACTTCGGACCCAAGGAGGTCCGTCGTCAGGACCGGGTCACGCACTTCGGATTCGCGGCGGCGACCGATGCGATCAAGGACGCCGGCGACCTCGGCGCCGACCCCAGCCGTTGCGCGGTGATCGCCGCGACAGGAGTCGGTGGGCTCACCACCCTCCAGGAGAACGTCACCGCGTTCCTCGAGAAGGGGCCGTCGCGCGTCAGCCCTTTCTTCGTGCCGATGATGATGCCGAACGCGACCGCCGGCGCGATCTCGATCCACTTCGGGTTCACCGGTCCCGCGTTCTGCATCTCGACCGCGTGTGCCGCCGGCGCCAACGCGATCGGTGAGGGCGCACGAATGATCCGCGACTCGAGTGCCGACGTCGTCGTGGCCGGCGGTACCGAAGCGTTCACGTCGGTCGTCGTTGCCGCGTTCGCTCGGATGGGTGCGTTGAGCGGTCGCAACGACGAGCCCGAGCACGCGTCGCGCCCGTTCGACGCCGATCGGGACGGCTTCGTGATGGCAGAGGGCGCCGCGTTCATGATCCTCGAGCCACTGGAGCGTGCCCGGGCGCGCGGGGCCAGGGTCTACGCCGAGGTGGCGGGCTACGGCCGCAACGCCGACGCGTACCACATCACCGCTCCGTCCCCGGGTGGTGTCGGTGCCGCAACCTGCATGCAGCAGGCGATCAACGATGCTGGACTCAACAGCGTCGACATCGGCCATGTGAACGCGCACGGAACGTCGACACCGATGAACGACTCGGCCGAGGCCGACGCGATCCGCACGGTGTTCGGTGACCAAGCGCCGCCGGTCACGGGCAGCAAGGGCGTACTCGGACACATGGTGGGCGCCGCCGGGGCGGTCGAGGCCGTCATCGCGCTCCTCTCGATGGCCGACGGCATCGTGCCCCCGACCGCGAACACCGAGCACCTCGGCGACGACATCGACCTCGACCTCGTCACCGGCGCCGAGCGAGACATCGGCACGTTGCCGGTGATCTCGAATTCGTTCGGGTTCGGTGGTCACAACGCCTCCCTGGTGCTGACGCCCACCGCGTGACCAGCACCGCGTGACCGTGGCGCCCACGCCCCTCGCGGCACGCCGCAGCGAAGCCGCGAGCGCCGCACTCACCGAGATCGCCGGCCGAACCGTCGCCGAGTTCCAGCTCCGGGGCGGCAAGCACGTCGGCGCCATCGGTCCGCCGGAGGGACGAACGGTCACCGGGATCGTCCGGCTCGCGGTCGACCTCGGCATCCCGCTCGTCGGCACCATCGCATCGTCAGGCGCGGATGTCGCCGAGGGCATGCCATCCCTGCACGCATGGGGTGAGATCGCCCGGGCCATGGCCGACGCCTCAGGCGTCGTCCCGACCGTGCTCGTCGTCGTCGGGCCATGCATCTCGGGACCTGCGCTCCTGCTCGGCCTCGCCGACCTGGTCGTGATGACCGAGGACGGGTTCGCCTACGTGACCGGCCCTGACACCGTGCGGTCCTTCACCGGCATCGAGGTCGACCACCGCGGCCTCGGCGGAGCCGCCGTGCACGGACGCCGGAGCGGCGTCGCGACCCTCGTGGTCGCCGACGAGGACGCGGCACGCGAGATGGTCGGCGCGGTGCTCGACCTGCTGCCGAACAACCACCTCGAAGATCCGCCGCGCCGCGTGACCAGCGACCCGGTCGACCGCAACTGCGACCGCGCCGGCGCCATCGTGCCGGCACGGCCGAACGCGTCGTACGACATGCGGATCGTCATCGAGGACGTCCTCGACGCGGAGTCGTTCATCGAGCTGCGGTCGGGTCACGCCGCGAACCTCGTGACGGGGCTGGGACGCCTCGACGGACGCTCGGTGGGGATCGTCGCCAACCAGCCCCAGCAACGGGCCGGCACGATCGACATCGAGGCATCGGAGAAGGCCGCCCGCTTCGTGCAGTGGTGCGACTGCTTCAACCTGCCGCTCCTCACCTTCGTCGACACGCCCGGCTTCGAGCCGGGCAAGGACCTCGAGTGGCGGGGGATGATCCGCCACGGAGCCGAGCTCGTCTACGCCTACGCGGGGGCGACAGTGCCGCGCCTCTGCATCGTGGTGCGCAAGGCCTACGGCGGTGCGTACATCGTGATGGACTCCAAGGGTCTCGGGAACGACTGGTGCGGCGCCTGGCCGTCGGCCGAGATCGCGGTGATGGGCGCGCCGGGTGCGGTGCAGATCCTGCACGGTCGCCGCCTGCGCGAGACCGACGACGACACCGAGCGACTGCGCGAGCAGGCCGAGCTGGAGCTGGGGTACGAAGAGCGGTTCGCGAACCCCTACGTCGCCGCCGAGCGGGGCTTCGTCGACGACGTCCTCCCCGCCGTCGACACCCGGCGCATCCTCGCGAGTGCACTCGACCGTCTCGCGACCACGCGCGAGCAGCTCGCACCCCGGCGCCACGGCAACACCCCCTTGTAGGCTCGTTCGATGCTGCTCGAAGGCAAGCGCATTCTCGTGACCGGCGTCCTGAACGACGCATCGATCGCGTTCTCCGTCGCGCGTCGCGCCCAGGAAGAAGGCGCCGAGGTCGTCCTCACGTCGTTCGGACGTGTCATGCGCCTCACCCAGCGAACCTCCAAGCGCCTGCCCACCGAGGCGCAGGTGATCGAGCTCGACGTCGGCAACACCGACGACCTTGCTGCTCTGGCCGATCGAGTCGGCGGCAGGCTCGACGGCGTCATGCACGCGATCGGCTTCGCGCCCGAGTCCTGCCTCGGGGGCGGCTTCCTCGACGCGCCGTGGGAAGACGTCGCCATCGCACTCCAGGTCTCGGCCTACTCACTCAAGTCCCTTGCCGTCGCCGCGCTGCCACTCATGGACCGCGGCGGTTCGATCGTCGGGCTCGACTTCGACAACACCCAGGCATGGCCGGTCTACGACTGGATGGGTGTGGCGAAGTCGGCGTTCGAATCGGTCTCGCGCTACCTGGCCAAGGAGCTCGGACCGCAGGGCATTCGCGTCAACCTCGTCGCCGCCGGCCCCATCCGCACGATGGCCGCCAAGAGCATCCCCGGCTTCGAGGCGTTCGAGGCGGTCTGGGCGCAGCGGGCCCCGCTCGGTTGGGACATCCGCGACCCCGAGCCCGTGGCCAACGCCTGCGTCGCACTCTTCACCGACCTGTTCTCGGCGACGACGGGCGAGATGATCCACGTCGACGGCGGCTTCCATGCCGTCGGCGCGTGACCAACACCGCAGAGCCCGCGCGGAGCAGTCGATGATCGCCTCGGTGCACATCGCCGATGTCGGTGCCCGCTCGGCACTGGGCGTGCTCCGCACGGCGCCGAGCCCGGCGTCGAACCCGGGGCTGCGTCACGCCAACGTCGCACTCGCGGCTCCGCTCAGTCGTTCCGTGCTCCCCAAGCCGAGCCTCGGGCGGGCAGGCCTCGTCGCGTTCTGGGACGACGACGCCGCACTCGACCGATTCCTGGCCCGCGACCCGCTCGCGGCGACGCTGGCCGGGGGCTGGCACGTCCGCCTCGAACCGCTGCGCGCGTTCGGTACCTGGCCCGGGCTGGCCCCTGACGTGCCGACCGACCGCGCGACCGATCACGCCGGCCCCGCCGCCGTGCTCACGCTCGGCCGCCTCCGAATCACCCAAGCGGTTCGCTTCTTGCGCACGAGCGCCAAGGCCGAGGGAGCGGTGCTGGAGGCCCCCGGGCTGACGTGGGCGACCGGGCTCGCGCGCCCGCCGTTCGTCGCGACCTGCTCGTTGTGGGAGTCGACGAAGGCGCTGGCCACGTATGCCTACGGACACGGCGCCCCGGCCCATCCCGACGCGATCGCAGCGGGTGAGACGAAGCCGTTCCACCACGAGTCGGCGTTCATCCGGTTCCGGCCCTACGCCTCGACCGGTGGTCTCGACGCCAAGAACCCGCTCCCCCGCGACTGGATGATCCCGGTCTGAGCGGGACCGCTCAGCCGAGCGAACGCAGCGCCTCGGTGACGCGCTCGACGGTCGCCTTCGGGCTCACCTTGTAGAACGCCCCGGCGATCTTGCCCTGCTCGTCGACCACGAACGCCGAGCGGACGATGCCCAGGTACTTCTTGCCGTACATGGACTTCTCGCCCCACACCCCCCACTGGTCGGCGACCTTGTGGTCCTCGTCGGCGAGGAGCGCGAATCCGAGGCCGTACTTGTCGTCGAACTTCTTCTGCTGCGCAGGCGCGTCGGGGCTGATGCCCAACACCACGGCCTTGAGCTTCTTCAGATCCTGCGTCGCGTCGCGCAGCGAGCATGACTGGGTGGTGCAACCCGGCGTGTCGGCCTTCGGATAGAAGTACACGACCACCCGCGTGCCTTTGAAGCCGGACAAGCGCACCTTCTCCCCACGCTGGTCGGTCAGCGTGAACGCAGGCGCCCTCGCTCCGACCTTCAGCTCGCTCACACCGCTCCCCTTCGTTGCCGGCCGGTTCTCGATGACGCCGTAGCATGCCGCAGGTGCGGCGCCGAGTGCTCGTCAGGCTCGATGCGCCGCCCGACCGGATCCGGGCCGCGGCTACCCACGCGCTCGGTCTGGGGGACGCGGGCGGCGGTGTGCTCGTGGGGGACATCGCCGACCGGACCGGCGATGCAACCGCCCGATTGACCGTCGACGTCCGCGCCGAGCCCGACGGCCCGGTGGTCGAGCTCACCGCCACCTCGGACCTGCAAGTCCCCTTCTTCGGCCTGCTGATCCGCCCCCTCATGCGGGTCAGCGTGCGTCGCGCCTTGCGCCAGGTCATCGCCGCCCTCGAGGCCGAGCTCGCGGGCGACCCTGCTCCTGGACCACGCCACCATGCGCTGGTCCCGCCCGTTCCGTTCACCGCCGAGCAGGCGAAGCGCCTCGCCGCCCTCGCCGCGGTCGCGGCCCTTGCGAGCTTCAGCGGTGCGCTGCTGACCCAGAACGGCGACGCGGTCGCGCGCTCGTTCCATCAGTCCGACCAAGCCCTCGGGTTCGCCCTTGCGCTCGCTCGGGCGGGCGTGCTCGTCGCCCTCGTCGCCAGCGCCATCGCCGACCGGGTCGGGCGTCGCCGGCTGATCCTCCTCGGCCTCGTCGTCGCCGCCCTGGCCAACGGGCTCGCGGCAGTCGCACCCAGCTTCGAGGTCTTCACCGCGTCGCAGGTCCTCACCCGCGCCGCCTTGAACGCGACGGCGATCGTCGCGTCGGTCGCGGCCGTCGAGGAGGCTCCCGAGGGCGCGCGCGCCTACGCATTGTCGCTCTTCGCACTCGCGCTGGGCGTGGGCTTCTCGCTCTCGGTCGTGCTCCTGCCACTCTCGGATCTGGGGGCAGACAGCTGGCGGATTGCGTTCGCCGCCAGTGCGATGACGGTGTTCCTCGTCCCCGTGATCGCGCGTCACCTGCGCGAGACCGATCGATTCGTCCAGCTCGCGTCGCGGGTGAAGGACCGCTGGCGCATCGGAGAGGTCTTCGACGCCCGGTACGGCAGGCGCTTCGTGGTGCTCGGCCTCGTCGCGTTCCTCACGAGCATCTTCGCGGCACCGTCGTCGCAGCTGACCAACCGGTACCTCACCGGTGCCCACGACTTCTCGAACTCCCAGGTGGCGATCTTCCGGACGATCACCGCGGGTGCGCCCGGGATCATCGGGGTGCTGCTCGCCGGTCGACTGGCCGAGAGTCGCGGACGCCGGCCGGTTGCGATCCTCGGCTTGTTCGTGGCGACGGCCGCCCAGGCCGTGTTCTTCCTCGGGAGCGGCGCGCTGCTGTGGCTCGTGCCACCCGTGGCGATCATGGCTGCGGCCTGCGCGGGTCTCGCCGTGGGCACCGTCAACACCGAGCTGTTCCCCACCGAGGTGCGCGGCACCTCGAACGGCTTCATTCTCGTCTGTGGCGTCGCGGGCGCGGCCCTCGGGCTCGTGCTCACCACCCAGCTGCGGGACGTCGTGGGCGGGCTCGGCCCTGCGATCGCGCTGTGTGGCGTGGCGCCGATCCTCGCGGCCGTCGTCCTGCTCCGCCACCTGCCCGAGACCAGAGCCCGTACGCTCGACGACGTGAGCCCTTCCGAGGTCTGAGCGAGAGGCCCCGGGGCGAGCAGCGTGTTCGAGTCAGGTCCGAGTGCCAGTTGTGAGAGGAAGGTCCTTCGATGCCCGATAGCACCGCAGCGCTCGAGGGGTTCACCGAATCAGCCTTCACCCACGAGGGCGTGACGCGGCCGGTCTTCAGTGCGGGCACCGGACCCGCGGTCATCGTGATCGCCGAGATGCCCGGCCTGCACCCTGGTGTGATCGACTTCGCCCGGCGGGTCGTCGAGCGCGGCTTCCACGTACGCATGCCATCGTTGTTCGGAACTCCGGGCCGAGCCGTCAGCACGCCGTATGTCATCTCGTCGATCACGAGCGGGTGCGTATCGCGGGACTTCGCGACCTGGGCACTCGACCGCACGAGTCCGATCACCGTCTGGCTTCGCGGCCTCGCCGCCGACGCCCACACGGCGTGTGGCGGTCCGGGCGTCGGTGCGGTCGGCATGTGCTTCACCGGCGGCTTCGCGCTCGGGATGATGCTCGATGACACGATGCAAGCCCCGGTTCTGAGTCAACCGTCGCTGCCGTTCGCGATCGGCAAGCGCCGCCGCGCTGCGATCGGGATCAGCGACGCGGATCTCGAAGCCCTCAAGCAACGAACCGCGCACGGAGCGTGCGTCATGGGGTTGCGCTTCACCGCGGACCGCATGGTTCCCGGCGACCGCTTCGACACGCTGCGCCGCGAGCTCGGCGATGGGTTCATCGCCGTCGAGATCGACTCGTCCAAGGGAAACCCGCACGGCATCGGACGCATCGCACACTCGGTGCTGGCCCAGGACTTCGTCGACGAGCCCGGCCACCCGACTCGAGACGCACTCGAGCGCGTGCTCGCGTTCTTCGACGAGCGGTTGCGCTCGGAGCTGCGGCCGGGAGCCGAGAACGGGAGCTGAGGCGCAAGGACCGGCTACGCCGGCTCGAGGCGAGCCGAGCACACGGGCATCCCGGATGCGTCGACCATCGTCAGCGCCGTCGGGACCGTCCGCGGAATCGCCACCGTTCCCGTCCAGGTGCCCCTACCGCCGGTGACGGCGATCGTCCCGACCCCACGCGTCACCGTGCCCGTGTTCGTCTGCAGCTGGAGCCGGTACACGCCGTCGGGGAGCGCGTAGTCGACCGTGACCACCACCGACGCCGGCTCGTTCGACGAGACGACAACCCGACCGACGGTGAGCCCACCGCCACCGATCATCGGTGCCGTCTCCAACGCGGGTGCGCTCGCCTGATCGCCGGCGCGGCCGGCATCGACGATCCGCACGACGGCGACGCTCAGGATCGCCGCAGCCGCGGCCACCGCGCCGATCACCAGGGCCCGACGACGCAGGCCGCGCCGATCGCCGCTGCGCCGACTGCCCATCGCTGCGAGCACGCGTCGATCGAAGCCGGGCGGCGGTTCGGCTTCCGGTGCGCTGCGCGCGAGGAGATCGGCAACACCGCTGAACTCGTCGAGGATGCCCTGGCATCGAGCGCAACCGTGCACGTGGAGCAGCACCTCGGCACGTTCGGCCCCGTCGAGGCGCCCCAGCGCGAGCTCGGGGATGCGTTCGCGTGCTGTGTCGCAGCTCCCGGCGATCACCGGACACCTCCGATGATCACTCCGCGCGCTCCTCGGTGACGAGCAGCGCCCGGAGGCGGAGCATCGCGGTGCGGATGCGGGTCTTGGCGGTCCCGAGCGGCACGTCTTCGCGCTCGGCCACCTCGCGTGCGCTGAGACCCAGCACCCCGGCCAGCACCACCGCGCGTCGCTGCTCGGGCGGCAGCGTCCCGAGGGCGACCCGGAGCCGCTCGATCTCGTGGGCCAGCTCGGCGGCTTCGGCGGGACCACGCTCGCCCGTCGCGAGGGGAAGCGCAAGCACGTCGTCGGGGTCGATCGTCGTCGGCCGACGCACGCGGATCGAGTCGATCGCGAGGTTCCGGGTGATCGTGAGGAGCCACGTGACGACGCTGCCGCGACGGGGGTCGTAGGCCGCGGCGTGACGCCACGCACGGAGCAACGCCTCCTGGGCCACATCCTCCGCGGCGCGCTCGTCGCCGGTGATCACGCGAGCCAGGCCGAAGACCCGCCGCTGGAACCGGGCGACGAATGCCGCGGCGGCATCGCGGTCGCCTGTTGCGAGCCCTGCGAGGAGCGCCTCGTCGGAAACCGACCACATGAGGAGATACGGGCGCCGACCCCCGAGAGATTGGCCCCGAAGAAAGCTCGACCCCGACGCACGATACCCGCGCAATCCATTTGGCCCCGACGCCCGTATCCCTGTCGAACGCCGCCAGCGGTACGAGACCCCGTGCCACGCAGGTCCGCCCGAGAGGAAGCCCGAGATGCGAAAGTTCTTCGTCGCCGGAATCACAGCCCTGGCCCTGGCCGGGGCTCTGGTCGGTCTCGTCGGCACCGCAGGTGCCACGTCCCCGGCCAAGCCCAAGCCCCCGGTCAAGCTCGACGGGACGGTCAACAACAAGGGCACCAAGACCGTCAAGGGCGGGGCCGTCACGATCGAGCAGGACGACTACTACTTCAAGCCCACCTTCCTCAAGGCCAAGGGCGGAACCACGGTGAAGGTCACGGTCAAGAACGACGGTCGTGCCCTGCACAGCTTCACGATCGACAGCCAGAAGATCGACAAGACCCTGAGCCACGGCGCCACCACCACGGTCAACGTCACGATCCCGACGAACGGCACCCCGGTGGTCTTCTACTGCCGCTTCCACGTGGGCTCGGGCATGCAGGGTGCGTTCTTCACCAAGTCGGCGGGCAAGGCCCCGAGCACGAGCTCGGGGTCGGGCAGCTCCGGGTCGGGCGGCTACTGAGCCAGCCGCCTTCTCAGCCTGGGGCGCGGCGGGGGAGGCCGTGCCCGAAGAAGCCACCTTTGGGGCGCGCGTGCGCGTGGTAGTGGTCGGGGATCTGGCGCATGTTGTCGTCGACGTAGTGCTCGAAGGTGAAGTTCATCACGACGACCTCGGCGAGGCGGGCATGCATGTGGGCGAGATCGTCGGTCGGTGGCTGGTCACCGTGCGCGCGCCACACGACCATCGGAACCGCACAGATCTCGCATTCCGCGATCCAGCAGACGTCGTCCTCATGGAACCACTCGGTGATCCTGGCGGCCTCACAGAGATCGCAGTCGTCCGAGAACGGACGGTCGACCGGGCGCTCGGGGGTGGTCACGCGTCGAGGGCTCCTCGCAGCTCGCGGACGAACGCATGCGCGTCCTCGGGACCGCCGCCGCGCAGCAGCCGCGCGACGAGCGCGCTGCCGACGATGACGCCGTCGGCGGAAGCCGCCGCCTCCACCGCCTGCGCCGCGTTCGAGATTCCGACGCCGAGCAGCACCGGGACGTCGGTCACTGCCTTGCAGCGTCGGCCCATCTCCTGGGCCTGTGATGCCAACCGCGCCCGCTCCCCGGTCACACCCATGAGCGACACGCCGTACACAAAACCGCGCGATCGGGCGCAGATGGCCCGGAGTCGCTCCTCGGTGGTCGTGGGTGCCGCGAGCAGGACCGTCTCGACGCCGGCGGCATCGGCCGCGTCGGCCCAGCCGTCGAGCTCGTCGAGCGGCAGGTCGGGCACGATGGCGCCATCGATGCCCGCATCGGCGAGCGACGACGCGAACCGCTCGTGGCCGGCGTGGTGGACCGGGTTGTAGTAGGTCATCACGACGAGCGGGACACCGATGTCGATGCGCGCCGCGTCGGCCACGATCGACGCCGGTGTGGCGCCGATGTCGAGCGCGCGCTGGGACGCCTCTTGAATCGTGCGACCGTCCATCACCGGATCCGAGAACGGAATGCCGATCTCCACCGCGTCGGCACCGGCATCGACGACGGCCTCGACGACGTCGAGCCAGTCCACGCCGAGGCCGCCGGTCACGTAGGGCACGAGCAGCTTGCGCCCGGTCTCCCGCTGCGCGCGAAGGTGCGCCTCGAGCTTCATGCCAGCACCCTCATCAGAGCGGCTCGCCGGTGAGCCGCTCGGCGACGTACGCCGCGTCCTTGTCGCCGCGACCCGACAGGGTGACCAGGACGGTCGAACCGGTCGGGATCGAGCGACCGGCTTCCCGGGCGATCCAACCGATCGCATGGGCGGGCTCCAGCGCGGGCACGATCCCTTCGGTCTCCGCCAGCAGCTGGAAGCCGGCGATGGCCTCGTCATCGGTGGCCGACGGGTACTCCGCACGTCCCGCCGCCGCCAGCGCTGCGTGCTCGGGCCCGACCCCCGGGTAGTCGAGGCCGGCGCTGATCGAGTGCGCCTCGAGGATCTGACCGTCCTCGTCCTGGAGGAACAGCGACCGCGCGCCGTGCAACACGCCCGGAACGCCCCGGGCCACCGAGGCACCATGCTGGCCGCTCTCGAGTCCGAGGCCCGCGGCCTCGACGCCGACGAGCCGCGCGGTCGTGTCGAGGAACCCGGCGAACGTGCCGATCGCGTTCGAACCACCCCCGACGCACGCGACGACGAAGTCGGGATCGGCGCCTGAGAGGATTGCCCGCGACTGCTCGCGGGCCTCCTCCCCGACGACGCGCTGCAGCTCGCGCACGATCCACGGGTAGGGATGCGGACCGACGACGGACCCGATGCAGTAGTGCGTCGTCTCCACACTCGACACCCAGTCCCGCAGTGCTTCATTGATGGCGTCCTTGAGCGTCGCACTCCCCGACTCGGCCGGGATGACCGTCGCCCCGAGGAGCTGCATGCGCCAGACGTTCAGTGCCTGGCGCTCGACGTCGACCGCGCCCATGAACACGGTGCAGTCGAGCCCGAACAGCGCCGCCGCAGTCGCAGTCGCGACCCCGTGTTGGCCCGCACCGGTCTCGGCGATCACGCGTTGCTTGCCCATTCGGCGCGTGAGGAGAGCTTGGCCGAGGACGTTGTTGATCTTGTGCGACCCGGTGTGCGTGAGGTCTTCACGCTTGAGGAGCACACGGAGCCCGAGACGCTCGGACAGCCGATGGCACTCGGTCACCGGCGTCGGGCGACCCGCGTAGCTCGTGAGCAGCGCGCTCAGCTCGTCCCGAAACTCCGTCGAGGCCCACGCGGTGCGGAACTCGGCCTCGAGCTCTTCGAGCGCGCGCACCAGCGTCTCGGGCACGAACCGACCCCCGAACTCGCCGAACCGGCCGAGACCGACCGGTTCCGCTCCGGGCGGGCCGAGGCGCACACGGTCCCCGCGTGCCGGCGGCGTCATCGACGCGCCTCGTCGGCTTGCCAGTCGTAGGGGCGCGCCTCGGCCGGCTCCCACCCGTCGTGCTCGACCTCGGTCCCCGCCACCCTGGCTTCCTCGAGGAAGCGCTGCAGGCGGCGCGCGTCCTTCTGCCCCGAGCCCGGCGACGTCTCGACCCCACTCGACACGTCGACGCCCCACGGGCGCACGCGCCGGATCGCCTCGCGCACGTTGTCGGCGGTGAGCCCACCCGCGAGCAGCAGCCGTACCCCCGACGGCGCTCCCTCCGCGAGGGCCCAGTCGAAAACCTTCCCCGAACCGGGCTCGGGGGCGTCGATGAGGACGACATCGGCCGGACCGGCCGCGGCTGCACCCAAGGCCGGGTCGCCGGCGTGGAAGCCCTGGATCACGAACGGCACCCGCTCCCGGATCCAGCGGACCTCGCTCTCGGGCTCCCGACCGTGGAGCTGCGCGCCGCCCAGGCGCAGGCTGTTGACGATCTCGACGACGCGCGCCGGCTTCTCATCGCGAAAGACGCCCACGGTGCGGCTGCCCGGGGGCAGTCGTCGCAGGATGTCGCGAACGGCACCGGGCGTTACCTGACGCGGGCTGCCGGGAGCGAACACGAACCCCAGGGCGTCGGCGCCGAGCGCCACCGCGAGGAGCCCATCCTCCTCGTTCGTGATGCCACAGATCTTGACGAACATGCGTACGACGGTACCGGAGACGCTCGAGAATCCCGAACCCGGTTTCGGGCCGATACGCTCCGGTGCGCTCATGACCAGTGCCATTCCCGACACCCAGACACCGGTTCGCGGCGCTGCGGCCCTCGTACCCGCTACCACCACCGGCGCCGCCGCGTGGGCCCGGCGCCTGCGCATCCCGGTCGCCGTGGGGTACGTCATGCTGTCCACCGTGTTCGCCGCGGCGGGCGCGACCATCCCCGCTCGCCCGTACCTGCTGTTCTGGCTGCTCGGGCTCATCGTCATCCTGGGCTGGCACAACCCGAACCCGCTGGCGCGGTTCGCGATGGACTGGCTGCCGGTGCTCGTGATCGCGGCGGGCTACGACCTCATCCGCAGTCGCGCCCCGAGTCTCGTGTCGCGCGCGATCACCGAGCCACAGCGCGACATCGACGAGGCCCTCTTCGGTGGGACGGCGCCGACCGTGCGGCTTCAGGACCTGTTGGTCGACCGCGGAACGCCGCACTGGTGGGACTACCCGGCGTGGCTGATGTACCTGTCGCACTTCGTCGTGACGCCCGCGATCGCCGTGTGGCTGTACCTGCGCCATCGCGACTGGTTCCACCGCTACGCGATCCTCATCCTCGCGGTGAGCGTGTGCGGGTTCGCGACCTACTTCATCGTGCCCGCCGTTCCCCCCTGGCTCGCGAGCCGCAACGGCGCGCTCGCGCCGACCACGCGCATCGTGCACTCCGTGTGGGCGAGCCTGGGGTTCGAACGCGCCGCACGGGTGTTCAACGGGAGTGCCAAGCTGGCGAATCCCGTCGCGGCGCTGCCATCCCTGCACGCGGCGTGGCCGTTCATCACGTTGCTGTTCCTGTGGCGCAGGATCGGGCGGTGGCGCTGGCTGTTCCTCGCGTACAACGTCGCGATGGTGGTCGTACTCGTCTACGGCGCCGAGCACTACTTCAGCGACATCCTCCTGGGTTGGCTCTACGCGACCGTCGTGTTCATCGTCGCCACCGGTGTGCTCGACCGACGCGACGCGCATCGAGCCGAAGCCACACAACGGGCCGGACCGGCGACATCTTCGGCGCCACGACCCGCGACGTGAGCGGCGACATGCTCCGCGCCGTGTCCGACCGGTGGGCGATCCACGACCTCATCACCCGGTATTGGATGCACGTCGACCGTCGCGAATGGGATCAGGTCAAGGCGTGCTTCGTGGCCGGGACCCTCGTCGACTACTCGGACCTCATGCCCATCGGCGACGCAGTCCCGGCGGAAGACGTGGTCGACCGCATCGCCGAGGCGATCGGGATCTACGCGGTGACGGTTCACAACGTCGGCAACCACGAGGTCGTGATCCATGGCGAGACCGCGCACAGCGAGGCGACGATCGTTGCGCACCATGTGTACCGCGACCCCGAGCGCAACGACGGACGCCTACCCGTCGCCGGGCTTCGCTACACCGACGTGCTCGTGCGCGTGGGTGACGACTGGCGAATCCAGGCCCGTAAGGCCACGACCGATTGGCGCGCCTGGTGGGACCCACGGAGCCCGACGTACGTCGACGGCAAGCACCAGTGACCGAGCCGCTCGTCCTCTACGAGCGCGATGGTCATGTCGCGACGCTCACCTACAACCGACCTGAGCGACTCAACGCGATCACCGGCGCCCTTCGCGCCCAGCTGAACGCTGCGTGGGAGCGCTTTCGGGACGACGAGGACGCCTGGGTCGCCATCATCACGGGTGCGGGGCGCGCGTTCTGCGTCGGGGCCGACCTCCTCGACGGTGCCGGTTCAGCCGGGACGTGGCCCGGTTCGTTCTGGGAGATCCCGACCGTCAACTCGTTCGAGTCGGGCCTCGAGGTGTGGAAGCCGACGATCGCCGCGGTGAACGGCTACTGCCTCGGCTACGGCCTGACCCTCGCGAGCGCGTGCGACTTCGTGGTCGCGGCCGATGACGCCCAGTTCGGGATGCCCGAGGTGCGCCTCGGCGTCGCGACCATCGTGGGTGCGATGCGCCTCCCCCAGCGCATCCGCATGCAGGACGCGCTCGAGGTGCTCCTGACCGGCGACCGCATCGACGCGGAGCGCGCGCACGAGATCGGCCTGGCCTGGAGGGTCGTGCCACGCGACGCACTCCTCGATGAGGCACGCCGGCTCGCCGAGCGGCTCTGCCAGGGCGCGCCGTTGGCGGTGCGCGCGGTCAACGAGATGGCCCATCGGGCCCGGCACATGCCCTGGGAGGACGCGCTGCGCATGGGTGAGGCGATGCGGCGCGTCGTCGGTGGCACCGATGACGCGCGCGAGGGCATGCAGGCCGCAGCCGAGCGCCGCCCGCCGCGTTGGACCGGCCAGTAGCCCACGAGCCCCGGATGGGATGCCCAGGTCGGGTTCAGGCGTCGATCAGGCGACCGTGGAGGTAGTCGTCGTAGGCCGAGAGATCGAGGAAGCCGTGTCCGCTGTAGTTGAAGAGGATGACGCGCTCCTCGCCCGTCTCCTTCGCCGCGAGCGCCTCGTCGATGACCGCCCGGATCGCGTGGCCGGTCTCGGGGGCGGGGAGCTTGCCCTCGGTGTTGGCGAACTGCACGGCAGCCTCGAACGTCTTGCCCTGCGGGTACGCGACCGCTTCCATGCGCCCGGTCTTCACCAAGGACGAGATGATCGGCGAGTCGCCGTGGTAGCGGAGTCCACCCGCGTGGATCGACGGCGGTACGAACGCGTGACCGAGCGTGTACATGGGCATGAGCGGAGTCATGCCGGCGGCGTCGCCGAAGTCGTAGTCGAAGGTGCCTTCGGTGAGTGTCGGACATGACGACGGCTCGACCGCGACCAGGCGCACGTCGGCGTCGGCGACGAACGGGAGTGCGATGCCACCGAGGTTGCTCCCACCCCCGCACGACCCGATCACGACATCGGGGCTTGCTTCCCCGGCCAGGGTGAGCTGCTCCTTCGCCTCCAGGCCGATCACGGTCTGGTGCAGCAGCACATGGTTGAGCACGCTGCCGAGTGAGTAGTGCGTGTCTTCGCGTGTGACGGCATCACGCACGGCGTCGCTGATCGCGAGGCCGAGCGAGCCGGGGTGCTCGGGATCGTCGACGGGGGACGAGACGACCTCGCCGCCCCACGTCTCCATCAGGATGCGGCGGTACGGCTTCTGGTCGTAGGACGCACGGACCATGTACACCTTGCACTCGAGGTCGTACTGTCGACACGCGAACGCGAGCGCGCTCCCCCACTGCCCCGCTCCGGTCTCGGTCGCGAGTCGCGTCGACCCCTCCATCTTGTTGTAGAACGCCTGCGGCACTGCGGTGTTCGGCTTGTGCGAGCCCGCCGGCGACACCGACTCGTCCTTGTAGTAGATCCGCGCCGTCGTGCCGAGCGCGCGTTCGAGGCGCTCGGCTCGCACCAGCGGTGTCGGACGCCAGAGGCGCAGGATGTCGAGCACCTCGCCGGGGATGTCGATCCATGGATCACTCGACATCTCCTGAGCGATCAGCGCCATCGGGAACAGGGGTGCGAGATCGTCCGGCCCGACGGGCTCGCGCGTCGCCGGATGCAGCGGCGGCTGGAGCGGTTCGGGCATCGCCGGACCAACGTTGTACCAAGCAGTCGGGATCTGGTCTTCGGACAGGACGTAACGCATCAGTCCCCCTTGGCCTCGATTGCGCTCAGCGTAGCGACCAGCGCGGCGGGGTCAACGGCCCGGACCAGTGCCTCACCGACGAGCACCGCGTCGAAGCCGGCGTCGGCCATCCGCCGGGCGTCCTCGACGGAGCGGATCGCGCTCTCCGCGACCGCGAGGACCGGGCCGGGAAGGCGCGCGACCAGTCCTTCGCCCACGGAGAGATCTTCGGCGAAGGTGCCGAGGTCGCGGGCATTCACCCCGACCATGGTTGCACCGGCATCGATGGCCCGCTCGAGCTCCGCCTCGTCGTGTGCTTCCACCAGGACCGCGAGCTCGAGCTCTCGTGCGAGGGAGTGCAGGTCGCGGAGCAACGAATCGTCGGGAAGCGCGGCGACGATGAGCAGGATCGCGTCGGCACCGATGCCGCGGGTCTCGTACACCTGATCGGCGTCGATCGTGAAGTCCTTGCGCAGGATCGGCGTCCGTGCGGCCGCGGCTCGTGCACCCTGGAGGTCGGCAACCGATCCACCGAAGAACGGGCCGTCGGTGAGCACCGACAGGCACGTCGCGCCACCGGCTTCGTAGGCAGCCGCAGTTGCGACGGCGTCGAGGTCGGGCGCGAGCTCGCCCTTGGAGGGAGAGCGCCGCTTGATCTCGGCGATCAGCCCCAGACGGCGCTCCGTTCGCGCCCGGGCTCGCAGTCGCTCCTCGAACCCCCGTGTCGCCCCGGCATCGAGGGCCGCCGTGCGGATCGCCAGGCGGGTGGGCGGATGGTGCAGCACCGTGACCTCGTCGCGCTTCGTCTCGAGGATCTCGTCCAGCACGCTCATCGCGGCCGTCATTCTGACAGACGAGGCGCCGGGTCTTGGAGAATGATGCGAGCATGCGGTCATGGACCGGCGGCGCCTCTCGATCGGACTCATGCTCGACGTCGCCGTCATCGCGTTCGAGGCGCTCGCGGTCGCCACCATCGCACCGCGGGTGGCGCACGATCTCAGTGGCATCGACTTGTACGGCTGGCTGTTCGCCGCGTTCATGCTGGCCAGCCTCGTCAGCGTCGTCATCGCAGGCCATGCCGCCGATCGCTACGGTCCCGCGCCACCCTTCGCGCTCGGCCTCGTGCTGTTCACGGCCGGCCTGCTCGTCGGAGGGCTCGCACCGACCATGCCCGTCCTCGTGCTCGGACGAGCCGTGCAGGGCCTCGGGGCCGGCGCGCTCCTCTCGACCGCATACGTCGCGATCGGCCGTGCGTTCGACGAGCACGAGCGACCACGGCAGTTCGCGCTGCTGTCGACGGCATGGGTGGTGCCGGGTCTCGTCGCGCCGGCGCTGGCCGGGCTCATCGCGCAGCACCTCGGCTGGCGCGTCGTGTTCCTGGGGCTCGCCGGGCTCCCGCTCATCGCGGGGTGGCTCTGCTTCCCCGCGATGCGCCGGCTCGGCCCGAGCGCCGACGCCTCACCGGGGACCCTGCCCGTCGGCGCGGCACTGCGCCTCGCCGCGGGTGCCGGACTGGTGGTCGGCGGCCTCGGAGTCGACTCACCCGTCGTCGCGATCATGCTCGTCGCCGCCGGCGTCGCCCTGGGGGTGCCGGCGTTCACCCGACTCACGCCGTCCGGCACCGGTCGGGCCCGCGCCGGTCTCCCCGCGGCGATCGCGAGCCGGGGCCTCCAGACCTTCGCGTTCTTCGGTGCAGACGCGTTCCTCGCGCTCGCACTCGCGCGTGTGCGCGGGCTCTCCCCCGTCGAGGTGGGGATCGTGCTCACCCCCGCGACACTCACCTGGACGGCGGGCTCGTGGCTCCAGGCCCGCCGCGCCGGGCTGACGAGCCGCCGGAGTCTCGCGACCGTCGGGCTGACCCTCGTCGCCCTCGGTGTCGCGCTCGGCGCGACCGTGCTGGTCCCCGGCGTGCCCGTCTGGGTCGCCGGCGCCGCATGGGGCATCGCCGGTCTCGGGATGGGCATCTCCTACAGCACGGTGTCGCTCGTCGTGCTGTCGGAGGCCGAGGACGGTGGCCAAGGGGTCGCCACCTCGGCACTGCAGGTCAGCGACGTCCTGGGGACCGCGCTCGGGACAGGGATCGGCGGTGCCATCGTGGCAGTCGCGGCGTCGGCGAGCTGGGCGCCACGCGACGGCCTCGGTCTGGTCTTCGCGCTGATGGTCACCGTCGCCTGCCTCGCGGTGCTCACCGCTCGGCGGCTCCCGCCGGACCCGCCCCCCACAGCGGACGCGCCGAGTGGCGAGCCGGCCCTACGATCCGAGCATGACGACGACGTTCCCTGACGGGTTCCTCTGGGGAACCGCAACCGCAGCGCATCAGGTCGAAGGCTCGAACTGGAACAACGACTGGTGGGCATGGGAGCACGCCGACGGTACGGCGTGTGTCGAGGCGTCGGGCGACGCATGCGACCACTACTGGCGCTACCCGGCCGACCTCGACCTTCTCACCGAGCTCGGCTTCGGCTCCTACCGGTTCTCACTCGAGTGGTCGCGCATCGAGCCCGAGGAGGGCGAGTGGTCGCTCGCGCAGCTCGATCACTACTCACGCGTCCTCGACGCGTGCCATGAACGCGACCTGCTCCCCGTCGTCACGTTTCACCACTTCACGACACCGCGCTGGGCCGCCGCCGACGGCGGATGGACCAATCCGGTGACCGCAGAGCGGTTCGCCCGGTTCTGCGAGCATGCGGTCGCGCGCCTCGGTGACCGCATCGGCATGGCGTGCACGATCAACGAGCCCAACGTCGTCTCGACGATCGGCTACCTCGTCGGCGCGTTTCCCCCGGGTCGCACCCAGGACCTCGATGGCTTCGTGAAGGCGACCGAGACGCTGGTCGCCGCGCACGGCCGGGCCTTCGAGGTGCTCAAGGCCGGGCCCGGCGACTTCCCGGTCGGGCTCACGCTCTCGATGAGTGACTGGGGTGCCGAGCCCGGGCACGACGACAAGATCGCGGAGTACCGCGCGCACCACGAGGACGTGTACCTCGAGGCCGCACGGGGCGACGACTACTTCGGGGTGCAGGCCTACACGCGCACTCGGGTCGGAGCCGACGGCGTGCTGGGCCCGGAGCCCGGCGTCGAGGTCCTCCCGATGGGCTACGAGTACTGGCCGAGCGCGGCCGAGGCCTCGATCCGCCATGCGGCCGAGATCGTGCAGATCCCCCTCTACGTCACCGAGAACGGGATCGGTACCGACGACGACGAGCAACGGGTGCGCTACCTGCGGGCTTCGCTCGAGGGTGTCGCCCGTACGATCGACGACGACATCGACGTTCGCGGCTTCTTTCACTGGTCGCTGCTCGACAACTTCGAGTGGGCCTTCGGGTACCAGATGCGCTTCGGCCTCGTCGGCGTCGACCGCACCACCCAGGCCCGTGCGATCAAGCCGAGTGCCCGCTGGCTGAGCGAGGTCGTGCGCACCAACCGGCTCGGAGCCTGATCTTCACGATCGTCTCATCAACTCCTCACACGGGCGGTGGATGCTGTTCCCCGGCGTCAGGGGACAGAATGGGCAGCGTGGAAGGCAAGGGAACCATCGTCGTGGTCGAGGACGAGGCGAACATCGCTGACCTCGTCGGCATGTACCTCGAGCGCGAGGGCTTCCGGGTGCTGAAGACCGCGACCGGTGACGCTGGGCTCGAGGCGTTCCAGACCCATCGCCCTCGCCTCGTCGTGCTCGACGTCGGGCTGCCCGACATCGACGGGCTGGAGGTGTGCAAGCGCATCCGGCGTACGTCCCAGGTACCGGTGATCTTCCTCACCGCACGCGACGGCGAGGTGGATCGCGTCCTCGGCCTCGAGCTCGGCGCCGACGACTACCTCACCAAGCCCTTCTCTCCCGCCGAGCTCGTGGCACGGGTCAAGGCGGTGCTGCGGCGCACCGACGGCGCACCGACCCCTGAGGTCGTGCAGGCGGGCCGAGTCGCGATCGATGTCGGTCGGCGCGAGGTCCGCGTCGACGACGAGCCCGTCGAGTTCACCACCAAGGAGTTCGAGCTGCTGCGCTTCCTCGCGGAGCGCCCCCGTCTCGCACTCTCGCGACAGCAGATCCTCGATGGCGTGTGGGGCCACGACTGGTTCGGTGACGCGCGCACCGTCGACGTGCACATCGCGCAGGTGCGCAAGAAGGTGGGCGACGCGGTCACGATCACGACGGTCCGGGGGGTCGGCTACCGGCTCGAGTCGGGTGGCCCCGAGCCCGCCCCGTGACGCGACCGCGCCGGCGCCTGCGCACGCGGCTGCTGGTGGCGATGGTCGGCATCGCGTTCGGCGTGCTCGTCGTCGCGGCGCTCGGGGCCGCGGGTCTCGCCCGCCAGACGGCGACGAACGCCGCGGTCAAGGATCTCCAGCAGCAAAGCCGGTCGTTAGAGAGAGAGCTCGAGGGCCTCGCACGGCGCTTCCGTGCCGCGGCGACACCGAACGACCAGCTCAGACCCGCCCAGCAGGCCGCCCGGCGCACCTACCTCCGCTTCGCGTGTCGCCTCGTCGCGTCGACCGTCCGACTCTCCAATGGAAGCATCGTCGTGCTCACCGCCGACGGCTCCGTCCAGGAAGGCGTCGGCGGTCTCCTGGGCGACACCTGCGCGGCGCGAGCCCGGCTCCCCGAGCTGCCCAGTGACGTGCGGGCCCAAGATCTCGACATCGCCCGCCTCCAGCGCGGCCTCGTCCAGACGGGACGGCGCGCCAGCACCGCGTTCGTGGCCCGGCCGCTCACCCCGGTCGGGGATCAGACGCCGGTGCTCGTCCTCACCCAGCAGGTCGAGACCCGCCCGCTCGGTCGCGCCGGGCGATACCTCCTGGGTACCGGCGCGTTCGCGCTCTTCGTGGCCACCGTCGTCGCCGCGCTGCTCGCGCGCCGGCTGACGCGCCCGATCGCAGCGATGCAGACCACGGCCGGACGCATCGCGGCCGGTGACCTCTCGGCGCGTGTGGACGTCGGAGTCATGCCCGACGACGAGCTCGCGAGCCTGGCCCGGAGCATCGACACGATGGCAGCCGAGCTCGAGAGCGCACGCGGCCACGAGCGCGCGTTCCTGCTGAGCATCTCCCACGACCTTCGGACCCCGCTCACGTCGATCAAGGGCTACGCCGAGGCGATGTCGGACGGGACGATCGAGTCGTCACCGGACACGATTCGGGCCGCCAACGTGATCGTGAGTGAGTCACAACGCCTCGAGCGCCTGGTCGCCGATCTGCTCGACCTCGCTCGCCTCGACGCACGGCAGTTCTCCCTGGCGCCGCGCGCCGTCGACGCGCGCGGGGTGGTGGAGGCGACGGTGCGGGGCTTCGCGCCCTCGGCCCGCGACTGGAGTGTGCGCCTGGTCTTGGCCGAAGGAACGCCGATCGTTGCCGACGTTGATCCCGAACGCCTCGCCCAGGTCGTGGCAAACCTTCTGGAGAACGCCCTGAAGTTTGCCCGCTCCGAGGTGCACGTCGACGTGGCTCTCGCCGACGATCAGATGGTCGTGCACGTCGATGACGACGGTCCCGGCATCCCCGATGACGAGCGGGATCGTGTGTTCGAGCGGCTCTACACCGCGCGCGGCACCCCCAGCCGGACCGTTGGCACCGGCATCGGACTCGCGATCGTGCACGAGCTCGCGGGGGCAATGGGTGGGAACGCCTCGTGCGAGCCGCTCCCGGAGGGGGGAACACGGTTCGTCGTCAGGCTGCCGGCACCGGCTCGTTCGTAGCCGGGAGCGCCGCGACCGTCGCCGGGACCTCGCCACCCGGCTCCCGTAGGGTCACCCGCGCCGGCAGCTCGACCTCGCGTCGCACCATCGCGAGGCCAACGGCACGATTCTCACCGGCGACCGCGGCGATGCTCGTGAGGACACCGACGTCGCGGTCGTCGAACACGACGGTGGCACCCGGGCCGGGGAGCGTCGATCCGTCGAGGTCGATGTGCCGGAGGAATCGATTCACGTGTCCCCGCGAATCGATTCGGCACACCAGCTCCTGACCGAGGAAGCAGCCCTTGGTGAACGACACCGCGTCGCGTTCGAGGAACGCTTCCTGGGGGATGGTCCGTTCGTCGATGTCGACCCCCAGGCGCGCGACCCCCGCGTCGATCCGCAGCACTTCGTGCGCCCCCGGCGCGAACGGCTCGATACCAGCCGCGACCATCAGGTCACGGGCTCCACGAACCTCGCCACCGGGACCGAGGATGTCGACGCCGGGCATGGTCGACCAATCAGCACGCACGATGCGACACGCGTTCCACGCGGCGTGCGCAGAGTTCGCGTCGGGGACGTCGACGCCGGTGGCGGCCGCGACGCGTGCGGGCCCGTGGGGGCCACGAACCTCGAGCCGCGCCGACCCCACCGTCCGGTCCTCGATCATCACATCGACCCGGATGCGGTAGCGCCCCAGTCGTTCGGCCAGTCGCGCACCGAAGGCGGCATCGCAGTCGAGCCACCACTCGTCGCCGACGCGCAAGGCACGGAAGTCGATCTCGAGCTTCCCCTGCGGTGAGAGCAGGAGGCTGTGCGCGCCGCTGCCGTCGGTCAGCGCGTCGAGATCCTGTGACACGAGGCTCTGGAGGAACGACGTCGCGTCGGACCCGTTGACGACGACCACGCCGTGCACGGGCCACTCGATCAGCTTCGTGGTCATCGAGAGCCCAACGGGGTCAGCCGACGCGCCGCCGCGGCGGCGGTGAGCAGCGCCTTGGCCTTGTTGCGACACTCGAGGTCTTCGTCGAGAGGGTCGGAGTCGGCCACGATCCCTGCGCCGGCCGACACGCTGGCATTGCCGTCGCGCCACACCATCGTGCGAATCGCGATTGCCGTGTCGAGGTTCCCCGAGAAATCGAGGTAACCCACGACACCGGCGTAGGGACCGCGCTTCACCGGCTCGAGGGCATCGATGATCTCCATCGCCCGCACCTTCGGCGCACCACTCACGGTCCCGGCCGGGAACGTCGCGCGCAACACGTCGACCGCACTGCACCCTTCGGCAAGATCACCCGATGCCTGGCTCGTCAGGTGCATGACGTGCGAGTACCGCTCGAGCGACATCAGCTCGTCGACCTTCTCGGTCCCGAAGCGCACGACCCGACCGATGTCGTTGCGGGCGAGGTCGACCAACATGATGTGCTCGGCCCGCTCCTTGGGGTTCTCGACGAGCTCGGCGCCGAGGCGCCGATCGTGGTCGTCGTTCTGACCACGAAAGCGCGTCCCTGCGATCGGACGGATGATCACGCGCCCGTCGAGAACCTGCACCATCGGTTCCGGCGACGAGCCGACGAGCGTCGCTTCGGGGTGGCGAACGACATACATGTACGGCGACGGGTTGACCTGGCGTAGGACGCGGTACACGTCGAACGGGTCGAGGGCGCCCTCGATGTCGAAGCGCTGCGCGAGCACGACCTGGAAGATGTCACCGGCGAGGATGTGCTCGCGCGCGGCCTCGACGGCCTGATGGTAGAGGGTGCCCGGCATCGAGGACCTCACGTCGGCAAGCTCGCCGAGGTCGTCGGCCGGGGGCCGAGATGGCACGTAGGCCAGCGGCCGGGCCAGCTCGTCGACGAGGTCGTCCAGGCGCGCCACGGCACGGTCGTAGGCCGCATCGATCTGGGACACCGCGGCTCCGGCGGCCGGGAGGAACACGTTCTCGATCAGCGAGAGGCGCTGGCGGAAGTGATCGAAGGCGGTCACGTGCCCGGTGAGCGACAGCACCGCGTCGGGAAGCCCACGGTCGTCGGCAGGGATCGACGGCAGATGCTCGATCTCGCGCACGACGTCATAGCCCAGGTAGCCCACGACCCCGCCGTGGAAGGGGGGCAACTCGGGGATCTGCGGTGATCGGTGCAGCGCGAGCAACGCCTCGAGCGCCGCGAGTGCGCCCTGGTCGCGCGGCACCTCCGGTGGGAGCACTCCGTCGACCTCGACCCGCCGGCCCCGTACGACCATGGTGCAGGCGGGATCGCGTCCGAGGAACGAGAAGCGGCCCCAGCGCTGGCCGTGCTCGACGGACTCGAGCAGGAAGCCCGGTGTCCCGTCGGCGTCGGCGCCGACGAGCTTGACGAACGCCGAGACCGGCGTCTCGAGGTCGGCCAGCACCTCACGCCACACGGGAACGACCGTGTGGTCGCGCGCGAGCGAACGGAAGTCCTCACGACTCGGCCGGACCGAGCCCACATCACTCACCGGGATCGCTCACCGCGGGCCGGGTTCGGCGCCGCTCCCGAAGGTCCGGAAGAAACAGGACCGCTCCCCCGTGTGGCAGGCGCCGGCACCGTCCTGGTCGACCACGACGAGCACCACATCGCCATCGCAGTCATAGGCGACCTCGCGTACCCACTGGCGGTCCCCGGAGGTGTCGCCCTTGCGCCACAGCTCCTGGCGGCTCCGGCTCCAGAAGACCGACCGGCCTTCCTCGAGCGTACGTCGGAGGGCATCTTCGTTCATCCAGGCGAACATCAGGACCTGACCGCTCGCTGCCTCCTGCACGATGGCGGGAAGCAGGCCATCGGCATTCCACCGCAGCGCCGCGATCTCCTCTGGCGTGTAGGAGATCGGTGTCCCCGAGGAGCTGGTCATCGAGGAGCCGGTCCCCGAGGAACGGGGGGTCGAGGAACCGGAAGCGCTCATCGTCGATCGATCGTAGCCGTCACCCCGATCGACGCCGCCCGCGATTCACCCGCTCGGGCGTCGGAGTGCGAGACTCTCCCGCCGCATGACCGTCCGTGATCAACTCGCCGCGCCGCCCCGGGCCCCCCGCCGTGAAACGGTGCTTCGTCACGGCGTCGACGAACGCGTCGACGCCTGGTACTGGCTCCGTGACCGCGACGACCCGGCCGTGCGCGAATACCTCGAGGCAGAGAACGCGTTCACGCAGGCCGGTCTCGCCCATACCGAACGGCTCCAGCAACGAGTCTTCGACGACATCAAGGCGCGCGTCCAGGAGACTGACGTCTCTGCGCCCGTGCGACGTCGCGGCTGGGAGTACTTCACCCGCACGATCGAGGGCCATGAGTACGCCGTGCACTGTCGGCGCCCCTCGGGATCGACGACACCCCCGGACCCCGAGGCCGAGCCGGGCAGCGCCGCCGGCGAGGACGTCGTGCTGGACGAGAATGCGTTGGCGGGCGACGCCGAGTACTTCGGGCTGCGCGGGCTCGCGCTCTCGCCCGCGCAGGCGAAGATCGCGTACGCCGTCGATTTCACCGGCGGCGAGCTCGCGACCTTGCGGTTCCGAGACCTGGCGACGGGCGTGGACCTCGCAGACGAGATCGACGGCGTCTACTACGGCCTCGCCTGGGCCAACGACGAGCGCACGGTCTTCTACGTGCGACCGGACAACGCGATCCGGCCGCACCAGGTATGGCGTCACGTGCTGGGGTCGCCCGCGTCCGACGACGTCCTCGTGTACCAAGAAGACGACGAACGCTTTGCTGTGGGCATCGGGCGAGCGCGTACCGGACGATTCCTGGTGATCGGGAGCGAGTCGAAGGTGACGAGCGAAGCCCGTCTCGTCGACGCCGACGATGCGACCGCGGCGCTCCGGCTCGTCGCGCCCCGCGAGCACGGCGTCGAGTACCACGTCGAGCATCACCACGACGACGAGCACGGAGACCGGCTGTTCATCATCACCAACGCGGACGGCGCCGAGAACTTCAAGCTGATGGCGAGCGGCCTCGACGCCACGAGCCGCGCCGACTGGGCCGAAGTCGTCCCCCATCGTCGCGACGTACGCCTTCGCGATGTCGATGCGTTCGCCGGTCATCTCGTGCTCTCCGAACGTGCCGAGGGCTTGGAGCGACTCCGCGTGCTGAGCATCGCCGACGGCACCGAACGCCTGCTCACGATGCCCGACGACGTCTACTCGGCCTGGGTCGGCGCCAACGCGGAGTTCGACACCACGACGCTGCGGTACGGCTACACGTCGCTCGTCGCCCCCGTCTCCGACGTCGACGAGGACCTCACGAGCGGTGAGCGGGTCGTGGTGAAGACGCAGCCGGTACACGGGTACGACGCGGGCGAGCTCGAGACCCATCGCCTCTGGGCGATCGCTGCCGACGGAACGAGGGTCCCCATCTCGATCGTGCACCGACGCGATCTGACGCGCGACGGTCGCGCTCCACTGCTGCTCTATGGCTACGGCTCCTATGAGGTGTCGGTCGACCCGATCTTCTCGACCTCGCGCGTCAGCCTGCTCGAACGTGGCGTCGTCTACGCGATCGCACACGTGCGCGGTGGCGGCGAGCTCGGTCGGCCGTGGTACGAAGACGGCAAGCTCGGCAACAAGAAGAACACCTTCACCGACTTCGTGGCGTGCGCGGAGCACCTCGTCGCCCAGGGCTACACGTCGCCCGACCGGCTGGTCGCTCGCGGCGGTAGCGCCGGCGGGTTGCTCATGGGGGCGGTCGCGAACCTCCGACCCGACCTGTTCCGGGCCATCGTGGCCGAAGTCCCGTTCGTCGACTGCCTCACGACGATGCTCGACGACTCGCTGCCGCTGACGATCACCGAGTGGGAGGAGTGGGGCGACCCCGTGCACGATCCCGACATGTACGACTACATCAAGTCGTACGCGCCGTGTGACAACGTCACGGCGCAGGACTACCCGGCGCTCCTCGTGACGGCGGGTCTCAACGATCCCCGCGTGCAGTACTGGGAGCCGGCCAAGTGGGTCGCCAAACTGCGCGCGACCGCAACCGGTGCCGCTCCCCTGTTCCTCAAGACCGAGCTCGGCGCGGGCCACCACGGCCCGAGCGGGCGCTACGAGTCGTGGAGGGAAGAGGCGTTCGTGCTCGCCTTCATCCTCGACCAGATGGGCATCTCGGATGAGGCGAGGTCCTGAGCCGGGAAGGTTCCGGGGCTCAGGGGCTCCCGAGGAACGTCGCGAGCTGACGGCTCTGGGCCAGGAGCGTTCCGTCGGGCGCCCACACCTCACCGTCTTCTTCGAGGAAGCCCTCCGCGGCCGCGTTCGTTCGAAAGACTGCGAGCAGGAAGTCGTCGGCGGCGATCGTGGGGTGCGGGAGCGCACGCCGGAAGTGCACCGTCAGGTCGATGGTCGGCACGACGTAGGGCTGATCTGACCGGGCGAACACGGGCGGGATCCAGGCGTCGGTCACCGCGGCGATGACCGGCGCGTCGAATCCTTGTGGCTCTTCGAGCCGGATCCAGCCGCCCGCCACGGCTTCGCGTGCGGGTGGCTCGGAGCTCCACGGGCGGCGGCCGATCGCCCACCGGCTCTCCCACCGGTGCGCGATCGGCGGTGTCAGCGGGTCGGGCACCATGGGGTCGATCGCAGCGGGTGGCGGGACCTCGGGGGCGACCAGATCACAGAACTCGGGCCCCGGGCGAGGCGAGGAGTACGCCGCCATCGCGAGCGCGATGAGGCGCTCACCCTGTTGCATTCGCGCTGAGCACGAGGTCAGCGAACGTCCGCGACGCTCCACGACGGTCGAGACCACCACGGTGCCTTCCTCGGGCGGGGCCGCGAAATGAACCGTCAACGACCGCGGTGCCCGTTCGGGATCCGCCACGGCGGCCGTGAGCGCTCGGGTGATGATCGCCGCGAGGTAGCCGCCATTGGGTCCGCGTGCCACCCACCAGGCCGCGTCGAGCCGCGCGCCGAACAGGTGGTCGTCGAGTCGCTCGACGGCCGTGTCACGCTCGAAGCGGGTGGCCATGGCGCACGACGCTACCGTCGGACGCGAGGACCTCTACGCTCCAGCGGTGGCCGCCGCGCGCTCGCTCACGACCTTGGACGGCGAGTCGCTCGAAGCCGAGCTTGCTCCGGCGCTCGGAACCGAGCGGGCCGCGATGGTGCTGTGCCACCCACATCCGCAGTACGGCGGCACGATGCGGTCCATCGTCATCTCGGCGCTGTTCGAAGCACTGCCGATGTCGGGCGTCACGTGCCTGCGCTTCAACTTCCGCGGGGTCGAGGGCAGCACCGGGAGCCATGACGAGGGCCGCGCCGAGCGCGCCGACGCGCGAGCCGCCGTGGGGGCGCTCGTCGCGGAGGTCGGGAACGAGCTCCCGCTGATCCTCACCGGGTGGTCCTTCGGCGGCGATGTCGCGCTCTCGGTGTCCGACCCGATGATCGACGCGTGGCTCGCGATCGCGCCGCCGCTCCGCTTCGCAACCGACGTCGCAACGGTCGCCGCCGATCCCCGCCCCAAACACCTGGCATTGGCCGAGCACGACGAGTTCGGACCGCCCACCGAGGTGGCCGCCGCAGTGGCCGGGTGGCAAGCGACGACGGTCGACGTGGTCGGTGGCGCGAGCCACTTCTTCGTCGGACGGACCGACCGGCTGATCGTCATCGCTGACTGCTTCGTCGACCAGCTGAGCACTCCCGGAGCCTGATCGCTCCCTGAGCCGTTCACGGTCGCGTTCGCCCGACTCGTGCTCAACCGTGTCGCCGCCGACCGGACTCCGATCCTCGGGCCGCGCGCGTTCTCCCGGCCCGGTTCCGGAAGCTTCGCGACGTCGCGATGCTCGCTACGTCACGATGCTCGGTGCGATGGGCGCGAAGCCGTGTCGGTCGAGAAACGCCGTCCGACGCTCCAGTTCGAGCCGCCACGTGCTGAGGTCCTGCTCGAAGTGGGCCCGATCGCCGTCTTCGTACGCGTGCTCGAGCTCGTCGAATGCGGTGTCTTCCGCGTCGAGCAGCGCGCGGTACCGCTTGAAGAACCCCTCGTCGAGGTGCCCGGCTTCACTCATCGCAACCTCCAGATCCCGATCGGTCGATGCTCATCGATCACCGGGAACGTACCCGAGCCGACCAGCACCTGCCTAGTGATCAGCCGCCCGCCGCTGACCCCTCGACGGCGGCCAGCGCCTCAGCAACGCTGAATCGCCTTTCGTAGAGCGCCTTGCCCACGATCACACCTGCCAGGGCGCGACCACCGACCTCGAGGGTGACGAGCGCAGCCAGGTCGGCGAGCGAGCCGACTCCACCACTGGCGATCACCGGCAGCTGCGTGCCGGCGAGGACCGTGTCGAGCTGGTTGAGATCGGGTCCGACGAGCATGCCGTCACGACCGATCTCGGTGACGACCAACGCGCAGATACCGGCATGCTCGAAGCGGTTCGCGACCTCGAGCAGGTCGGATCCGCCGCCCTCGACCCACCCGCGCACCGCTACCTCCCGACCGCGCGCGTCGAGCCCGACCGCGATCTGGCCGGGATGCAACGCACCCAGCTCATCGACGAGCTCCGGATGCTCGACGGCCGCGGTGCCCACCACGACGCGTGCCGCACCCGCTCCGAGGAGCGCCCCGGCCGCGGCGAGCGAACGGACCCCGCCACCGACCTGGAGCCGACAGGTCACCGCGGTCGCGATCGCCTCGATCTGGGCGAGGTTGGACGGTTCACCCGTGCGGGCGGCGTCCAGGTCCACGACATGGATCCACGAGGCTCCGGCAGCTTCGAACGTGCGGGCAACCGCCACCGGATCGTCGTCGTACACGGTCTCGCGCGTGAAGTCACCCTGCTCGAGGCGCACGGCGCGCCCCCGGCGCAGGTCGATCGCCGGGTACACGATCACTGCGCCGGAACATCCACGTCAGAGGGTTCCCTTGGTACTGGGAACACTGCCGGGACCTTCGACGCGAACTGCGTCGCGCAGCGCGACGGCAACACCCTTGAACGACGCTTCGATCACATGATGCCCGTTGCGCCCGGTGATCGATCGCATGTGGAGGGTGATGCCGGCCGCGACGGTGAACGCCCGCCAGAACTCCTCGCACAGTTGCACGTCGAACGTACCGATCCACTCGACGACGGGGTCGACCTCGTAGACGAGGAACGGGCGGCCCGAAAGATCGAGCGCGACCTGGACGAGCGCCTCATCGAGCGGGACGAGCGACGACGCGAAACGCCGGACGCCGGACTTGTCGCCCAGCGCCTCGGCCAGCGCCGTGCCTACAGCGATGCCGACGTCTTCGACGGTGTGGTGAAGATCGACCTCGAGATCACCGTCCGCGGCGACGGCGAGATCGAAGTGCGCGTGCTTGCCCAGCTGCTCGACCATGTGGTCGAGGAACGGGATCCCGGTCACGGCGGAAGCCGCGCCCGATCCGTCGAGCGCGAGAACCACGTCGATCGACGTCTCCTTGGTCGCGCGGTGTTGCTCTGCGCTCCGTGGTGCACCCATCAGCGGCTCTCCTCCAGTACTGCGCGCAACGCGCCGAGCAGTAGATCGCTTTCTTCGGGGGTTCCCACCGTGATGCGCAGGCACCCTTCCAGGCGGGGCCAGCGCGAGAAGTCGCGCACCAGCACCCCGCGCTCGACCAGCCGCTGCCACATCGCGTGGCCGTCGCCATCGAAGCGTACGAGCACGAAGTTGGCCCCCGATGGCACCACCGTCACGCCGGGCAGCAGCGCCAGCTCGTGCGCAAGCCGTTCGCGCTCCGACACCAGCATCTCAACGCGGCTCCGCATCTCGGGATCGAAGCGCAGCGCCTCTCGACCTGCGATCTGCGTCGCGACCGAGAGATGGTACGGCAGCGCGACCTTCTCCAGCTCGGTGATGATCGCGGGCGGCGCCACTGCGAACCCGAGACGCAGAGCGGCGAGCGACCAAACCTTCGAGTACGTGCGCGTCACCACGAGCGGCATGTCGTCGGCCACGAGCTCGAGCGCACTCCAGTTCGCGAACTCGCCGTACGCCTCGTCGACGATGAGCAAGCCGGGACCATGTTCGAGGATCGCCGCGAGGAGCCCTTCGACCGTCGCACGCGGCTCGACGGTGCCCGTCGGGTTGTTCGGGCTACACAGGAACACGACTGCCGGTCGTTGCGAAGCGATGAGGATCCCCGCTTCCGTCGGCGAGACGCGGTAATCGTCCGACCGCTCCCCGACGACGACCTGGGTGCCGGTGAGACGTGCGATGTGGCCGTGCAGCGCGTAGGTGGGCTCGAACACGACCGCGCGCCGCCCGGCGCCCCCGTACGCCAGCAGGAGTGTCTGGATCACCTCGTTCGAGCCGTTCGCGCAGAACACCCGTTGCGTCGGCTGGTCGAGCCGGTCAGCCAGTGCCCGTCGCAGGTCGCCGGCCTCCCGGTCCGGATAGCGGTGCAGCGGTGCGGCGCGTAGTGCGTCGAGCCACGCGTCGACGAACGCAACCGGCGGTGCGTACGGACTCTCATTGGTGTTGAGCCGCACCTGCACGTCGAGCTGCGGGGAGTGGTAGCCCTCGAGCTCGACAAGGTCCGGACGCGGCGTCGGAAGGCTCACCTCGACTCCGTTCGGAGCGCGATTGACCGACCGTGCTCTGCAAGTCCCTCAACCTCCGCGAGCGCGCGAATATGCGGCGCGACCCGCCGGAACGCGGCCTCGTCGAGCGTGACGACGTGGACGTGCTTGCGGAAGTCATCGACGCGCAGCGCGCTCGCGAACCGCGCGGTACCAGCCGTCGGGAGGACGTGGTTCACCCCGGCCACGTAGTCGCCGACTGCAGCCGGTGCCCACGGACCGCAGAACACCGCACCCGCGTTGCGCACCAGGGGCACGAGCGCATCGGGGTCGGCGGTCATCAGCTCGAGGTGCTCGGGGGCGATTGCGTTGGCGGCAGCCATCGCCTGCTCGGCGTTCTCGACGATCACGATCCGACCTCCGACCGACAGGTTCGCCTCGATCTCGGCGCGGCGCGGCGCGGCGCGAGTCAGAGCCTCGGCGGCGCGCTCGACCGCATCCGCCAACGCCTCCTCCCAGGTGATCAGGACGGCGCCGCCGTCGGGACCGTGCTCGGCCTGTGCGAGGAGGTCGACCGCCACCAGCTCGGGGGTGGCCGTCGCGTCCGCGACGACCACGATCTCGGATGGCCCGGCGAGGGCGTCGATCCCCACGGTTCCCGCTACCTCCCGCTTTGCCGCGGCGACGTAGGCGTTGCCGGGACCGACGACGACATCGACCGCCCGGATCGACTCGGTCCCGAACGCCATCGCCGCGATCGCCTGGGCTCCACCCACGCGATACACCTCGTCGACCCCAGCGACCGCCGCCGCCGCGAGCGTGGCGGGCGGGACCGACCCGCTCGCGTCGGGCGGGACGCACAGGACCACCTCGCGCACGCCGGCGATGCGTGCCGGAACCGCGGTCATGAGGACCGTCGAGGGATAGTTGGCTCGGCCGCCGGGGACGTAGGCCCCGGCTCGCTCGACGGGAACGACCAGCTCGCGCAGCTGCACACCGTCACGGTCGAGGACGACCTCGGGCACCAGTTGGGCTTCGTGGTAGGCCGTGATCTCGCCGTGGGCATAGTCGAGTGCGGCGCGCAGCTCGTCGGTCGCGCCCACGAGCGCCGACGCGATCTCACCGGCAGGAACTCGCACGTCGCCGATCCGACACCCATCGAATCGCTCCGTGAAGTCCCGCAGCGCCACGTCACCACGCGCCCGGACGTCGGCGATGATCGCACGCACCACGTCCAGGACGCCCGCGTCGTCGGACACGGGCCGGGACAGGGCCGCGGCGAGATCGCCGTCGAAGCCACGGAGGTCGAGTCGCGCGAGCATGGGGAGCGCGCTCATGCTAATCGTGCATCCCGTGAAACCGGCCCGAATTGCCGGACTTTGACGTGCCGCGCAAGGCTGCGGGGCATGAGCGCACCTGACCAGGCCGAGCTGCTGACCCTCCGAACCCAGGTCGAGGACCTCACCACGCGCGTCACGACCATCGCGACGAAGTACGCAAGCTCGCCCGACTCGGCAGTAGCAGCCGATCTCTACGCAGCCGAGCGGAGCCTGGTCACCACCCGCCGTTCCCTCGACCGCGCGATGAGCCACCTCACGGAGATGGCATGAGCGCTCACGGAGATGTCGTGACCGCGCCCCGAGCCTCGTTCAGGCCTTTCCCTCGGCTTTGAACGCAGACGGGCACAGGTCGACGAGCACGCATTCATCGCAGCGCGGCTTGCGGGCCGCACACACCGCGCGGCCGTGCAGGATGAGGCGGAGCGAGAACACACCCCGCTCCTCGGGTGGTACGAGCGAGTTCAGGTCGTGCTCGGCCTTCTCCGCATCGGTCTCCGACGTCAGCTTGAGCCGGCGGGCGAGCCGCCCCACGTGAGTGTCGACGGGCAGCCCCGGGAGGTCGAACGCGACGGATCGAACCACGTTCGCGGTCTTGCGACCGACCCCCGGGAGCGTGACCAGGTCCTCGAGGTCGGTCGGGACCTGCCCATCGAACTGCTCCTCCACGCGACGCGCCATCCCGAGCAGGCTCTTGGTCTTCGAGCGGAAGAACCCGCTCGAGTGGATGACCACCTCGAGCTCGGCCGGGTTGGCGTCGGCGAGCTCGGCCGGCGTCGGGTAACGGGCGAACAGCTCGGGTGTGACCTTGTTCACCGTCTCGTCGGTGGACTGCGCGGAGAGGATCGTCGCCGCGAGCAACTGGAACGGGCTGTCATGGTGCAACGCGCACAGGTTGGCGGCCGTTCCCGGGTACTCGAGCGCTAGCCGCTCCCGGGTCACGTCGGCTCGCGCCTTCGCGCCCCTCGGCTTCGCCACCCTCGCACCCTAACGAACAGGCTCGGACGGCAGTCTTGCGCCACCTCGGCGGTAGCCTCGTTCGCATGCTCGACGTGCAGGTGCGACGTCCAGTCGCGCCCGCCGATGTGGTCGCGGTTCGGGACCTCGCCTCGGTCGCGACCCGAATCGCGGGTCACCCGCCGTTCGGCGACGCCGTGTGGCGTGACCTCGAGCACCCCGGCCCCGACTCGACCCTGATCCTCGGTCTCGTCGATGGCGACGTCGTCGGCGCGGTGCACGCAGCGCCCGGGGGCGACCCGGCAACGGTCGTCGCCGCCATTCTGCTGGGCCCGGATCGCCCGAACCCGGAGACGGCGACCGCGCTGCTCGACGTGCTGGTGAACGATGCGCGCGCGCACGCAATCGCGCATATCACCCTCTGGCTCTTCGGCGCCGACGAGCAGAACGCGACGCTCGTCGGCGGAGCCGGCTTCACCGTGGAACGCGAGCTGTGGCAGATGCGCGTCGGCCTCCCACTCGACGATGTCGCCCGCTGGCCTGACGGCATCACGGTACGGGCGTTCGAGCCTGACCGCGACGCCCAGGCATGGCTCGGGGTCAACAACCGCGCCTTTCGACATGACCCCGACCAGGGGGGCTGGACGCTGGCGACCCTGCGGGCCCGGGAAGCGGAACCATGGTTCGACCCGCGGGGCTTCCTGCTCGCGTCCGACGACGCGGGGCTCGCAGGGTTCTGCTGGACGAAGATCCATCCCCCTGCCGGACCGAGTGAGCCTGCCGCAGTGGGCGAGATCTATGTGATCGGCGTCGACCCCGACCGTCAGGGTATCGGGCTCGGTCGCGCGCTCGTGATCGGCGGCCTGGCATTCCTGCACGACCACGGGGGCGTGCGCGTCGGCATGCTCTTCGTCGACGCAGCGAACACCGCTGCCGTCGGCCTCTACGGGACGCTCGGCTTCGAGGTCGCGCGCGTCGACCGCGCCTACGGGAAGATCGTCGTGTGAGCACGCGGTACGGCGCGTCGCGCGCTGAGGTCGAAACGCTCCTGACCGAGGCGGGCGAGCCCCGGTACCGCGCCGAGCAGGTGTGGGAGGCCCTGTACCGCCCGGTGCCGCTCGAAGAAGCCACCGCGCTCCCTCGCGGATTGCGGGAGCACCTTGGCGATGCGCTCCCGCTCGAGCTGCTCTCCGTCGTGGAAGCAACTGCTGCCGACGGCCTCACCACGAAGTGGCTGTGGGGCGCTGGTCCCGACGCGGCGCAGGTCGAGACGGTCCTGATGCGGTCCCGCGACCGGGCGAGCGTGTGCGTCTCGTCCCAGGCCGGATGCGCGATGGCGTGCTCGTTCTGCGCGACGGGTCAAGGGGGACTCGAACGCCACCTCACGAGCGGCGAGATCGTCGAGCAGGTG